>JAERMT010000590.1_pt1 | contig 19542 bp, 18 predicted proteins | sample 9267081 | NCBI WGS metagenome assembly JAERMT01 (sample SAMN17071939, study PRJNA684904) | human gut metagenome | isolation source: diarrhea sample from child under the age of five | host: Homo sapiens | place: South Africa: Mafikeng, Mafikeng Provincial Hospital | collected 2019-09
GGCTCCAGATGACAAACATGATCTCATATCAGGGACTTGTTCGCACCTTCCTTAACTGCCATTCGTTGTGCGGTGTAATTTTAGAATAGATAAACAGAAAAATAATCACCATAGCCACGCCAATAAAAAAATAGGCGCTAAAGGCAAGAAGTGAATCCAGTATATGCATTGTAAACGTCCTTGTAATTAACCAATAATATGAAGTGATGTCAGCGGGATATCGACACCCAACGCGCGCGAAAATAACCACTCTGGCTCGCCGAGATCGTTAAAAGATTCCTCACCATTTAGCAGCAAATATTCGTAAGTATCTTCGGTTACTTGCCGTTGGTAGCCCATGGTAAAATTATGGACCTCCCATTTGGCATGGTTTTGATTTTCTACTTTTTCCAGCATGTAGACGGGTTCGATATTTCCCGGTTCTTCGCTGTTAAAAAATCGCTGCCAGCGTTTTTCCTGCCAGTTTAAGGTCATTGCTCCCATCGCTTTGGCGTTGATCGCCTCGCGCCAGTGACTCTCTTTACTGATACCGTAGCTCTCTTCATAGACAAAGAGCTTGATATCATCAATGTCATCAATATCTTCGCCGCCGGTGGTATTGATTTGCAGAAACTCATCGCCTGAAGTGTAGTAGCGGAAAATCTGACTACCGCCGCCCAGATCGATGTGGCTGACGGCGGCTACCGTAAATTCCTCACCCGGCAGCGCAATCAGCAATTCATCTTCCAGCAAACGAAACGCTAACGTGTCGAGCGTAAAGCCACTATTGAGATGAAGTCCCAGCGGACCACGAGCGATAGCTGGCTTATTATCCTTGCCAAACAGACGCTGGAAAAAACCAGACATATTTTATCCTTAAAATAGTTGCCAGCCTTTTAGCGAGGCTGGCAAAAAAATTACTCGCCCTGTTGGCGTTGCAGTCTTGCTAATACATCCTGGGCGCTACTTTTATTGCTACCGCCAATTCCGGCTTCCGCCAGCTTTTCGTCAAGGTCGCGACCGTCTGCGACTTTCTCCAACTGTGCGGCAGCATCCAGGCGAGCCTGACGTTCGGCCTGACGCGTTTGCAGGCGTTTTAAGGATTCTGCCGCTGTCGAAACGCTGGAAGATGCGCCAACGGTAGAGGTTGTTACAGCCTGTTGTGCACGCTGCATGGCTTCAGTGGCTTTAACGACTTCCATTTGCTGCTCAAACTGAGCGATACGCTGCGCTGTCGCTGTAACTGCTTTTTCCACGCCATCACGGGAGACTTCCAGATTCGACAACACTTGCTCTTCAGCGGTAATGAGATTCTCAAGGCGCGCGATTTCTTCAGCAACTTCGTTAATCAACGACGGATTAACGTTCTTGCTTAACGCTTCCAGCGCACGGGCTTCCAGACTGGCTTTGCGCTCACGTAAATCTTTCAGCTTATCGTGACTTAATTTCACCCGCGCCAGCAGATCAACGCGAGATTTTCCGGCTTTATCGAGTTCAGCTTTAGCGTCACGAATATGCTGTTCCAGCATGCGCACGCCCTGGGTTTCTTCAATGGATTCTTCCGCCTGGGAGATAAACGATTTCCCCAGCGTAAATAAACTTTTTAAAATTCCCATAAATACCCGTCCTTGTAATTAGTGTGAATATTCTTCTGTAATTTCAGCCAGATCCAATGCGTTATCTACCAGCGAGGTTATCTCAAGCAGGATATCTTCAAGAGAAGATTTAAGCGATAACGCCCCGAAAACAATGTAATACTCTTCCTGTTGTACGCTGGAGATCCCTACCGATGACAACGGCATCATCTTCTGATTTCTTAATAAGAAGGTATTAAATTCATCTGGATTGCTGATACTACTCACCGGACAAATAAAGGTTTCGATAATCATTTGGCGGGAAGTAAAAAGAATATTGATTTGCAAATCGCCATAATCATTCATTTTAATAATTAATGCGTTCTCGCTATTTGTTACATCAATATTTTGTTCAGGTACAGTTTGCAGCGCCGTCGCTAGCGCCAACGGATTCCATGTCATATATTATTCCATATAGATTAAGTTTAAATATTAATAAAATGAATATTTGCAATACGTAATTATCTTACCAGCTATAGACAAAAAAAAACCATCCAAATCTGGATGGCTTTTCATAATTCTGAGAAATTAGCTGCGCTGGCGCACCGCTTCAAATAAGCAAATTCCGGTCGCAACCGAAACGTTCAGGGAAGAAACGCTTCCAGCCATCGGGATGCTGATCAACTCATCGCAATGTTCACGAGTCAGGCGACGCATACCTTCACCTTCCGCACCCATCACCAGCGCCAGGCGTCCGGTCATTTTGCTCTGATAGAGTGTATGATCCGCCTCGCCTGCCGTACCGACGATCCAGATATTCTCTTCCTGCAACATACGCATGGTGCGCGCAAGGTTAGTCACCCGAATCAGCGGAACGCTTTCTGCCGCGCCGCAGGCTACTTTTTTCGCCGTAGCGTTGAGCTGTGCGGAGCGATCTTTCGGCACAATCACCGCATGAACGCCTGCGGCGTCCGCACTACGCAGGCACGCGCCGAGGTTGTGCGGATCGGTTACGCCGTCGAGGATCAGCAGGAACGGTTGATCGAGCGAAGCGATCAGATCCGGCAGATCGTTTTCCTGATACTGACGTCCTGGCTTCACGCGGGCGATAATGCCCTGATGCACGGCACCGTCGCTTTTCTCGTCGAGATATTGGCGGTTTGCCAACTGGATAACCACGCCCTGAGACTCAAGGGCGTGAATCAGCGGTAACAGACGTTTATCTTCACGGCCTTTTAAAATAAAGACTTCCTGAAAACGTTCAGGGGCGCGCTCCAGCAGGGCCTGCACTGCGTGGATGCCGTAAATCATTTCGCTCATTAATGTACTCGTTGTTTACGTTTTGCCTGATGCACTACGTTTATCCGGCCTACATGATCTCTGCAATATATTGAATTTGCGTGATTATGTAGGCCGGATAAGGCGTTCACGCCGCATCCGGCATGAACAAAGCGCATTTTGTCAGCAATCTAACCCTCTTCTTTTAAAGAGGGTATTGATCACTCTGCCACTTTTTTCTTCGCCGCACGCTTCGCTTTGGTCGCTGCAGCTATTTTCTGCGTTTTCGCCGATGGCTTTTTCGCTTTTCTCGCGTCTTTCTTCGCCGCTTTCGGCTTCGTTTTTTTCTCACCGCGGAAGGCGCTGTCTGGCTCAAAGTTTACCTTTTTACCGACCTGACGACGCTTGCCGCCTTTTTTACCTGCATCGCCTTTTTTCGCTTTCTCGCGCGCCGTTTTACCGACGTTGCGCGGTGCGCGTTCGCTGGAGATCAGGCTAAAGTCGATTTTGCGCTCGTCCATATTAACCGCTTCGACGCGAACTTCCACGCGATCGCCCAGGCGATAAGTCTGGCCGCTGGATTCCCCCATCAGGCGTTGCCCTACCTGGTCAAAGCGATAGTAGTCATTGTCCAGCGAAGAGACATGGACCAGACCATCAATGAACAAGTCGTCCAGACGGACGAAGAAGCCAAAGCCAGTGACGCTGGAAATTACGCCTTTAAAGACGTTACCTACCTGGTCGAGCATGAAGTCACACTTCAGCCAGTCAGCCACATCGCGCGTTGCTTCGTCGGCACGACGTTCCGCCATCGAACAGTGCTGACCCAGTTGCAGCATCTCTTCCATCGAATAATGGTAGCCGCCGGTTTCAGTGGTGTTGCCCTGATGCCCCTGCTCTTTCGCCAGCAGATATTTAATGGCGCGGTGCAGCGTCAGGTCTGGATAACGACGAATCGGCGAAGTAAAGTGCGCATAGGACTGCAATGCCAGGCCAAAGTGACCACGGTTTTCTGGATCGTAAATCGCCTGTTTCATCGAGCGCAGCAGCATGGTTTGCAGCATTTCTGCATCAGGACGATCGGCAACCGACTCCAGCAGCTCCGCGTAGTCACGCGGTTCCGGCTTGTTACCGCCCGGCAGTTCCAGCCCCAGCTCCGCCAGCACTGAACGGAAAGAGGTAATCGCTTCGGTGCTCGGCTTGTCGTGAATACGGAACAGTGCCGGTTCTTTCGCTTTCTCAACGAAACGCGCCGCCGAGATATTCGCCAGAATCATGCACTCTTCAATTAATTTGTGCGCGTCGTTACGCTGGGTCTGTTCGATACGTTCAATACGGCGTTCAGCGTTGAAAATGAACTTCGCTTCTTCGCTCTCAAATGAGATCCCACCGCGTTCTTCACGGGCTTTATCCAGCACTTTATAGAGGTTATGCAACTCTTCGAGATGCTTAACCAGCGGGGCGTACTGCTCGCGCAGATCCTGATCGCCCTGCAGAATATGCCAGACTTTGGTGTAGGTCAGACGCGCGTGAGAGCTCATCACCGCTTCGTAGAATTTGTAGCCCGTCAGGCGGCCTTTCGACGAAACCGTCATCTCGCACACCATACACAGGCGGTCTACCTGCGGGTTGAGCGAACACAGGCCGTTAGAGAGCACTTCCGGCAGCATCGGGATAACCTGCGAAGGGAAGTACACCGACGTGCCACGGTTACGCGCTTCTCTGTCCAGCGGCGTTGACGGACGCACATAGTAGCTGACGTCGGCAATCGCGACCCATAAACGCCAGCCGCCGCCGCGTTTTTTCTCGCAGTAAACTGCATCGTCAAAGTCACGGGCGTCTTCGCCATCAATGGTGACCAGCGGTAAATCGCGCAGATCAACACGGCCCGCTTTTGCTTCTTCCGGCACTTCTTCTTTCAGCCCGGCAACCTGTTGCTCAACAGCCTGCGGCCAGATGTACGGAATTTCATGGGTACGCAGAGCGATATCAACCGCCATGCCGGTGCCCATATTGTCGCCCAGCACTTCGACGATTTTACCCACCGCTTTGGTGCGGCGAGTCGGACGCTGAGTCAGTTCGACTACGACCACAAAGCCCATCCGCGCGCCCATGATCTGATCGGGCGGGATTAAGATATCGAAGCTCAGACGGCTGTCGTCAGGAACCACAAAGCCGACGCCCGCTTCGGTAAAGTAGCGACCAACAATCTGGCTGGTTTTTGGCACCAGTACGCGGACAATACGCGCTTCACGACGACCTTTACGGTCAGCACCCAGCGGCTGAGCCAGCACCTGATCGCCATGAATGCAGGTTTTCATCTGCTCGCTGGAGAGATACAAATCATCTTTACGCCCTTCAACCCGCAGAAAGCCGTAGCCATCACGGTGGCCAATAACGGTACCTTTCACCAGGTCGAGGCGTTCCGGCAGCGCATAGCACTGACGACGAGTGAAGACCAGTTGACCATCGCGCTCCATCGCGCGCAGGCGGCGACGCAGGCCTTCAAGCTGCTCTTCGCCTTCAATGTGCAGTTCTACCACCAGCTCATCACGGCTGGCCGGTTTTTCACGTTTGGTTAAATGTTCGAGGATAAATTCCCGACTAGGGATGGGATTCGCGTATTTTTCAGCTTCGCGTTCCTGGAAAGGATCTTGTGACATCTCGGTTCCTCCGTTGTCATCTCTGATGAAGATTTTCGTCACTCCACCAGCAATAATTTATAAAGCGGTTGATTCTCTTCAACCAAATCGGCAAGCGTGTAGTTATCCAGTTCCGTAAGAAAACTTTGCACGGCCTTAGAAAGCGCCTGTTTCAACCGACAGGCAGGTGTAATGTGGCAAAACTCACTGCTGCAATTCACCAGCGATAAGGGCTCCAGCTCGCGCACCACATCACCAATACGTATCGCACTCGCCGATTTACCCAGGCGAATGCCGCCATTTTTTCCACGAACAGCAGTCACGTAGCCGGCACGACTAAGTTGATTGATTATTTTGACCATATGATTACGGGAGACGCCGTAGACGTCAGTCACTTCAGAAATACTGGTCATCCGCCCTTCTGGCAATGACGCCATGTAGATCAGCGCACGTAATCCGTAATCAGTGAAACTCGTTAACTGCACATCAACCTCAAAAGGGAAATCGGGAAAAAATACATTTATATTGATGATAAACCAGCCACAAGCTGTGTCGCTAATTTATTTCAGTTCGGGGAAGGAAAAAAGCGAGGATTTAACACTGTGTCGGATAGCGTAATGGCTTACCCGACACAGCAATGTATCACACTGTTCGCCCGGCAGGCAAAAAATCTGCCAGGCGTACCAGAATTACGCGTCGAACGGGTCGCGCAGAATCATGGTTTCAGTACGATCCGGACCGGTAGAGATGATATCGATCGGCACACCAGTCAGCTCTTCAATACGCTTGATATAGTTCAGCGCCGCCTGCGGCAGGCCGCTACGATCTTTCACGCCGAAGGTGGATTCAGACCAGCCCGGCATGGTTTCGTAAATCGGCTCTACACCTTTCCAGTCGTCAGCTGCCAGCGGAGTGGTAGTCACTTCGCGACCATCCGGCATACGGTAAGCCACGCAGAGTTTAACCTCTTTCAGGCCATCCAGAACGTCCAGTTTAGTCAGGCAGAAGCCAGACAGGGAGTTCAGCTGTACCGCACGACGAACGGCAACGGTGTCCAGCCAGCCGGTACGACGACGACGCCCCGTAGTTGCGCCGAATTCGTTACCCTGCTTGCAGAGGAACTCGCCAGTTTCATCAAACAGTTCGGTCGGGAACGGACCTGCACCTACACGAGTGGAGTAAGCTTTGAGGATACCCAGAACGTAATCAACATAACGCGGGCCCAGGCCGGAACCGGTCGCCACGCCACCAGCAGTGGTGTTGGAAGAAGTTACGTACGGATAAGTACCGTGGTCGATATCCAGCAGCGTACCCTGCGCACCTTCAAACATGACGAAATCGCCACGCTGACGCGCCTGGTCGAGCAGGTCAGAAACGTCAACCACCATAGAAGTCAGGATGTCGGCAACAGCCATCGTATCATCCAGAACTTTCTGGTAATCAACCGCTTCAGCTTTGTAGTAGTTAACCAACTGGAAGTTGTGATATTCCATCACTTCTTTCAGTTTTTCAGCGAAGGTTTCTTTGTCGAAAAGGTCGCCAACACGCAGACCGCGACGTGCTACTTTATCTTCATAAGCAGGCCCGATACCACGACCGGTGGTGCCGATCGCTTTCGCGCCACGCGCTTTCTCACGCGCGTTATCCAGCGCAACGTGATAATCAAGGATCAGCGGACATGCTTCAGACAGCAGCAGACGCTCACGAACGGGGATGCCACGGTCTTCCAGTTCTTTCATCTCTTTCATCAGCGCGGCCGGAGACAGCACAACACCGTTACCGATGATGCTGGTTACATTCTCGCGGAGAATACCTGATGGAATAAGATGGAGAACGGTTTTTTCACCGTTGATTACGAGAGTATGGCCTGCGTTGTGACCGCCCTGGTAGCGTACAACATATTTAGCCCGTTCAGTCAGAAGATCGACGATCTTACCTTTACCTTCGTCACCCCATTGGGTGCCCAGTACGACGACGTTGTTACCCATTTTTCAAAATCACCGTTTGCTTAAAAATGGATTCTACCATCGCTTTTTCAGAGTTACAGCACTTTTTGCACTCAAAAATGACCTCGATCAGTCTGTTTTTTGTTCAGCCAATCGTTTTCCTCAACATGTAGTAGACCACAACGCCCGCAACCACAAGTCCACCGCCAAAACGACGTAAAATATTATCGGGCAAATTGGTCATCGCAGAGATCATCTTCTTCCATGCCTTCGGGTAAAGCATCGGCCCTAAACCTTCCAGTACCAAAACCAGGGCAAGCGCCAGCCAGATTGTCGAATTCATTCATTATCCTTATAGAAAAAGAAAACCACCGACATCCCTGAGGATGCGGTGGCTTTATTGACTTGTACCGCAGTCGTTATATTAACGCGTTGCGGAAGTCGGCGTCTTCATGTAGCGGAAGAAATCGCTATCCGGGCTCATGACCATCACGTCCTGATTGCCAGAGAAGCTGTTCTCATAAGCACGCAGGCTACGGATGAATGCGTAGAAGTCCGGATCTTTACTGAATGCATCAGCAAACAGTTTGGCTGCTTCGGCATCGCCTTCACCACGCATGATGCGGCCCTGACGCTCAGCTTCTGCCAGCGTTCTGGTCACTTCATAGTCGGCAGTCGCGCGCAGTTTTTCCGCTTCTTCCTGACCTTGTGAACGGTGACGACGCGCTACCGCTTCACGCTCGGCGCGCATACGGTTGTAGATCGCTTCAGACACTTCGGTCGGCAGGTTGATCTGCTTGATACGCACATCGACAACTTCAATACCCAGCGCCGCCATACTGTTCGGGTTGATGACCGGAACTTTGCCCTTCGTCTCAGCCGTTACGCGCTCTGCCGCTTCGGCAATGGCGTTATCTGCCGCCGGGGTAGTAACTTCATCTTCTGTACCCGCAGAACCGGAGTTCAGCGCGTCACGTACTTCGAGGGTCAGACGACCACGGGAATCGGTGACGATATCTTTCACGTCCAGGCGACCAATTTCAGAACGCAGACGGTCAGAGAACTTACGTTTCAACAGCACTTCCGCTTGCGAAATGTCGCCACCACCCGTTGCCAGGTAGTAACGGCTGAAATCGCTGATGCGCCATTTGATGTAAGAGTCGACGATCAGGTCTTTCTTCTCTTTGGTCACAAAGCGGTCGGCCTGGTTGTCCATGGTCTGAATACGTGCGTCGAGCATTTTCACCGTTTCAATGAACGGTATCTTGAAATGCAGACCCGGCTCATAAACCAGAGGTTTGTTGTCATCGTCACGCAGTACCTTACCAAAACGCAGCGTAATACCGCGCTCACCTTCTTTGACGACAAAGACAGACATGTAAAGCACTACCAGCACGATGATGATAATCGCGATAACTGACTTACGCATCGTTATTCCCCCTGACGCTGGTAGTCGTTACGCTGCGCGTTGGCGCGGCGTTGGTCCATAATATCGCCCTGACTGGTGGACGACGTGTTGCTTGCTCCACTGGTTGTGGAGGAAGAGGCTGGCGGCAGACGCAGCAGATTGCTGGCACCGTTATCGCTCTTCGCCGCAGGGGCGTTACCACCTTTCAGCATCTGGTCTAACGGCAGAACCATCAGGTTGCCACCTTTATCGTTAACCAGCACTTTGCGGGTGTTACCCAACACTTTTTCCATCGTCTCGATATACAGACGCTCGCGAGTAATTTCCGGCGCGGCTTTATATTCCGGCAGAAGTTTAGCAAAGCGCGCCACTTCACCCTGAGCTTCCAGGATGGTCTGGGCCTTGTACGCACGCGCCTCTTCGAGGATACGTTGCGCCTGACCGTTCGCACGCGGCTGAACTTCGTTGGTATACGCTTCTGCTTCACGAATGTATTGCTGTTCGTTTTCACGCGCAGCAATCGCATCGTCAAACGCCGCTTTTACTTCTTCCGGCGGACGAGCAGCCTGGAAGTTGACGTCCAGCAGCGTGATACCCATGTCATACGGACGAATCGTCTCTTCCAGTTCGCGCTGAGTATCGCTACGAATCACGGTACGACCTTCCGTCAGAATGCGGTCCATGGTGTATTTACCGATAACTCCACGCAGGGCGCTGTCGGTAGCCTGACGCAGGCTGTCATCCGGGCTGGTCACGCTATACAGATATTTTTCCGGATTGGTGACGCGGTACTGCACGTTCATCTCAACGCGCACTACGTTCTCGTCCGACGTCAGCATCACACCAGAAGCGGCCAGTTCACGCACGGCTTCCACGTTCACCGGTTTGACTTCGTCGATAAACGTCGGTTTCCAGTTCAGACCCGGCTCAACCAGATGGCTGAATTTACCAAAGCGTGTTACCACGCCGCGTTCGGCTTCTTTAATGGTATAGAAACCACTGGCCGCCCAGATAATGACAATCGCTGCCGCTGCGATGGTAACGACACGACCGCCAAGCTGCGGGCGCGGGCCTTGCGATGAACTGCCACCGCCAGATCCGGTGCCTTTACCGCCGCCCAGACCACCGAGCTTTTTGCTCAGTTTGCGGAAGATATCATCTAAATCAGGTGGCCCTTGATCGCGACCGCCTTTGTTTCCATTTCCCTCAGAGTTGCCGCCAGGTTTGCTGCTTCCCCACGGGTCGCGGTCTTGTCCGTTATTACCGGGCTGATTCCACGCCATGTTTGTGCTCCATATTTGTTATGCGGTGATCCCTGTTGTCTTTCGACGCCAGAGGATATGACTCCACGCTTCAGACGCTACGCCGTTAGATCAGGTAATCGATCAACGCCGGTTCTTGTTTACAGAGGCGACGCCAGTCAACGATCGGCATACGAACTTGCAGACTTACGCTGCCGTCCTCCTCCATCCACTCTTTTTCTATTGCCTGAAGCTGATAAAAACGACTTCTCAGACGCCCTTCCTGCGGTGGCAGACGCAATGTATGCTGCGCCACCTCGCCGGAAAGCCGCTCCGTCAAAGCCTGAAAAAGCTGTGGTATCCCCGCTCCGGTCTGTGCGGAAAGCCAGACACGGATCGGTTTGTTCTCTTCGTCCCGATCAATACGCGGTTCGAAATCTTCCAGCATATCGATCTTGTTCATCACCAGCAGGGTTGGGATCTCGTGAGCGTCGATCTCTTCAAGAACCGTATTCACCGCTTCGATGTTTTCTTGTACACGCACATCCGCCGCATCAATGACGTGCAGCAGTAATGTGGCTTGCCGCGTCTCTTGTAACGTGGCTTTAAATGCCGCCACCAGATCGTGCGGCAGGTGGCGAATAAACCCTACGGTATCTGCAAGTACGGTTTCACCGACATCTGCAACGTCAATACGCCGCAACGTCGGGTCGAGGGTGGCAAACAACTGGTCTGCCGCGTAGACCCGCGCTTCGGTGATGCGATTGAAAAGGGTAGATTTACCGGCGTTGGTATATCCCACCAGCGAAACAGTAGGAACGTCGGCTTTGATACGCGATTGCCGCCCCTGCTCACGCTGCTTTTCAACTCTTTCCAGGCGCGACTGTATCTGCACGATGCGATTACGCAACAAACGACGGTCGGTTTCGAGCTGGGTTTCACCCGGACCACGCAAACCTATCCCGCCTTTCTGTCTTTCAAGGTGGGTCCAGCCACGCACCAGGCGCGTAGCCAGATGGCGCAGCTGCGCCAGCTCAACCTGCAACTTACCCTCATGGGTACGCGCACGTTGGGCGAAAATATCTAAAATAAGGCCGGTGCGGTCGATAACACGACACTCGCACAAACGCTCCAGGTTACGCTCTTGCGCCGGGCTCAGGGCATGGTCAAAAAGAACGACCGAAGCACCCGTCGCTTTGACAGCTTCCGCAATTTCAACTGCTTTACCTTCACCTACAAAATACTTTGGGTGCGGCGCTTTACGGCTACCGGTAATCACCTGCAATGCTTCGACACCGGCGGAAGAGACCAGAGATTCAAACTCCTGGAGGTCTTCCATATCTTTGTCTTGCGTAAAATAGATGTGTACCAGTACCGCCTGCTCACCAGCATCATAACGGTCAAACAAGCGTATAACCCTCTAAATAGATCAGCGGGGAACGCAGGATCGCTGGCTCCCCGTGTAAAAAAACAGCCCGAAACCTTATTCGGTTTCTTCGCTGTCCTGTTGCGCGGAAGTATTCTGCGCGCTGCTACCATGATGGTAGTTACTGCTGGTACCGCCACCGGCGTTGTTACTGTGATGAGAAACCGGGCGAGACGGGACAACAGTAGAAATCGCGTGCTTGTAAACCATCTGGCTGACCGTGTTTTTCAACAGGATCACGAACTGATCAAAAGACTCGATTTGCCCTTGCAGCTTAATACCATTCACCAAATAAATAGAAACTGGAACACGTTCCCGACGCAGTGCGTTCAGGAACGGATCTTGTAAAGATTGCCCCTTAGCCATTCTCTCTTTTCCTTATATGCTTATTTGTACTTTGAACCTTTCGATTCTGAAAAAATTGCGCACGATACGTCTCAATTGTACACATTCAGCCTGCGATAGCACCAACAACCTGTAATACTTCGTCACGCGCCTGTTCTGGTTTTTCACTGTCAAGCCAGTGAACCCCTTCCCAACCACGCAGCCAGGTTATCTGCCGCTTCGCCAACTGTCTCGTGGCGCAAACACCTCGATAAACCATTTCATCGTATGAGATTTCGCCTTCAAGGTAAGACCACATCTGGCGATAACCCACGCAACGAATGGAAGGCAAGTCCGTATGCAAATCTCCTCGGGCAAAAAGCGCCCGGACTTCTGCTTCAAAACCTGAAGCCAACATCTGATGAAAACGCTGCTCAATGCGTTGATGGAGCAGTTCACGGCTCGCCGGGGCGATGGCGAACTGATGCACCTGATACGGTAGAGCGTCTCCTGACGTTTGCGTCAGTTCCGTTAAAGTTTTACCCGAAATGAAAAAAACTTCCAGTGCCCGGGAAAGCCTTTGTGGATCATTTGGATGAATCCTTGCTGCCGCAACCGGATCTACCTCCTGAAGTTGACGATGCAATGACTCCCAACCTTGCTCTGCCGCCTGTTGCTCAATTCTGGCCCGTACTTCCGGGTCTGCCGACGGTAGCGGCGACAACCCTTCCAGCAATGCCTTGAAATACAACATCGTACCGCCCACTAACAGTGGGATCCGCCCCGCCGCGGTGATATCGGCCATTTCCGCCAGCGCATCGCGGCGAAAATCAGCAGCCGAGTAAGCCTGCGACGGATCGCGAATATCCAGCAATCGGTGCGGCGCGGCGAGTAACTCTTCAGCGTTCGGCTTCGCCGTCCCGATATCCATCCCTTTGTAAATAAGGGCAGAATCAACGCTTATCAACTCTACTGGTAAAATTTTACGCAGCTCAATGGCTAACGCCGTTTTACCGGAGGCCGTCGGCCCCATCAAAAAAATCGCCTTAGGCAGGCTCGCCTTACTGATATCACTCATCTTTCAGGGCTTTTATCGCCGGATGTAAATCAACAGATTGTAACAGACCACCCGGCGGCGTTTTCACAAGTTGCGGACATAACCGTTCCACGTCCGCCAGCAGGGTTATGGCCTGTGCCATTGACCACTGCGCATGTTCGCTCATCAGATTTCGTGCAATCCACTGCGCAATATTGCCAGGTTCGAATACGGACTGCTTCGCCAGGTAGCCTATCAGTTCAGGAATCAAGATTTGTAAATTTTGTTGGCGTAAGGGTAAAGGCACTGCCCTGATGGTCACATGCTGTGCATCTGACTGGAAATCAATACCCAATTCCGCCAGGGCAGACTGCGCTTTTTCTAATGCCGATTTTTCTTCGGCAGAAACTTTTAGCCGCAACGGAATCAGCAGCGGCTGGGCGCAAACGGGCGCTTCACCCGGCGTCAATTGTGCCTGACGCAGCCAACGTTCTGCCACTGGCAAGGATAAAAGTGAAATGTTGCCGTCGCGCTCCAGCAACGCACAGTCGGAATGGACGATAGTCAGTACCCGACCAAAACTCTGACTGTTCGCCGCAAGTGCAGGTTCCTGCGGTTCCGGCGCTTTTAATTTTTGCATCGGCGCGGGCGTTTGCAAAAGCTGGCGATACACTTCACCTTGCTGTTTCTGGTAGCCTGGCTGCGCATTCGGCCAGGGGGCAGCCGGACGACTGCCTGATGCTGGCGCAGGAGTGTAGCGCGGAGCTACCGGCTCACGAGCTGCCGGTTCTGCAAAGTGATTGCGCCCCGCCGCCACGCGGTTTTCCGGAATGGAACGCGGTGCAGGTTGGGGTTCATCGTCCAGCGGTAGCGGCGTTTCCAGTTGCTGTTGTAGCACGCTCAGCACGCCCTGATAGATAAAATCATGCACCAGACGCGACTGATGGAAACGCACTTCGTGTTTGCCGGGGTGCACGTTGACGTCCACCTGATGTGGGTCGATCTCCAGATACAACACAAATGCCGGTTGCTGATCGGCCCCCAGTTTGTCTTCGCAGGCCTGGCGGATCGCGTGATTGATCAGGCGATCGCGCATCATGCGACCGTTCACGTAGCAATACTGAATTTCTGCCAGTGCGGGCGTGGTGTGATTTGGATCGGCCACCCAGCCGCGTAGCGTGAGATCGCCGTGTTGCCATTCAATCGCCAGCGCTTGTTCAAGAAAAGCGGTGCCGCAAATCGCGCCTAAGCGCCGTTCTTTTTGCCCGCCTTCCGGCACTGCGCGGTACTGACGCACAATTTTACCGTTATGCGACAGGTTGATCGTGACGTCGAAACGCGCCAGCGCAATGCGGCGGATGATCTCATCAATGTGGTTAAATTCGGTTTTCTCGGTGCGCAGGAATTTGCGCCGCGCCGGGGTGTTGTAGAACAGATCCAGCACCTCCAGCGTCGTCCCCACAGGATGCGCCGCCGGTTTTACCGTCACGTTCATATCGCGCCCTTCGGCATAGGCCTGCCAGGCTTCCTGCTGTTCTGCGGTGCGTGAAGTGAGCGTCAGGCGGGAAACCGAACTGATACTCGCCAGCGCCTCACCGCGAAAGCCCAGGCTGATAATGGCTTCGAGATCGTCCAGAGAGGCGATTTTACTGGTGGCATGACGAGCCAGCGCCAGCGCCAGCTCATCTTTTTTGATACCGCAGCCGTTATCACGAATGCGGATAAGTTTCGCCCCACCGCGTTCGATATCAATATCGATACGCGTCGCACCTGCATCGAGGCTGTTTTCCACTAGTTCTTTGACTACCGACGCAGGTCGCTCGACCACCTCACCTGCGGCAATCTGGTTCGCCAGTTGTGGCGGTAAGACCTGAATTGGCATCAATCGTCCTTAGTTTGGCAGCGTGCGATCTGGCGTCGTCACCGTACTGGCAGTTTGTGCCGTTGCACCCTGCGGCGCAGATTGCATCGGATGCGCAAGGAAGTAATTGCGCAGGCCTTTGTAAATGGCTTCTGCCAGCTGTTGTTGGTAATCGTCGCTCGCCAGCAAACGTTCTTCGCTGTTGTTGCTGATAAAACCGGTTTCGACCAGTACTGATGGGATATCCGGCGAGCGCAGAACGCCAAGGCTGGCGTGTTCTGGTCGACGTTTATGTATTTCGCCAATGCGTTGCAACTGACTGATCATACTGGTCGCTACATCATACCCTACCCGCTGGGAATGACCGAACTGTAAATCCAGCACCGCCTGGCTTAAATAGGGGTCAGACTGACTGTTCGCCAGCACATCACCCGCCCCACCCAGCAGCTCCGACTGTTTCTCGTGCTGCTCCAGCCAGCTGGCCATTTCACTGTTGGCGCGACGGTTAGAGAGCACCCATACGGAAGCGCCAGTCGCACTGCGGTTCGGTGCGGCATCAGCGTGAATCGACACGAGGAAATTGGCGTTTTGCTTACGTGCCACATCACTGCGCCCCATCACCGAGATAAAGTAATCCCCGTCACGGGTTAAAACGCCTTTAAACATCGGATCGTCATTGAGCAAAGTACGCAATTTACGCGCGATGGCGATGGTAACATTTTTCTCCCGCGTACCACCGGGGCCGATAGCGCCAGGGTCCTGACCGCCGTGTCCGGCATCAATAGCGATGATAATTTTATCGCCAGTGTTAGCCGTCGCGCGCGCTGCCGGACGCGTTACCGTATTACTGCTGATAACACCCGTAGTGCGGTTACTTTCCGTTTTAAACGGATTGCGCGCCGGTTCGCTGACGCGCGGTGCGACAACCGCAGGCGTTTCAACGCGTTTCGCAACCACGGGCGGCGGAGGAGGCGGTGGCGGCACATCGGCGTTAATCGTAAAGACGACAGTGTAATTGCTGCCATTCTGTCGCTTCACCGCTTCGGTTTTACCGTTTTCGGTAAGATCGACCACCAGCCGTAGCGTTTGTGCATCTTTAGGCGTTCCAGAGCGAATCGCCTTCACCAGATTATTACCGCTGAACAACAACGGCAGTCCCTGAATCACGCCCGTTTGTTTGATATCGAGCGCCACGGTGCGTTTGCTTTGATGGCTAAACGCATAATCAGGATCGCCAATAAAACTCAACGTTATCCGCGCCTGTTGATTACCGTTAGAAACCTGAATATCAGAGAGCGTCGCGGCACCCACCGGCGTGCACAGCAGCAGCAGCGTCGCTACCAACCAATTTCTGATGCGATACATCATCCCGCCACCTTTCAAAGGTTAACCGGCTAAACGCGCCAGCAACAATTCACCCGCAGAGGAAACCGCACTCACGCGCGCCTCACGGCCTTGTGCCTGATAATCAATGTGTATTTCGACATCCGGGTCAGGAAGAACACCTGTACCTTGTTGTGGCCACTCCACCAGGCAAATGGCATCGTTGGCAAAATAATCGCGGATCCCCATAAACTCCAGCTCCTCGGGATCGGCAAGGCGGTACAAATCAAAGTGATAAACCATTAAATTGTCGAGCGTATAGGGTTCGACCAGCGTATAAGTGGGGCTTTTGACATTACCCTGATGACCCAGAGCTTGTAAAAAGCCCCGGCTAAAGGTGGTTTTACCTGCGCCTAAATCGCCATACAGATAGATTACGGTTGCGCCATCGCAGGCTTTCGCTACCCGCTCGCCCAGGTCTAATGTTGCCTGCTCATCAGGGAGCGGAATTACTCGATTCATCATGGTTTTTATCAGTCACTTCCGGGTTAACAATACGCTGTAGCGTGGAAAAGAGATCGGTTGCCAGCATCCCGCGCGTTCCAAAACGCGCCGCCAGTACGTCAGCTGACGCACCGTGTGCGACACAGCCCGCACAGGCGGCATCATACGGCGACAGTTTTTGCCCAAGCAATGCGCCAATAATACCAGAGAGCACATCGCCCATGCCGCCGCTCGCCATGCCTGCATTTCCGGCATCAATAATGCCTAAAGCGTCAGGATGGGCGGCGACCACGGTTCCGGCACCTTTCAGCACCGCTACGCCGCCATAACGTTGTACCAGACGTTTGGCGCAATGTAAGCGGTCACTTTCAATTTCAGCGACGGAACAGCCTAACAACCGTGCGGCCTCGCCAGGATGCGGCGTGATCACGCGATTGTGACGCTTATCGGGATTGATTGCCAGCAGGTTCAATGCATCGGCATCCCACAACATCGGTTTGCGAAAATTCTCAACTTTTTGCAGGGCTTTTTTCCCCCACTCTTGCTGGCCCAGACCGGGACCAATCACCACCACATCGGCCCATTCCAGGCTTTCGGTAAGAGAGTCCATCGTCAGTTCATGCACCATCAATTCTGGTCGTGCAGTCAGCAGCGGCGCAATGTTCTCACTGCGGGTCAGTACTCGGACTAAACCAGCACCAGCACGTAGCGCCGCTTCCCCCGTCATACGAATAGCCCCCGCCGTGCCGTGATCGCCACCGATAATCACCAGCCGCCCGTGATCGCCTTTATGCGAAGTCGGGCGACGCGGTTTCAGCCAGTGAGAAAGTTGTTCTGCCGAAAACCGCTGAATTTTCGTCTCCTGACCTGCCAGCCAGCTATCCAGCCCCAGTGAGTCAAAATGCAGTTGTCCTGTAACATCCCGCGCTTTTCCAGTGAGCAAGCCTGGTTTCAGCGCAATAAAAGTGATGGTGTGATCGGCGTTGATCACTGCGCCTGGCGTAGCGCCGGTTTCAGCCAGCAGGCCGGAAGGGATATCAACCGCCACAATCGGCGCAGGATGGGAATTAGCGTGGTCGATTAACTGGCTAATGGATTCGCGGGGCGCTTGCTGCAAGCCGGTACCGAGCAGCGCATCAACAATCAGATCTACCGATTCGGGCCAGACAATATTCGAAGCATGGATCTCGCCACCCGCGTTTAACCATGCTTCGCGTGCCAGCGCGGCCTCTTCCGGCAACGGTTTGTCGCTCTCCTGGGCCAACAACGTGACCTCAATGCCGACCGCTTTGGCCAGTCGCGCGACCACGTAGCCATCGCCGCCGTTATTACCATGACCGCACAGCACCAGCCAGTGGCGGGCGTCAGGATACGCCGAACGACACACCTGGAATGCGGCCTCGCCAGCGCGAAGCATCAGCTCATAGAGTGTGAGCCCCAGCGCATCTGCTGCCTCGCGTTCTCCGCGGCGGATATCGTCGGCGTGCCAGACGGTGTGTGGTATACTTACGGGGTTTTTCTTCATTGTATGGTCCGTCATGTCAGAGCCCCTCGATCTCAATCAGTTAGCGCAAAAAATTAAACAGTGGGGGCTGGAACTGGGCTTTCAGCAGGTAGGTATTACCGATACCGATCTCAGCGAGTCCGAGCCCAAACTGCAAGCATGGCTGGACAAACAATACCACGGCGAAATGGACTGGATGGCGCGTCACGGTATGCTGCGCGCTCGCCCCCATGAGTTATTGCCCGGTACGCTGCGCGTGATCAGCGTGCGGATGAATTACCTTCCTGCTAACGCCGCATTTGCCAGCACGCTGAAAAACCCCAAACTCGGCTATGTTAGCCGTTATGCGCTGGGCCGTGACTATCACAAACTTCTGCGCAACCGACTCAAAAAGCTGGGCGAGATGATTCAGCAACATTGTGTTTCGCTGAATTTTAGACCGTTTGTCGATTCTGCGCCTATTCTCGAGCGCCCGTTAGCTGAAAAAGCTGGGCTCGGCTGGACAGGTAAGCACTCACTTATCCTCAATCGCGAGGCCGGTTCGTTCTTCTTTTTAGGCGAATTGCTGGTCGATATTCCTCTGCCCGTGGATCAACCAGTCGAGGAAGGATGTGGTAAATGCGTGGCCTGTATGACGATTTGCCCGACCGGTGCCATCGTCGAGCCATATACCGTCGATGCTCGCCGCTGTATCTCTTATCTCACCATCGAACTTGAAGGGGCGATCCCGGAAGAGTTGCGACCGTTAATGGGAAACCGTATTTACGGTTGCGATGACTGCCAGCTTATCTGCCCGTGGAATCGCTATTCACAACTCACCACAGAAGAGGATTTCAGCCCGCGTAAGCCGCTACACGCACCGGAACTCATTGAGTTATTCGCCTGGAGCGAAGAGAAGTTTTTAAAAGTCACGGAAGGATCGGCGATTCGTCGTATTGGTCACCTGCGTTGGCTGCGTAATATCGCCGTAGCATTAGGCAATGCCCCTTGGGATGAAACGATTTTGACAGCGCTGGAAAGTCGTAAAGGTGAGCACCCACTTCTCGATGAGCACATAGCGTGGGCGATTGCGCAGCAAATAGAGAGACGAAATGCGTGCATAGTCGAAGTGCAATTGCCGAAAAAACAGCGTCTGGTTCGGGTGATTGAAAAAGGGTTACCGCGTGACGCCTGATTCATCCACAGCTTGTGAATAAAAATAAAAACGCATTGCAATTCAAGACGAATAAAATCGTCAAGTGATCGACTCGACAAAACGGAATCTTAATTTTTAACTTATCTATCAATAGGTTAAAAAAATACTATTCACCGTGCGAAGTTTCTTTGAAATTAAGATTACAGCCTGAGGCTGTGGATAACTCTGTTTACAAGAGTTTGTCAGAGACAACAAAAACCAGCAATAACGCATCGCGTCGCTGTGGATATTTTATTGAGAGAAGAATTTGGAGCGGGAAACGAGACTCGAACTCGCGACCCCGACCTTGGCAAGGTCGTGC
>JAERMT010000593.1_pt1 | contig 19501 bp, 7 predicted proteins | sample 9267081 | NCBI WGS metagenome assembly JAERMT01 (sample SAMN17071939, study PRJNA684904) | human gut metagenome | isolation source: diarrhea sample from child under the age of five | host: Homo sapiens | place: South Africa: Mafikeng, Mafikeng Provincial Hospital | collected 2019-09
GTATAAAGGGTAGGGCGCTGCCCTGGGCTATGTGATTGTTGGGCTTTCAGCCCGTCTTTAACCACATTATTAGTTTTACCGGACAGCAATAATATATTAAGGACTGATAGGTATAATTGCTGTCCCTTCGTGGCGTGTAGCTTGCGAGTTTTGACACACTCGCACATTATTTACTTCTTGATGCGAGCCACGCACAAAGCGCCCAGCACGAGCGACGCCGCAGCTACGAGCATCATGTTGCTCTGCACAGAGCCAACCATCGAGAGCAGGGTGCCGCCGCACGCCGCAGCGATGATCTGCGGTATGCAGATAGTGCCGTTGAAGAGTCCGAGGTACGCACCCTTGTGGCCGTAGCCCTCAAGAGCGTTCGTGACGAAGGCGAACGGCATGGCGAGCATGGCAGCCCATGCGCAGCCGATGAGCATGAACGGCATGGCGAGCAGGTTTTTGTCGTGTACGAACGGCACGAGAGCGAAGCCCACGGCACCGATGACGAGGCTCAGCGCATAAGCCGCCTTCTCGTTCTTGAAGCGTGGCAGAGCCATTGCCCACAGTACAGAGCCGATAGCCTGCCAGCAGAACATCACGCCAACCCAGTTGCCTGCCGCCTGGTAGCCCTTCGACGCGGTGTCGGTGGTGTGCCATACGGTGTCGGCAATGGTGCCGTTGGTGTATGTCCACATGAACATGAACGCTGTCCAGCAGAAGAACTGCACGGCACCCACCTTCCAGAACATCGACGGAGCGTTGCGCAGCAGCTCAATCCAGTTGGCTTTGCCTTCGTCCTCCTCAGGCTTTGCCTCGTTATACTCGGCGTACTCCTGCGGGTTCCATTCCTTCACCTTCAGTGTGGTGTAGATGACGCAGAGGATGAGTATCGCCGCACCGATGTAGAACGAGTAGATGACCGAGTCGGGTATCACGCCCTTCTGCGCCTCGTTGGCTATGCCGATGGCTGTGAAGAAATAAGGGAAGAGATAGCCCACAATCGATCCGGCGTTGCACAGGAACGACTGTATGGAGTAGGCGAGCGACTTCTGTTGCTCGTTGACCATGTCGCCCACGAGCATCTTGAACGGCTGCATCGCCATGTTGATGCTCGTGTCGAGGAACATCAGCGAGACGAGGCCGAACACCATGACTGCGCTCACAGCCATGCCGAACGAGCCGGCGTTGGGCAGCAGGCACATCACGGCTACGGCTACCGATGCGCCTACGAAGAGGTAGGGTATGCGTCTGCCGAAGCGACACCATGTGCGGTCGCTCAGCGTGCCGATGATGGGTTGCACGAGGATGCCCATGAGTGGTGGTAGTATCCAGAAGTAGCTGAGGCTGTGTGGGTCTGCACCAAGTGTGGCGAAGATGCGCGAGATATTCGCGCTCTGCAGGGCGTACGCAATCTGTACGCCGAAGAATCCGAAACTGAGGTTCCACAGTTTCAAGAAACTTTGATTTGGTTTTGGTTTCATTGTTATTTTGGTTTTTTGGTTTTTCTTCTTTGGGGGGCTTTCTTGAGAGCTAAGCCGAACTAAGCCTTCTTGGGCCTCTTTAAGCCCTTCCTTTAATCCTTGGCTTAGGAAGGCTTAGAAAGGCTTAGTTCGGCTTATGCGCCGCCTTCTTAGCTCTTGGTGCTCTCTCTCACGACGAGCCTTGTCTTTACGACGCGCTTCTCGATGCGGTCACACGGCGTGAGCCCCTCCACCTTGTCCATGAGTATGGTGGCAGCCTCTTCGCCCACCTTTGTTCCGCGCTGCTCCACGGTGGTGAGCTGCGGGTCGCAGGCGATGGCACGCTCGCCGTTGGTGAAGCCGCACACCGCGACATCGTCGGGCACGCGGAAGCCGTTGTGCTTTGCCGTGTACATTACGCCGATGGCTGTATCGTCGTTCACGCAGAAGAACGCGTCGGGGCGGTCGGCACGGCTGAGCACGCCGGGCGTGATGCGCTCGGCATCCTCGCGGTTGTCGCAGACGAACACCAGCGACTCGTCGGGCTGCATGCCAGCCTTCAGCAGTGCGTCGTGATAGCCGTTGTAGCGGTTCTGTCCGAGTGCCGTCTTGCCCTTCATGCCGTAGAAGGCGATGCGGCGGCAGCCCGTCTCGATGAGGTGTGTCACGGCAGCGAACGCCCCCTGATAGTCGTCCACCACCACGCGGCTTGCGTCCACACCCGTGCAGATGCGGTCATAGAACACGAGCGGTATGCCGCGGTCGATGAGCGATTGGAAGTGGGCGTAGTCCTGCGTCTCCTTAGCCTGCGACACGATTACGCCGCACACCTGGTGAGCCTCGAACATCTGGCACAGCTGCACTTCGCGCTCGTACTGCTCGCGCGAGGTGGTGGCGATGATGCGGTAGCCACGTTTCGACGCAGCGTCCTCGATGCCGTTGAGAATGGTGGAGAAATAATAATGTGTGAACTCGGGCACGATGACACCGATCACCTTCACCGGCTGCTTGTGAGAGTTGCGCAGCGATTTGGCGATATCGTTCGGGTAGAAGTTGTGCGCATGGGCGTACTCGCAAATAAGGTTGCGTTTCTCCTCGCTGACACGTGCGCTACCGTTGAGGGCACGCGACACAGTGGCTATGGACACACCGAAATGTTCGGCGATGTCCTTCATCGTGGTTGGTTGCAGTTCAGACATTCGTTAGATTGGTTTTTAATTACGCTTGCAAAGTTATCACATTATTTTAATATAGAGCGCATCCGTGGCTCACAGAATTTCTTTGTGCCGTGAAAACGTTTGCACAAGGGGGTGCACTTGTCTCAAGTGCACCAACAAGTTAGAAGCAAGAGCCGAGCGGAGACAATTGCACATTCTGCTCTGTTGGTGCAGTTGAGACAACTGCACCCCCTAAGCAGCATCCCCTAAACAGCACCAATTCTAAAAAACTGACACAATCGCATTGCTATTCCAATTATTTTTTGTTTATTTGCAAAAGAAAAACAATAACTTCGGCGCGGCTCACACCCTCGTCGACAAAAAAACAAATACTATGGGAAAAGGAAAGAAAGGTGGCAAGCGCTTGACTAAGAAACAGCTCGCCCCGAAGCTTGAAGAACTGTTCGCCTCCAACCCTGGAAAGACGCTCTCGTTTAAAGATATCTTCCGTTCGCTACACCTCGACACGCATCCGCTGAAGATGCTCGCTATTGACATCATGGAGGAGATGGCGTGGGACGACTTCATCACGCGCGTCACCGACAACTCCTATCAGCTGAACATGAAGGGACAGGTGCAGGAGGGCGTGTTCCAACGCAAGACGAACGGCAAGAACTCTATCATGCCCGACGACTCCGACAAGCCTATCTTCGTGGCTGAACGCAACTCGATGTGGGCTCTCACCGGCGACCGCGTGCGCTTCGCTTGCATGGCGCGACGCAAGAACCACATCAAGGAGGCGCAGGTGATACAGATATTGGAACGTGCCAAGGACACCTTCGTCGGACGACTCTCGTTCGACCACGACCTCTGCACGCTCATCTCGCCTTCAAACGTGCTGGCTAACAGCATCATCATTCCGCGCCGCAAGCTGAAAGGCGGCAAGGACGGTGACAACGCCGTGGTGCGCATCGTCGAATGGCCCGACCAGGACCACCGCAACATGATTGGCGAAGTGGTGGACGTGCTCGGAAAGGCTGGCGACAACGACGTGGAGATGAACACCATCCTCGCACAGTATGGCTTGCCGTATAAGTATCCGAAGAACGTGGAGGAGGCTGCCGAGAAGATTTCGGCAGAGATAACGCCTGAGGACTACGCCGAGCGCGAGGACTTCCGCGACGTCTTCACCTGCACCATCGACCCGAAGGATGCAAAGGACTTCGATGACGCGCTCTCTATCCGACAGCTCAAGGAAGGTCTCTGGGAGGTGGGCGTTCACATCGCCGACGTGTCGCACTACGTCACAGAAGGCTCCGTGATAGACAAGGAGGCTGTGAAGCGCGCCACGAGCATCTACCTCGTCGACCGTACCATACCGATGCTCCCCGAACGCCTCTGCAACTTCATCTGCTCGCTCCGACCGGATGAGGAGAAGCTGGCGTTCTCCGTAATCTTCAACCTCGACGAGGAGGCGAACGTGAAGGCATACCGCATTGTGCACACCGTTATCAAGTCGAACCGCCGCTACGCCTACGAGGAGGTGCAGGAGCTGCTCGAACAGAACGGCGTGGTAGACGGCACGGGCGAACCCGCACCTGCAGCACCCAAGGGTGGATACAAGGGCGAGAATGCCGACGCACTCATCATGCTCGACCGACTGGCTAAGAAGCTGCGCGCAGCACGCTTCAAGAATGGCTCCGTGAAGTTCGACCGCGAAGAACTCCACTTCGACGTAGACGAGAAGGGCAAACCGGTGCGCTGCTACTTCAAGCGTTCGAAGGATGCCAACAAGCTCATCGAGGAGTTCATGCTCCTCGCCAACCGCACCGTGGCTGAATCGGTGGGCAAGGTGGCGAAGGGCAAGAAGCCGAAGACACTGCCGTACCGTGTGCACGACAACCCCGACCCGACAAAGCTCGAAACGCTGCGCGAGTTCGTGGTGAAGTTCGGTTACAAGATGAAGACCGACGGCACGAAGGGTGCTCTCGCCAAGTCGCTCAACACGCTCATGTCGGCGTGCGAGGGCAAGCGCGAGCAGAACCTCATACAGACCGTGGCACTGCGCGCCATGATGAAGGCGAAGTACTCTATCCATAATATCGGACACTTCGGACTGGCGTTCGACTACTACACCCACTTCACATCGCCTATCCGCCGCTACCCAGACACGATGGTTCACCGACTCATCACACGCTACCAGCAGGGCGGACGCTCTGCCAACAAGGAGCACTACGAGGAGCTTTGCGAGCACTCGTCGGAGATGGAGCAGGTGGCTGCCAACGCCGAGCGCGACTCTATCAAGTACAAGGCTGTGGAGTTCATGTCTGAACGTGTGGGCAATGTCTACGATGCGCACATCTCAGGCATACAGTCGTACGGCATCTACTGCGAGATTGACGAGAACCACTGCGAGGGTCTTGTGCCGATGCGCGATCTCGACGACGACTACTACGACTTCGACGAGCGCAACTACTGTCTCGTGGGTCGCCGCCATCACAACAAGTACCAGCTTGGCGACCCGATACGCATCAAGGTGGCAAGTGCCAACCTCGAAAAGAAACAGCTCGACTTCACCCTCGCCGACTAATAAGGGGGTGCACTTCTTAGGGGGTGCACCCTCTGGTGGCACCCTCTGCTCCTGAAATGTTAAAGATGTTAATATTATGAAAACGCAATAAGCATTTGTTCTTTGTTATATAAAAAATGTGTATTTTTGCAAGGCGAATGGAAGTGTATTTGCCACTTTTGCATTCTCTAACTTACATTATTTATATAAATAAAAACTTAATCAATTTTACTAAATACAAATCTTATGGCGAATTTATCCCGTAAAACATTGACTCTCGCAGCAGGCCTTGTACTTTCTGTGATGAGCGCTAACGCACAGCAGATGCGTGAAGGTTACGTAGACTTCGGTAAGAATATCTCAAGTGAGAAGTTCCACACCCTTATCAAGAGTTGGACTCCTGGTAGCCAGATTTCTGCCGATGACAACTTCTTTATCTCACGTGTAAAACCGCGTGCTCGTTTCCGCAACGAGAAGACACAGGTGCGTCTTGATCTCAATGCGAAGAACGACAAGAAGCTCATTGCTTGGATTCCGGTAAACAACTCTGACTTCAACGCACTTCCTAATGGTGTGTTCGATTCAGAGGTGTTCTCTATGTGGTCGTACGTTACACACTGGGGCAACTGGACTTCTCCAGTAGGTCGTATCCCAGCTGCGTTCCTTGACATCGCTCACAAGAATGGTGTCGCTGTGTCAGGTGTGGCTTCTATTCCTAACGCAACACTCAGTGCTGATTGGAAGGCAATGTTGCAGGGTCTTGGTTCTATGGACGTAGACAAGGCTGCTAAGTTCTTCCAGTATTATGGTATCAATGGTATCGGCTACAACTCAGAGTTCTATAATGGTAGTTCTGTAGTGAAGGGTGTACGTAACTTCCATGCAGCTCTTGTTAAGAAGATGAAGCCAGTAGATCCGGTGTTCGAAAACTTCTGGTATGACGGTACAAACGACTTCGGCAACTGCCTGTTCGATCAGGGACTTGGTGCTAATAACAAGGAGACATTCGGTGACAGCGAGAACGTACGCACATCACTCTTCTTCAATTACAACTGGAACCGTGGTCAGCTCGGTCCTTCTGTAACTTACGCAGAGAATAATCTTAAGCGTGATCCGCTCGACCTTTATTGTGGTGTGAACATGCAGGGCGGTCAGCCTGAAGGCGCATCATGGCCTCTCTTGGTAGACCAACGTGTTTCTATCGGTCTCTGGGGTGCTCACTCTCAGAACATGTTCTGGGAGAGCCGTTCAGAGCTCGGTTCGTCTGACGATATGAAGCAGTTTGCTTATCTCCGCCGTACTGAGTGCTACTTCGGTGGCGGTAACCGCAACCCTGTTATCACTCCTGAGGTAAAGAGCTTCCACCAGTATTCTGCATACAACCCGAATTGGTTCGGTATGGCTGCGTTCATGACAGCACGCTCACCGCTGAGCTGGGATCTCGCTGAGGAGCCGTTCATCACTTACTTCAACCTCGGTAACGGTAAGTTCTTCAACCTCAATGGCGAGCGCAAGACCAACACACCTTGGTACAACGTAGGTATGCAGGACTATCTGCCGACATGGCACTTCTGGTTCGCTAACAAGCTCCTCGGACGTACAGCAGCTGACGTTCCTGCTACAGGACTCGACGCTCAGTTCGTATGGGACGATGCTTACTTCGGAGGTTCTACACTCAAGATTTCTGGTACAACAGCTAACGAGTATCTCCACCTCTTCAAGACAAAGTACGCTTTGAAGAAGGGCGACGTTATCACTGTTCGCTATAAGCTCAACGAGGGCGCAACAGATCTCGACCTCGTTCTCTCAGCAGAGGGTAGCGAAGGCACAGGCGTAGCTTACAACCTCTGCAAGGCAGACCGTGTACCTGACGTTAACGGCTGGGTTAAGCAGACATTCACGGTAGGTTCTGACTTCGACGGCAAGACTCTTGCTCTCGTAGCTCTCAACTTCAAGAACGCTAAGGACCTCAACCTCATGCTCGGCGAGTTCTCTATCGTTCGCGGCAAGGCGGCTACACCGGCTGCTCCGGTTATCGACGCAGCTAACACCAAGATGCTCTACAACAGCAAGGCTGGTATGGACGCTAAGATTATCTTCAATATGCCTAACAACAAGGCAGCTGGCGAGCCGTGCTACAACCTCGACGTTAAGACATCTCACTTCCGTCTCTACGCTCAGGAAGAGGGTAAGGAGCCGATGCTCATGGGTACAACAACTTCTTGGGCTGGTCTCTACTACTCTATACCAGTTGTAAAGGCAAACGCAAAGGTACGCCTCGGTGTTTCTGCAGTAGCTCTCGACCACAAGACAGAGTCTGAGATCGCTTGGAGCAACTATATGGCACCTGCTTCATACGTTTACAACGACGATATCCAGAGCAACAAGAAGACTATCAAGCCGAACGAGGAGTTCACACTCAGCTACATCGACCCTGAGCACCCAGCTGCTAAGTGGGAGATTGTTAAGGATGGTAAGGTTGTTAAGAGTGGCGATGGCAACTCTTGGACAACATCACTTGCTGACCTCGGTAGCTACGACCTTAAGGTAACTGGCAACGAGTATGCAGAGGATGGTACAGCTAAGCAGACCACACGCACATACGCTGCTTACATCCAGATTACAAGCGCAGGTACAGGTGCTCTGCCTGAGATTTACTCGCTCACAGCTAACGGCAGTGACGATGCGGTATCGCTCAAGACAGGTGAGAACGTGAAGATGGCTTACACAGGCCGTGCTGCTGACGGTGCAGGCTCACAGGGTCTCGACCTTAAGGAGAAGCGCTTCGGTGTTGCTGCTGCTGACCTCGGTCTCGTAGGCAAGAAGTCTTACTCTATCTCATTCTGGTTGAAGCTCAACGACATCAAGTCAGGCAATCCTACAACTCTCTTCAATGTTTACAACAAGCAGGACGGTTGGCCTAAGACCGACTGGGGTTGGAACTGGTCTGGTATCGGCGCAGATGGTAGCATCGACCACTACAACTTCCGCGGTACAGACGCTACATCTAACAAGGAGCTTCACTATAAGTACGCTAATACCAAGCTGCCTGTAGGCAACTGGGTACACATCACTATGGCGTTCGATTATAATGCTAATGGCGCTTTCCGTAGCGACATGTTTATAAATGGCGTTAAGCAGACCGTTACTTCATGGGATCGTACCGGTGGAGCCACACAGACAACAGAACCAGGCTATGAGAACGATATCTATGGCATCACAAACGGTATGTACCTCTGCATCGGTGGTCCGCTTCATCAGCGTTACGGTATCGATGGTGTTATCGACAACGTAGTAGTTTGGAATAAGGCTGTTACAGAGGCAGAAGCTAAGGTAGCTATGGGCGACCTCAACGCTAAGAGCCTCCCTGAAGGCGTAATGGCATTCTGGGACTTCGAGAAGAAGGCTACAAACAATGTATTCACATCTGCAGGTACAAAGGCAGTGAATGGTGGTATGCAGGATATGGAAGCAGGTGGCAACGAGGGTCAGGCTACTCTTAAGTTTGTTGAGCCGACCTACATCGCTGGTTCACCGTTCGTATCTGGCGAGACATATAAGGTAGAGACCAAGCCGTCATGGACTGCTAAGAACGCTACATTCGCTGACATTACTGGTAACGGCGAGGAAGGTTCTGCAAACGTTTCGTTCCGCACAGGTGGCGACTACGACGTAACTCTTACACTCTCTAACGCTCTTGGTAAGGCAGAGAAGACATTCTCTGTAATCAAGGTGGCTTATCCTACTGGCGTTGACGCTGTAGAGAGCACCGAGATGAAGGCTTACACAGTAGGCGAGGACGCAGTAGTAGAGTTCGCTGAGGCTGGCGCATACGAGGTTAGCGTTTACACAACAGCTGGTGAGCAGGTGGCTCGCAAGGCAGCTCAGCTCAACGCTGGCAACGTGGTTAACGTACACCTCGCTAAGGCAGGCATCTACGTGCTGAACGTGAAGAAGGACGGCAAGACAGTTCGCACTGTCAAGCTTATCCGTAAGTAAATAAAGCAGACGAGTGGGTGGGTAGACAGGGAGGCAATTCCCCTTGTCCACTCGTCTTCTCGTCTTCTTGCCAACTAAAAGAATACCTAATCAACAAAACAATATCTAAATGAACAACAAGAAAACAACACTCCTCGCATCCATGCTTCTGTGTGGCTGCGTGTTCGGTTACGCACAGCGTACTCCGACTCATCCGTTGGACATCCAGGACAAGGGCGACCAGTACATCCTCGAGAACATCTGGAACTGGGAAGCCGGCACACCTCCGCGCGAGGTGAGCGAGATGGACGACCAGTTCTACATCTCACGCGTTCGCCCATTGCCGCGCATCGCAGAGGCTGACGACTATCAGGCAGAGGTTAGCAAGCAGGCTAAGCCGGGTCGTAAGATGTGTCTCTGGACTCCGCTCGACGACCCAACGTCTTCTTGGAAGGCTCTTCCGCGCTACTGCTTCGAGGGCGACAACTTCTCAATGTGGTCATACCTTAACATCCACGGCAACTGGACAGCACCTTGGTTCCGCGTAACTGGCGGTCTGTCTGACGTGGCTCACAAGAACGGTGTAGCGGTAGGTTGCGTTGCTTCTATTCCTTGGTTATATAATGTAAATGTGAACGCAGCAAGCGGTTGGGGTAAGATCTTCGGCGAGTTGACAAAGAAGAACTCTGACGGCACATATGCAAACGTAGAACGTTTCGTTAAAATCCTCAAGTACTACGGCATCGATGGTGTTGGTGTGAACTCTGAGTTCAGTGCTAATGCTACTACAATGAAGCAAATCCAGGGCTTCTTCGCTGCGTGTCATAAGGAGGCAGAGAAGATTGGTTGGAAGTTCCAGCTCCACTGGTATGATGGTACAAACGACTATGGTGCTTGTCAATTTGATCAGGGTCTTCGTGCAGCCAACAAGAATCAGTTCGGTGATAAGGATAACATCGTTACCGACATGATGTTCTCTAACTACAACACTAATGCCAGTACGCTCAAGAGCTCTGCAGAATATGCAAAGAACCTTGGTCGCGATCCGTACGACTACTACAAGGGTTTTGATATTCAGGGTCGTTCGCTCCACGCAAGCAATGCCAACTGGAACGACCTCAACGACGTAGAGGCTTCAGTAGGTTTCTGGGGTGCTCACTCACAGGGCCTTATCCACCAGAGCGCTACCGACTACGGTACATCTGACGTGGCTATCCAGCAGGCTTACCTCGACAAGCAGGAGATGATATTCAGCGGTGGCAACCGCAACCCGGCTAACACTCCTGATATCCTCAAATATAGCGATGTTGTAACACTCGCTAACGGTAGTTTGAAGGGACGCTTCCACGGTGTAGCAAGCTACGTGACAGCTAAGTCTACTATCCAGCAGGTGCCGTTCGTTACACGCTTCAACCTCGGCAACGGTCTTACATTCAAGAACGAGGGTGAGGTAGCGTTCAACCACAAGTGGCACAACATCGCTACTCAGGACTTCCTGCCTACATGGCGTTGGTGGATTGTTGACGGCAACGAGAGCGCAAAGAGCGGCAACCTCGCTCAGGCTGAGTTGACTTGGGACGACGCTTACTGGGGTGGCTCTTGCCTCCGCTTGAAGGGTCAGACAACAACATCTCGCGTAAAGCTCTTCAAGACCTTGCTCAAGACAGAGCCTTCGTACAACATCTCTCTTACATATAAGATGAGCAATGAGCTCGACACACACGCTAAGTTGTTCGTAGCTCTCAAGGGCAAGCTCACAGAGTACAAGGAGATTGCTATCCCTGCAGCTGAGAAGTTCGGTCAGTGGACAACATTCACCACTACTCTCGACAAGCTCGGTCTGAAGTCGGGCGACGAGATTGCAATGATCGGTATCCGCCTCGACAACACTGCCAAGGACTACAACATGCTCGTTGGTGAGCTCGCAGTGCGCAACCCGCAGCAGAAGTTCGCACCTGTAGCTCCGCAGATTAAGGAGGTTGAGGTGCTCCGCGGTAAGGACAAGACTTGCGACTTCAAGATCCGCTACGCTGCCAAGGAAGAGACCGGTGGTGTTAAGACATACAACGACGAGGTAGATACATGGTACTACGAGATCTGGTTCCAGCAGAAGGGCGAGAAGGAGCAGTACCTCACAGCTACAACATCATGGGCTGCTTACGTAGTCGATGCTCCGATGGTAGCCGACCTCGAAAAGCGCGACTGTCGCTTCGGTGTACGCGCCGTTTCGCCTGATGGTCAGCAGAAGAGTGAAATCTCTTGGAGCAACTATAAGACAGTAGAATACGATACTCCGTCTACAGAGGTTGCTATCGACCGCCAGGTTATCAAGCCGAACGAGCAGTTCAAGGTTTACTATGAGGACCAGTTCGCACCGAATGCTCAGTCGTTCCGTCTGCTCAACGCACAGACAGGTGCTCAGGTAGGCGAGAAGTACTCAAATTGCAACCAGTTCACAACTTCTGTAGCAGAGGTTGGCGTTTACGACCTTGAGGTAGTAAATGATAAGGGTGTAAAAGAGACATTCCGCGGCAAGGTAATCATCTCTCCGGAGAAGACAGGTGCTGTGCCGGTTGTTGAGACTGTAACTGCTGACAAGGAAACAGCTGAGACAACAGAGGAGATCAAGCTCAACTACACATCACGCGATGGTGAGGGTAAGGTGTCACGCGGTCTTGTTGTTAAAGACCCGAACATGCTCTTGATTCCGGCTGAGGTAACACTCGACGGTGGCAACAACACAAGCATGGCTTACTCTTATGCTCTCTGGGTTAAGGTAGACAACTATGCTCACGACAAGCAGGGTACAAACCTTATTTCAAAGAACACTATCTCAGACAAGTGGCCGCACAACAACTGGGGTGACCTCTGGGTGCAGATTCGTCCGGAAATTCAGGCTGGTAACAGCGAGTGTACACAATATCACGCAGCAAACGAGGTGTCGTTCAACACCTTCGGTTGGGAGGGTCACGACTCTCCAAGAGAATCGATGATGTCTACAGGCTACAGCCTTAACCCTGGTGTTTGGAACCACATCGTTGTTACTCAGTCTTCTGACAAGCAGCAGAAGATCTACTTCAACGGCAAGTGTGTAGCAGGTCCTAACAACTTCTCTTCTTCTTCACTCCGTGAGAACAGCACTGACAGTCGTATTGATAGAACTGTCCATGCTAATGTCTACATCGGTGGTGGTGGCGTTTACAAGGCAGGTCTGAATGCAACTATCGACGAGGTGCAGGTTTGGAACAAGCCTCTTACCGACGCAGAGGTGCTCCGCGCAATGCAGGGCTACGCTGCTAACGAGGTGCCTGAGGGACTCCAGGGCTACTACACCTTCGAGAATCTCGACAAGAGCGACTCTACATTCGTCAACCTTGGTAAGGCAGGTGCTCAGTACAAGGCAAGAATGGTTGTGGTTGACGGCTCTGGCGGTGAGAACACTTCAAGCGCATCTTACAAGACAGTAGGTGCTAACAACGAGGTGACAGGCTATCCTGGCATCGACGGTACGCTCGAGGTGAAGACTTCGCACACATGGCAGCTCAACGGCGGCCGCATCTCTTCAGAGACCGACAAGGCTGCTGTCGTAACATTCGCTCGTCCGGGCGAGTATGAGGCAGGCGTTAAGCTCACCAACTTCTGGGGCGAGTCTGAGAAGGCACTTGATAACGTACTCGTTATCACAGGTGTTGACGCAATCAACGATGTTAAGGACGCAGCAGGCTTCTCTGTTTATCCGAACCCGTTCGTAGAGAGCGTTAACCTCCGCTTCGCTGAGGGTGGCTTCTACACCATCAACATCGTAAGCGCAGCAGGTGCAGTGCTCCAGAGCAACGACTTCCGTGCTGATGCTGGTGAGACAGTGAACGTAGCTGTTCAGGGTGGCAAGGGCATGTACATCGTACAGGTGCTCAAGGACGGCAAGCCGTTCAAGGCTCTCAACGTAATCAAGAAGTAATAACAACGAATAGTGAACCGGCGGGCGGCGCTGCCGCCTCGCCGGTTCCACCTATATTCATTTATTAAAAAACAAACAATGAACAACAAATCAAACGAGAAAAGCAGTATGGTGCTGAAAGCAGCCTTTGCGATGCTCGCAGCAGGTATGCCAATGCAGTATGCTTCTGCCAATGGCAACGTGGCTCCTAATGCTTTGACACAGGCTCAGGGCTCTGTCGTTCAGGGTACTGTTAAGGATGGTACTGGCGAACCACTTATCGGCGTTAGCGTCGTAGTGAAGGGTGCCACTGGTCTTGGTGTAGTGACCGACATTGACGGTAACTACAAAATCAACGTTAAGGACAAGAACGCTGTCTTGGTGTTCTCTTACATCGGCTACACACCGCAGGAGGTAAAGATCGGCGGTCGTTCAAGCGTAGATGTAACCATGAAGGACGAGAGCTCAGTGCTCAAGGAGGTCGTAGTAACCGCCATGGGTATCAAGCGTAAAGAGTCGTCACTTACTTACTCTACACAGCAGGTGAAGGCTTCTGACCTCAACCGTGTGCAGGATCCGAACGTTGCCAACTCTCTCGAGGGTAAGGTATCTGGTGTAACCATCACTCCGTCAGCAGGTGGTGCAGGTGGTGCTTCTAAGATTATCCTCCGTGGTAACAAGTCAATCCTCGGTTCGTCTACTCCGCTTATCGTTGTCGACGGTGTTCCTATGAACAACTCGCAGCGCGGCCAGGTAGGCTCAGGTGCAAACATGCTTACAACAGGCGTATCAGAGGGTGGCGACGCTCTCTCAATGATCAACCCTGACGATATCGAGTCGATCAACGTGCTGAAGGGTGCCAACGCTGCTGCTCTTTACGGTTCGGAGGCTGCCAACGGTGTCCTCATGATTACCACAAAGAAGGGTCGCGAGGGTAAGGTTGGCGTTAACTTCTCTTCTAACGTCACATTCGACACTCCGCTCACAACTCCGGAAATACAGAACGTATATGGTGCTAAGATTAATGAGAGTGCTCACACTATGAGCATCAGCAGCTGGGGCGATAAGCTCTCGGCTCGCAATAACGACCAGCTCATTATCAATACTCCTATGTACGGTGAGCACTTCGGTACTACAAAGTTCAAAGACAACGAGGTACACCTCCGCAACAAGGCAGGCGACGACGTTGCTGACTTCTTCAAGACTGGTGTGACAACCAACAACTCTATCGCCCTCTCTGGTGGTACAGACAAGATGAGCAGCTACTTCTCTTATGGTAACTCTCACGCAAACGGTATGATTGATAACAACTCATACAACCGTCACACCTTCTCTTTCCGTCAGAACTTCAAGCTCTACGACCGTGCTACTATCGACGTGTCGATGAACTACATTCAGACAAAGACAAAGAACCGTCCTGGTGGTGGTATCACAATGAACCCGATCTACCACTTGTATATGATGCCACGTAACATCGACCTCAACTACTATCGCAACAACTATCGCATTGCTGAGGGTGAATGGCTCACAGGTCAGCAGACATACTTCAAGCGTAATCTGGCGGATGGTACATATACAAAGGAGAAGGAGAGAGGTCTTGTAACTGGTCAGCCGATGCAGAACTGGGCTTACTCAGCTCAGGGACAGAATAACCCGTACTGGCTTATCAACCAGAACTCAAGCATTGCTAAGGAAGACCGCTTCTTCGGTAACATCACTGGTTCACTTGACATCTACGATGGTCTTTCGTTCCAGGCTCGTTTGGGTATGGACTTCTCTAAGTACGAGAGCGAGTCGAAGCGTTACGCTACAACATGGCTCCCTGCTTCTATGGAAGACCTCGGTCGCTACTGGTGGAGCTACTCTAAGACAACCGACCTCTACACCGACTTCATGCTTACTTACAACAAGACATTCGGCGATTGGGACGTTTCTGCAACAGCAGGTTACGTAGGTCATATCCGCAAGTCGTTCGGTCATAGCAACGACGTAACTGCTACATATTACTATGGTGACCGCGAGCATATCTCTACAATGGCTAACTACTTCTCTACAGCAGCTGGTGGTCCTGGTGCTACATCTCCAAGCCAGAGCTCAGACTGGAACAAGGGTGCTGTTGTAACAGGTCAGATTGGTTGGAAGGAAATGGTTTACTTCGATGGTTCATACCGTCGCGACTGGTACCGCGCCTTCCGTCAGTTCAAGGATCGTGGTACGCCTGAGGATTACGGCTACTTCGGCTTCGGTGCTAACGCTATCATCAGCAACATCGTTAAGATGCCAGAGTGGTTCAACTACTTGAAGTACCGTGCTTCTTACTCAGAGGTAGGTAACTCTATCCCGGGTATCGTTTACGCTGGTGCTACACGCAACTTCCAGACTGGTGCTTTGATTCCATCACAGTGGGCTACCTTCGAGGATCCACGTCCTGAGAAGACAGCTTCGTTCGAGACAGGTTTCGAGGCATTGTTCCTGAAGAACCGTTTGAGCTTGGACGTTACTTACTACAACTCTACAATGTCTAACCTCTACCTCGTTGGTACTAACGCTTCTGGCAAGCAAATCCCAATGAACTCGGCTAAGATCCGCAACCAGGGTATTGAGGCTACTGTAGGTTACGACTTCAAGTTCGGTCAGCTCCGTTGGAAGACATCTTACAACCTCTCTTACAACGATAACAAGATTCTCCGCACTGCTTACGACAAGGAGACCAAAAAAGAGAACATCATTGCTACATACGTAGGTGGTGTGCAGGTGCTCTACAAGGAGGGCGGCTCAATGGGCGATATGTACGTAACTGACATCAAGCGCGACGAGAACGGTCACTACGTTCTTAACTCAGAAGGTGGTTTGACTATGGAGACAGAGTCAAGCAAGACATACGGCAAGTATGTAGGCAACCAGAACGCTAAGTGGCAGATGGGTTGGTCTAACACATTCACATGGAAGGACCTCTCTCTCTCATTCCTCATCAACGGACGTATCGGTGGCAAGGTGCTTTCTATGACAGAATCTTACCTCGATGGTTACGGCTTGTCACAGCGTACAGCTGACGCTCGTCTCTATGCAGAGAAGAACAACATCTTCGCTGATGCTGTTTACGGTACAGGTATTCCGGGTATCAAGCTCAATGATGGTTCAGGTCGTATTGTTCCTATCGAGGCTTACTACAACTCAGTGGGTGGTGTAACTCCTCAGGACATCGAGCGCTACCTCTACAGCGGCACTAACTTCCGTCTGCGTGAGCTCTCTTTGGGTTATACATTCCGCAACCTCTTCGGTCAGAATAAGAACCTGAGCCTCTCGTTCATCGCTCGTAACCTGTTCTTCATCTATAAGGACGCTCCGGTAGATCCAGACGTATCGCTCTCTACTGGCACAGGTCTCGGCGCATTCGAGGTATTCAATATGCCGTCGTCACGTTCGTTCGGCTTCTCATTGAATGTAAACTTCTAAAACAATTCAAAAAAGTAAAACAGAATTATGAAAAATTCAAAGATATTTGTTTACGCTGCGCTTGCACTCTCTGCCTTCGGTATGCAGTCGTGTCTCGACTACGACACCCCGGGTGACGAGTTCAACGCAAACCAGACCATCGTGCCTCCAGTGCTCAGTTCTGGTAAGGCGGATGTTATCGAATATGACAAGACGATTACAGACGCGGGCGTTGAGCAGGCGTGTATGGATCTTGACAACAGCCTCAGTACTGCTTTGACAGGCGTGTACGGTATGCGTGGTGGTAAGGAAGGTGGCGCTCCGGTGTCACACGCTTATCAGTTCTGCTACTCGCTCGGTCCTGACAACTACGTACAGTACTTCTGTGTTCCTCACTCAGACTTCCCGTACTCTAACTTCACATTGCGTTCTACATACGACTTGTGTAAGGGTTCTATCGGTGGTCCAGGTAGCGGTTTCGCTGCTGCAAAGCAGTATATCGCTCCGCTGCTGAACGAAGAGAAAATCGACTCAGTTCCTGAGTTGAAAGCTATCTTCCTCACACTCTTCAACTACTCGGCTATCGAGAACGCAGACCTCTTCGGTCCAATGCCTTATCAGGAGTTCAAGAACCTGCGTACCAAGTCACCGTTCGAGTATAACGACGTACAGACAATCTACTACGGTGTTAAGAAGAACCTCGACGATGCTATCGCCTGTCTGAAGTACTACAAGGACAACCGTTCAGCTGCTTATAAGGAGCAGGTTGCTAACGTAATGTACTCTTACCTTACAATCGTAAACGGTTTGTATGAGAAGGATTGGCAGGATATGGATCCGTGGATCCGCTTTGCTAACTCGCTCAAGCTTCGTATGGCTATCCACATGAGTGGTATAGAGCCTGCAACAGCTAAGGAGTGGGCAGAGGAAGCAGTTCGCGACGGTGTTATCGACTCTCCAGACAACGAAATCGCTGTGTACCCAGCATTTGCTGGTGTGGATCACCCATTGGTACAGATCACAGACTGGCATGATATCGCTGTAGGTGCTTCGTTCATGAACTTGCTTCAGAACCTCGATCACCCGTACATGAAGTACCTCTTTGAAAAGAACAGCATCGGTTTGGCAAAATCGCCGAGCGCAGTTTCTGGTTCTACATGTCCTGAGACAACACCAATCAACTCTGTTTACGTAGGTATGCGTAATGGTGTTACTCCTGGTCAGGGTCAGGCTCCAGCCAACAACCCGTACGCAGGCTACTCTATGCTCAACAAGACATACCTGGCTCAGGTGATGCCTCCATTGTACCTTATGAAGTGTTCTGAGGTGTTCTTCCTCATGGCAGAGGGTGCTCTCCGTGGTTGGAATATGAACGGAACACCACAGAGCTTCTACGAGCAGGGTATCCGCTATGCAGCTCTTGAGGCTCGCACAAGCATGAACAGCGAGTACAACAAGTTGGTTGACGATTACCTCAACGTTGAGGCTCCGAAGAACATCCCGTACGTTGACCCACAGGGTCTTACACCTGATATGCCGAGCGTAACAAAGATCGGCGTTAAGTGGAATGAGGGTGATTCAAAGGAGACTAAACTCGAGAAGATCATCACACAGAAGTACATCGCTTCTTTCCCATACAGCTACGAGTCGTGGGTTGACCTCCGTCGTGTAGGTTATCCTAAGCTCTTCCCGATCCTCGGTGTTGCTGATAGCGATGGCACAATCAAGGCTGGCGATCCTTGGGTACAGACAAAGGAGAACATCATGCGTCGTATTCCTTGGGCTGCTGATGATCCTCAGACTAAGGAGGATATCGCTAACACTGGTCTCCCAGCACTTGGCAATGGTGCTTCGGATACTCAGGGTCAGCACCTCTGGTGGGATAACGGAGCTTCTAACTTCTAATCCGCACATTTAGATTTGTATATATAAAAAGGGCAGGGTTCCGGTTTCGGGACCCTGCTTTTTTTGTCAAATGGGTCCTAATCCCAAATTTCTATATAACTTTTGGGATTACAATCCCAAATTTATATATGATTTTTGGGATTAGGGCAATTTTTTCGAGATGAAGTGGAACTCACGTCGTGCCAACACTCAATTTCCTTCTTCGTTCCTAACGACGTATGATGTGAAGGAAAAGGCTGTGGTGACTCCCGAGAACTGGATAGAATGGGTTGTGTAGGGTGCTATAAAGCTATAAATAAAATCGAGTAGGCGAAAATATCTACCATATCTTCCAGTCGGCGCACAACATGCTGTGTATCAGTGAAGTAATGGCTGGGAGATATCTGAATAATAGGTGTTATCTTCCAGCCTATCTTCCAGCCTATCTTACATCTGTCTCTCGACATTTTGCCGTAGCGTGGCAACCTTATTGCCGTAGCGTGGCAATCTTGTTGTCGTAGCGTGGCAATCTTGTTGTTGTAGCGTGGCAATATTGGGGGGGTGCAGCGGTCTCCGCTGCACCAACATAGCTTCAGATAAGAATCTCCCACGGAACACGCAGAACCCACAGAACCTTCTGGCAGATAAGAGCCTCCCACGGATTTCACAGATGCTCACAGATTTTTAGGTTGCGTTTTGCCTCCTAATCTGTGCACATCCGTGCAATCCGTGGGAGTTTTCGTAGGAGGGTATGGCATCCCTGCCATACCCACGCCGCCCTCCGAATTCCTTCCGCAGAACCCATTCCAAGTTTGTTTACGCAAGTCCTCCCACAGATTTCACAGAATTCACAGAAGTTTCTGGCGGAGGATATTCTCCCACGGATTTCACAGATGTAGGAGGGTATGGCATCCCTGCCATACCCACGCCGCCCTCCAAATTCCTTCCACAGAACCCATTCCAAGTTTGTTTGCGCAAGTCCTCCCACAGAATTCACGGAATTCACAGAAGCTTCAGGCGGAGGATATTCTCCCACAGATTGCACTCTAAGTTTGCAGAAGAAAGCAATTAGGCTAAATAATCAAGGTAAAAC
>JAERMT010000308.1_pt2 | contig 19375 bp, 19 predicted proteins | sample 9267081 | NCBI WGS metagenome assembly JAERMT01 (sample SAMN17071939, study PRJNA684904) | human gut metagenome | isolation source: diarrhea sample from child under the age of five | host: Homo sapiens | place: South Africa: Mafikeng, Mafikeng Provincial Hospital | collected 2019-09
GTGTTCTCCTATGCGGGGCATACGGTGGTCGACGGCGTTTCGCTGCAGGTCGATCGTGGTGAACTCGTTGCCCTGCTCGGTCCCAACGGCTGCGGTAAGACGACGATCATGCGCCTTATTAACGGCCTTGAACTTGCCGACGCAGGAGCATACCTGTTTGACGGGGACGTAATCGATGTGGCATATCTCAAGGATTCCGCGGCCGCTCAGCGTTTTCATCAGCGCGTGGGCTTTGTGTTCCAGAATGCCGATGCGCAGCTCTTTTGCGCTACGGTGGGCGAGGAGGTCGCATTTGGTCCCGCGCAGATGGGGCTGCCGGCAGACGAGCTCGAGCGCCGCGTGCGCGATGCCATGGGGCTGTTCCAGGTTGCCGACCTTGCCGACGCCTCTCCCTATCAGCTCTCGGGCGGGCAAAAGAAGCGCGTGGCGCTGGCTGCGGTTGTGTCTATGAACCCCGATATCCTGGTGCTCGACGAGCCTACCAATGGGCTCGACGAGGATTCATGCGACATCGTGATCAACTTTTTGCTGGCCTACGTTGCGGCGGGTAAGACGGTCTTGATGAGCACGCATCACCAGGATTTGGTGCGACGCCTGGGTGCCCGCGCCATCTATATCGATCGATATCACCATGTGGTCGAGGTGCCCTCGCCGTCGTATGGAACCGAAAGCGGTGCTACGGACTAGTTGCTGCGTAGAGCGTGCGTAGCCGCCCGCGCGGCTTTGCCGTGATGGTATAGTTATCCAGGTTTTTATGGGGGTGGCTATGCCAAGCTGGAACATTCATATTGCTCAGACGGAGCGTTTGCTGGAGCGCACCGGTGCGCTTGCCAGTAGCGTGCGCGACCGCAATGCCTTTTTGTTTGGCTGCGTGGTCCCGGATATCTTCGTGGGCTATATGGTCCCTGGCATCGCCGATCCCATTCCGTACCGCATTACGCACTTTGCCAAGCCTGAGCCCATCCCTAAGCCTCGTGAGCATGAGTTCTGGGATACCTATGTGGCACCGTTGCTTAAAAGTTCGCCCACCGGTGCGCCGGCCGCGGCGACCTCGATTATCGAGGAACGCGAGCGACTGAACCGTGTACACTATCCCCAGCGCTACAAGGATGCCGAGCCGGTTGCCGGTCCCGGCGCCTGTGAGTTCTCGCTTGCGTCCGAAGATGTGGCGCAGTCGCTGCTCGATTTAACGCTGGGCGTCTGGTCGCATCTGGTGGCCGACACGGTATGGAACACGCGTGTGAACCAGTATCTGGAAGCACACGGCGGCAAGCCGTGCGAGGAGTTCCGCATTAAAAAGCAAGGCGACTTTGACTGGTTTGGTAAGACGCTGGGCATTGTTTCCATCCCGCGTGCGACCGATCGCCTGTATACCGCTGCGACGCGTTTTGGGCAGTATCCCATTCATAAGGAGTATGTGCTCAAGACCATCGGCGTCATGCACGAGATTGTACGCGAAAACCCCGGCGAGCCCGATCATCCGCCGTATCGCCTGCTAACCGAGGAGTTCTTCGACGCAACGTTTACCGAGGTCATCGAGCTGACCGAGGCGGGATTTGCGGCCCGCGTTGCTGCTTCTGACGTTCCCGCAGTCCCCCTGATCGCTAGCTGCTAGCCGGCCGGCTTGACGGCGAACAGCTCATCCCAATCGACCAATAGCTCCCGTCGCAGGGCATCTTCGGTGGTACGCTCCTGATCGGTCTTTGGGATGTAGGGGAGCCCAGCCTTTTTATGAATGAGCTCGGCGATGTTGTTAAAGCTCTTCGTGTCTTTGATTTGCTCATAGATTATCTGGATAACGTCATAGCCCATGCTGGTGAGCGCGGTGGTGCGCTCGGCATCGGAGAGGCTTGCGGCTTTGCCATCGTGGGCGGAACGGCCTTGGCATTCCAAGATGACGCCCATGCTGTCGGTGTTGCTCTCGATGAGGATATCGGCGTAGCAGCAGGTTTTGTCATACAGTGAGCGCGCGGCTTCACTGAGTGGGATGCGCACGTTGTTTGCGATGTTGATGCCCATGCCGCCCTCGTTGCGGGGGAGCGAGACAAGCATGGAGGTCTGTACTTCGAAGGGCGAGGCGGTCTGCCCCGTCATGTGCTCGGCCGCCCAGCGCAGTTGTTTAACGCCGCGCAGGCCTGCGGCCTGCTTGGCGAACGCGGCGATATCCGCTGCGGTAAGAAGCGGCGTGCGCTTCCACAAGTTGGTGTCATTGCCCTTGGTGTCGACAACGCGTTTCCAACCACAGTCGGGCGGAATGAGCTTAAGCGAAATGGCTTCATCGAGTTGTTGTTGCGTTCGCTCGCAGGGCTTAAACGCTGCAAAGAAGCCGCACATCTCGTAGCAAGCCATGAGTAACTGGTTGCGTGAGACCTGCGTGGCAAGGCTGAGCAGCGTAAACTCGGGCGACGTGACATCAAATCCATGTTCAGTTTGCCTAAACGACCCAGGAGGCGGCTCTTGGGTCAGGAGGTGCGATTTAAACAGGCTTCGCGACCCGGATTGTGCCCGAGTGAATACAAGCCTGCGAAGCGGTGCGTGAAGCAGGTCTTTTACAACTGCATGACTTCCGAGGCCGCAACATCTGCGATCCATATTGCCAAGGCTAATGGCGGGGTAAAGGCCTAATACCTGCGGCGGGATACGGTAGTAGTTAAAGGCGGATTGCCCGCAAAGCGTCAGGTCCATAATGCCCTCCTGGCCGAAATCATCTCTTTGAAGCGAGTGATGCCAGCGTCAATCCAGAAGTATGCGGCAAAATCTAAACCCTATGAGCAGACCTGGCTTTTGAGGCTAGTTTATCAGGCATTTTGTTGTGAAAAAACAGGGTGTGCTCGGAGGTTTCAGAATTTGCCGCATACTTCCGAAAATCAGGTAGATCTGGCTCTTGCTAAAACGATTTGTCAGCCCTGCGTGAGGTGTGGGTTTGCAACCGGGCGAACACTTTTAGCGCTTGGGGCTTTATTTTTTGGGCCTAGAAGGGTGGATTTTGCGCTATTGGTAAAGAAATGAGTGCGTGTTTTGCCGTGTGCCGGCATTGGCACAGAAAAAGGGCCCGGAAGGCAAAGCCTTCCGGGCCCTTTGCAATGCAAATATGCTTGCAAGTACGACTTAGCGCACCTGAGCGACGTAAGCGACGTTGGTCGAGGAGACCTTGTCCTCGAGCTGGACGCTCATGCGGGGATCGCCGGCGGTAGCGACGGTCAAATCGCCAGTCTCGACGTAACCGAGCTCCTTAGCGGTCTCGATCGCCTTGACGATCGTGCCGTTGACGGTGCCCTGGGTAATCTCGGCCTGGTGCGGGATAACGCCCCAGTACATGATCATCTGCTGGACGGCCCACTCGTGGCGGGAGAACGCGCAGATCGGCATGTTGGGACGGAAGTGCGAGATCAGGCGAGCGGTACGACCGGTGGTCGTCGGCACGGTGATGCACTTGGCGCCAACGGTGGTGGCCATGTTCACGGCGGACATACCCACAACGTTGTTGACAACGCGGGTGCCGTGAGCATCGGCTGGAACCTCGAGCGGAGCGTGAGCCGGGAGGTACTTCTCGGTCTCGAGAGCAATGCTGGCCTGCATCTTAACGGCCTCGACCGGGTACTTACCGGCAGCGGACTCGCCAGAGAGCATGACGGCGTCGGTGCCGTCGTAGATGGCGTTAGCAACGTCGGCAACCTCGGCGCGCGTCGGGCGCGGGTTCTGCTGCATGGAGTCGAGCATCTGCGTAGCGGTGATAACGGGCTTGTAGGCCGCGTTGCACTTGGCGATGATCTCCTTCTGGATGTGCGGAACGAGCTCGGGCTTGATCTCGATGCCCAGGTCGCCACGGGCGACCATGATGCCGTCGGAAGCCTCGAGGATCTCGTCGAAGTTCTCGACGCCCAGGGCGCACTCGATCTTCGGGAAGATCGTCACGTGCTCGCCGCCGTTCTCGCGGCAAAGCTCGCGGATGCCGCGGACGGACTCGCCGTCACGGATGAAGGAAGCGGCGATGTAGTCGATGTTCTCGGTCAGGCCAAAGAGGATGTCCTGACGATCGCGCTCGGTGATGGCGGGCAGCGAGATGTTGACGTTGGGCATGTTGACGCCCTTGCGCTCGCCAATCAGGCCGTCGTTCTTAACGACGCAGGTCATGTCCTGGCCGCTGACGGACTCGACCTCGAGGGCAACCAGGCCGTCATCGATCAGGATGAGGGAGCCCTTCTCGACCTCGGAGGGCAGAGCCAGGTAGTCGAGGGAGATGTGCTCAGCGGTGCCGTGGAAATCCTCGGACGTGGGCTGAGCGGTGACGACAATCTTGTCGCCGGTCTTGACGGCAACCTTCTTGCCATCGACCAGAAGGCCGGTGCGGACCTCGGGGCCCTTGGTGTCGAGCAGGATGCCGACGGGCAGACCGAGCTCCTTGGAAATACGACGGACGCGCTCGATGCGACCGTGGTGCTCGTCGTAGGATCCGTGCGAGAAGTTAAAACGGGCGACGTTCATGCCCGCCTTGATCATCTCGCGGATGGTCTCGTCGCTATCGCAGGCGGGACCCATGGTGCATACAATCTTGGTGCGCTTGTACATTCAGACCTCCATCTGACATCGTCTTGCGCTGATAGATAAACCAAAAGAAATAAAACCGAAATGATTATAACGAAATGCCGACCGAATACCCCAAAAAATCGACCGTATGCCGAAATGGAAGTTCATTTTTTGCGGGAAAAACGATATATGAAAAATCTTTACCAACCGCTCTAACCGCTGCTATCTGGGCGATATTTCAGTTTGACGATGTGCCGAAGAAAAAACGTTTTATCAATGTTGAGCATCACATGGTCTGCACTGTTGCGCATGGAGCATATTTCCAAATGGATTGTTTTGGCTAGACGCGTCGCTTTGGGGTACCATAGCTCCACTATCAACTGCCGCTCAGCACGGCAGCCTTGATGAGCCCTTGCCCTTCTCCTGGGAATTATGATCGGGCATCAATCTGCTGAGTGGCCCGAATCCCAGGAGGGGACTCTATATGCAAAAGGAATACCTGTCCGCCGCGGCGGAGGTGCTCAGCGACCAAGGTGTCGATGAGAACCTCGGCCTGAGCAACGGCGAGGCGTCGTCGCGCCTCGCCAAGACAGGCCCTAACAAGCTTGAGGAAGCCGAGAAGACGCCGCTGTGGAAGCGTTTCTTTGAACAGATGGCCGACCCCATGGTCATCATGCTGATCGTTGCCGCCGTCATCAGTGCGCTCACGGGCATGGTCAAGGGCGAGCCCGACTTTGCCGATGTTGCCATCATCATGTTCGTCGTTATCGTCAACTCGGTGCTGGGCGTGGTCCAGGAAGCCAAGAGCGAGGAGGCCCTCGAGGCCCTGCAGGAGATGAGCGCGGCGCAGTCCAAGGTGCTGCGCGACGGCAAGCTCGTACATCTGCCGAGCGCCGAGCTCGTGCCTGGCGACGTGATCATGCTCGAGGCGGGCGACTCCGTCCCGGCCGATTGCCGCGTGCTCGAGAGCGCCACGATGAAGATCGAAGAGGCCGCGCTGACCGGCGAGTCCGTGCCGGTCGAGAAGCACGCCAACGTGATCGAGCTCGCCGCGGGCACCGACGACGTGCCACTCGGCGACCGTAAGAACATGTGCTACATGGGCTCCACCGTGGTGTACGGTCGCGGTCGCGCCGTCGTGGTCGGCACCGGTATGAACACCGAGATGGGCAAGATTGCCGGTGCTCTTGCCGAGGCCAAGGAAGAGCTCACACCGTTGCAGGTGAAGCTCGCCGAGCTCAGCCGCATCCTTACCATCATGGTTATCGTCATCTGCGTCGTGATCTTTGGCGTCGACATCCTGCGCCACGGCGTGGGCAACGTTCTCACCGACCCGACTGCCCTGCTCGACACCTTTATGGTCGCCGTTTCGCTCGCCGTCGCCGCCATCCCCGAGGGCCTGGTCGCCGTCGTGACCATCGTCCTTTCGCTTGGCGTGACCAAGATGGCCAAGCGCCAGGCGATCATCCGCAAGCTCTCTGCTGTCGAGACCCTCGGCTGCACGCAGACCATCTGCTCCGACAAGACCGGTACCCTTACTCAAAACAAGATGACCGTCGTCAAGCACGAGCTCGCTGCGCCCAAGGAGAAGTTCCTGGCCGGCATGGCGCTGTGCTCCGATGCTCAGTGGGACGAGGAGCTGGGCGAGGCCGTGGGCGAGCCGACCGAGTGCGCGCTCGTCAACGATGCCGGTAAGGCTGGTCTCACTGGTCTGACTGCCGAGCACCCGCGCGTGGGCGAGGCCCCGTTCGACTCGGGCCGTAAGATGATGTCCGTGGTCGTCGAGACCCTGGACGGCGAGTACGAGCAGTACACCAAGGGCGCGCCCGACGTGGTGATTGGCCTGTGCGCCCATATCTACGAGGGCGATAAGGTCGTCCCCCTGACCGAGGAGCGCCGTGCCGAGCTCGTGGCAGCTAACAAGGCCATGGCCGACGAGGCCCTGCGCGTGCTGGCGCTGGCGAGCCGCACCTACACCGAGGTTCCCGCCGACTGCAGCCCCGCTGCGCTCGAGCATGACCTGGTCTTCTGCGGCCTGTCCGGTATGATCGACCCGGTCCGTCCCGAGGTGGCCGACGCTATCCGCGAGGCGCACGACGCCGGTATCCGCACCGTCATGATCACGGGCGACCATATCGACACCGCCGTGGCCATCGCCAAACAGCTGGGAATCGTTACCGATCGCAGCCAGGCTATCACCGGCGCCGACCTCGATCGCATGAGCGACGAGGAGCTCGACGCGCACATCGAAGACTACGGCGTGTACGCCCGTGTCCAGCCCGAGCACAAGACCCGTATCGTCGAGGCTTGGAAGTCGCGCGACCAGATCGTGGCCATGACAGGCGATGGCGTCAACGACGCCCCGTCCATCAAACGCGCCGACATCGGCGTGGGTATGGGCATCACCGGCACCGACGTTACCAAGAACGTCGCCGACATGGTGCTTGCCGACGACAACTTCGCCACCATCATCGGTGCCTGCGAAGAGGGCCGTCGCATCTACGACAACATCCGCAAGGTCATTCAGTTCCTGCTTTCGGCCAACCTTGCCGAGGTGTTCTCGGTGTTTATCGCCACGCTCATCGGCTTTACTATCTTCCAGCCGGTGCAGCTGCTGTGGGTGAACCTGGTCACCGACTGCTTCCCCGCGCTCGCGTTGGGCATGGAGGATGCCGAGGGCGACATCATGAAGCGCAAGCCGCGCAACGCCAAGGACGGCGTCTTTGCCGGACATATGGGTCTGGACTGCGTGGTCCAGGGCCTAATCATCACCGTGCTGGTGCTGGCGAGCTTCTTTGTGGGCGTGTACTTTGACATGGGCTACATCCACATCGCCGATATGATCGCCGGCAATGCCGACGAGGAAGGCGTGATGATGGCGTTCATCACGCTCAACATGGTCGAGATTTTCCACTGCTTCAATATGCGCAGCCGTCGTGCGTCACTGTTTAGCATGAAGAAGCAGAACAAGTGGCTGTGGGCCTCAGCCGCGCTGGCGCTGGTGCTGACGGTGATCGTAACCGTGCAGCCGACGCTTGCCGAGATGTTCTTTGGACCTGTGACGCTTGAGCTCAAGGGTGTTCTTGCCGCGCTGGGCCTGGCCTTCCTGATTATCCCGCTGATGGAGATCTACAAGGCGATCATGCGCGCGGTCGAGAAGGAGTAGGTCGAAAGGCCATCCTTCCCACCGGCCCGACCGCCTGCGGGGTTTCTTCTTCGCTGGTCCTCGCGCTTCGCGCTGCGGGATCGCTCAGAAGAAACCCCTCCCGGCGGGCGGGCCTTCGGATAACCTCTCAGAGCCATAAGCTGAGGGAAAGTGTGTGAGCCGGTCGAGCGTTTGCTCGACCGGCTCTTTTTTATGGGTAAAATACCTGCTCAGTTGTGATTTTTGGGGCTGGGAGGCGTTTGTGGCTAAGGCTAAGGCTAAGGCGAAGAAAAAGACGACGGGGGCGCGGGCTAAGCGTGATCGTCGTCGGAAGCTCGCGACTGAAGCCCCTGCATCTGCTGAGGAGTTGCTGGCGAGTGTACCGGGGCTTGACGCGTTGCAGGATGTTCCGGCGTTCGATGATCTGCCGGTCGATGCGGCTCAGCAGGCTGCATTTGACGACTTTTGCGCACAGGCCGAGGAGTCCGAGCAGATGCAGCTCGGTGCCGTGGTGCGCCTGGACCGCGGGTTTCCGCTGGTGGCGGCTGCCGATGACGCGTTTCGTGCCGAGCATGCCGTAGGGTTTGCCAAGTCGCGTGGCGAGGACGAGGTCCTGCTGCCCGCCGTGGGCGACCGCGTGGCGGTTCGCCGTGCTCCCGGGCACGACATGGGCGTGATCGAGTGCGTGCTGCCGCGCCGTACGAGCTTTGAGCGTTGGCGTGGCCGTGCCCGCGGTGAGCGCCAAGTGCTCTGCTCCAACGTTGACAGCGTGCTGATCGTGCAGGCGCTCGGCGCCGGCGAAGTGCTGCTCGATCGCGTGGCGCGCTCACTGGTGTTGGCGCTCGATTGCGATGCCGAGCCGGTGGTGGTGCTCACCAAGGCCGACCGCTGCGAGGCCGATGAGCTCGAGCGCGATCTGGACCGCGTGCGCCGTCTGGTGGGTCCGGACGTTCGCGTGATCGTGACGTCTTCTGCCGAGGGCCTCGGTCTGGACGAGGTCCGTGCCTGCGTGCCTGCCGGGAGCTGTGCCATGATCTTGGGCGAGTCGGGTGCCGGCAAGTCAACGCTGCTCAATGCGCTGCTGGGCCACGATGCGCTGGCCACTGGCGGCGTGCGCGTGCGTGATGACCAAGGCCGCCACACCACGGTTGCGCGCGTGATGGTGGCGCTGCCGGGCGACGCCGGCGTGATCGCCGATGCCCCGGGCCTGCGCAGTCTGCCGCTTGTGGGGCATGAGCGGGGCCTGGCGCGTGCCTTCCCCGAGATCGTCGAGGCGTCGCGTGCGTGCCGGTTTGGCGATTGCACGCACACTCACGAGCCGGGTTGCGCCGTTCGCGAGGCCGAGGACGCGGGACAGATCGACAGTCTGCGTCTGGAGACGTTCCAAAACTTGGCGTCATCCATGCGCGTGAGTGCCCAAATGCTCGACCCCGATGTTCATCTGTAATTGAATTTTCCTATGGCAGCCGTCTCCTAATTGCTTGGGAGGCGGCTTTTTTGCTGCCAAAGCGTCCCGAAATATGCGTTTTGCCGACGTTCTGACCAAAACCTTGCCACGAGCTTGACGGGCTGGTCAGCTTTTGGTCAGCAATTGGTTTGAAACGTAAAACCAAGATTGCGATTGCGCCGCTTTGCGCCCTGGTCGCCCAGACAATGGTGGTACGGGCATTTGCCCGGCACCGCCATGAGAGGAGCGGCCGTGAACAAGAGCAAGCGCATCGCCATCAGTCTGGTCGCGGGCGTGCTTGCCGCGGCGCTCTGCATGGTCCACGGCTCGTCGATCCGCTCGCAAGCCGAGCAGGCCCAGGCCGAGACGTTGGCAAAATACGGCGGCGACCGCGTTGAGGTGTGCGTCGCGGCGCGCGATATCGATGCGGGCGAGACCCTCGACGAGACTAATGTCATAACTCAGGAATGGCTGTCGAGTCTGTTGCCGCGTGATGCGGCGACCGAGCTGCGTCAGGTGCGTGGCGACGTGACGACCTCGCGCATTCCCAAAAACGCCGTGATTTGCAATGTCTACACCAAGGCCGAGAGCCACAAGCTCGAGGTGCCTAAAGGCAAGGTTGCCGTTTCGGTGGCGGTCGATGTCGAGCACTCGGTCGGCGGCGCCACGGGCGTGGGCAGCTATGTGGATGTGTACGTGCAAAAAGATGGCGTGACCGATCGTTTGTGCGGCGCGTACGTGATCGATACCAGCGAAGATGCAGGCACCTCGCGCGAAGGCAAGATCGAGTGGGTGACGCTGGCGGCAGACCCCGAAGATGTCAAGGAATTGCTGGGAGCCTCGGGAAAGGGAACGGTCAGCTTGACGATTCCCGCCACGGCGCGCGGCAAAAAGAGCGGAGGCGACGAGTGATGAAGGCGATCTGGCTTGCGTGCTGCGCGTGCGGCGATTACGGGCTGCTACAGCAGGAAGTCGAGGGTCGCGATGTGGGCGCGCAGGTGCTTCGCGTGGGCGACCTGGACGGGCTGGTGTCCATGGCGCGGGCTTTTCCGTCGCGTCGCGGTGCCGCCATCATCGCGGCGTCTCTGTTCGATACCGAAGACGTGCGGAAGACCGTTGCGCGCCTGACGGCCGAGGGCCGCGTGAGTCGCGTCGTCGTGTTGATCGAGACACTCGACCCGTCGGATATCGAAGGGCTGTTTCGCGCGGGGGCGACCGAGGTCATCGCTGCGCACAGTTTGTGCGGCAACGGGCGCGCGGGTGAGGGAGCGGTTGATTCCGATCGGCGCATGACGATTGAGCCCGATGCTTTTGTTGATAGGGAACCCGGGGCGCCTCGCGCTACAAGAGGCCCGCGTGTTGATGAATATGGAAAAGCGGAAGCCGAGCATGGTCGGCGCCCCCGGGACCCCCTTGCATACGATGACGCTGGAGGGCCGGTACCGTATGGCGATGACGTTCTGGCTGAAGATATGGGATACGTACACGGCGTAAATCTGGCCGATGAGCTCGACGAGGTCGAGGGTTTTGCCGGGGCTGTCGAGCCGTGTGCCGCTGCGTCTTTGGCTTCGGAACCGCAGTCCGGGCAGCCTGCCATGCCGGCTTGGGCTCAGCACGTGACCGCGGCGGGGGAGACGGGGATGTTATCGCCCGCGTCCGTGTCGCCGGTTCCTGCGCCGTCAGCCCCCGCGCTGTCGGCGGACGCTTCGATTCCGTCGCGTCGGGCACCGGTTGTCTGCGCCGTTTCGGGTTCGGGCGGTTGCGGCAAGTCGACGATCGTTGCCACTATGGCGCATGCGGCGTCGTTGCTGGGTTTGCGTGCCGCTGTGCTCGACTTGGACCTCATGTTTGGAAACCTATACGATCTGCTGGGTGTCGATGCCCCGCACGATATGGCGACGCTTATCGAGCCGTCGGCGGCGGGCGCACTTGCCGAGCCGGATATCGTGGCCGCATCGATGCGCGTCGCCCCGGGCATCACGCTCTGGGGACCTGTCGCGGCCCCCGAGAAGGCCGAGCTCATGGCACGTCCGGTGGAGCTATTGCTCGATGTTTTGCGTCGCGAATCCGACATGGTCTTTGTCGACACCTCGGTCTTTTGGGGTGATGCCGTGGCCGCCGCGGTGGCGGCGAGCGACCGTTGCCTGGTCGTAGGCGATGCGGCAGTATCGTCGGCGACATCCGCTTCGCGCGTCATTGAGCTGGCGAGCCGTGTGGGCGTGCCGCGCACACGCATGAGCGCCGTGTTCAACCGGTTTGGTGCGCGCGGTGCCGACGAGGACGTCGCCATGCGCTTCGAGATTGCCTGCGCACTGAGCTCCAAGATCCGCATTGCCGATGGCGGTCAGGATTTGGCCGCGCTCATGGCATTCGGTCGCGCCGACGAGGCAGTGGGTCAGACGAGCGCTTTTGCGACCAGCGTGCGCGAGGCTACGCGCGAGATGCTCGTGGAGCTGGGCTGCGCCGTCGGTCCCTGGAGCGATATGGTCGCCGACCGCGCGACCCGCACCGAGCGCCCGCGCATCCGTCTTCCCTGGTCGCGTGAGGGTGATTCGCGATGAGTCTGCAGACGAGGATTAAAGCCGCTGGCTCGGCCGCCGCGGCTGCCCCCGTTGATGCGGGACGCCGCCGTGCCGTTAAACGCCGCACCAAGCGTGCGGTGATGGACCGCGTGGGCTACGACGAGGTGGCGCGCATCAGTGCCTACGTCGATCCGGCCCTTGCCCGCTCTGAGTTACGTCCGGCGGTGGAGGCGGCGCTCAACGTGGAAGAGCCGACCGACTTGGCGACGCCTGAGCGTGAGACCATCATCGACGAGATCCTAGATGACGTGGTAGGCCTGGGACCGCTGCAGCCGCTCATCGAGGACGACACCGTTACCGAAATCATGATCAACGGCTGTCGCTCTGCCTTTTTTGAGCGCAGTGGCGTTTTGTATCCCATCGAGCACGCGTTTGAGGACGACGAACAGATCCGTGTGCTCATCGACCGTATCATCTCGCCGCTCGGCCGTCGTATCGATGAGCGTAGCCCCATCGTCAACGCCCGCCTCAAGACGGGTTATCGCGTCAACGCGGTGATTCCACCCGTGGCGATCGACGGGCCAATCCTCACTATCCGTAAGTTCTCGGACCGTATCTGTTCGCTGGACGAGCTTGTGGGGTTGGGGTCACTGCCGCTTTGGTATGCGCAGCTGCTGTCGTGCGCGGTGTCGTTGCGGCAGGACTTGGCGGTTGCGGGAGGCACGGGGTCGGGCAAGACCACGCTGCTCAACGCGCTGTCGTGCGAGATTTCCACCGGCGAGCGCATCGTGACGATCGAGGATTCCGCCGAGCTCAAGTTTGCACATCACCCACACGTCGTTCGTCTGGAGGCGCGTGAGGCGTCAATCGAGGGCGAGGGTGCGGTGACGATTCGCGACCTGGTGACCAATGCTCTGCGTATGCGCCCCGACCGCATCGTCGTGGGCGAGGTGCGCGGTGCCGAGTGCTGCGACATGCTGCAGGCCATGAACACAGGCCACGACGGCTCGCTCACCACGCTCCATGCGGGTACCGAGCAGGAGACCGTGGTTCGCCTGACGCTGCTTGCGCGCTACGGCATCGATTTGCCGAGTGAGCTTATCGAAGAGCAGATCGCCATGGCGCTCGACGGTATCGTGATGTCCGAGCGCCATGCAGATGGCAGGCGCTTTGTGGCCTCATATTCGGGGGTTCACCGCGGCGCGTCGGGTGGTGTTGAGCTCGAACGCTACGTGACGTTCGATGCCGCCGAACGTACCTGGTCGCTCGACCGCGAGCCGCCGTTTATTGCGGAGGGCTTGCGGTCGGGAACGCTCACGCAAGAGGAGGTGGACGAATGGAGATCGCTATGCCCCTCGTCGTAGGGGGTTTGGCGGGGCTTTCTGTCGCGACGGCGTGTGGGGCAGAGCCTCGTGTGCCGCGGATGCCGCCGGCGGAGCTGGCGCGCCAGACGCTCGAATCGATGGCGGAGAAGTTGCCGCGTGAGTTGGCGGAAAACGACCCGCTGACAAAGATTGCCCGCTCGTGGGCGTCGCTGATCCCCGCAGATCGCCTTGGGCTTGCTATTGAGGATAACGCGGCTCGTCTGGCATTTCTGCTGCTGTCGAGCGGTATCTGCAGCGTTTTGATAGCCGTTGCGTCGTTGTCGCCCATCGGCTTTGTCTTGGGGCTGGTGGCGCCGTTTGGCGTGGGCGCCGCGCGTGACACCTTCGATCGCCGACGCGAACAGCATGATGTGGAAGAGGCCATGCCCGAGGCATTCACAGCGTTATCCATGTCGCTTGCCTCGGGGCATTCGCTGGCACAGGGTATGCGCTTTGTGGGCGCCCATGCGCAAGAGCCGGTGCATACCGAGTTTTTGCGGGTGGCGGCGGCAATCGATTGCGGTATCTCGGCGACCGACGCACTCGATGACCTGCTCGTTCGCATCGATGCCCCCGGCCTTTCGCTTGTCACCTTGGCGCTCAAAGTATCGCAGCGTACCGGGGCTCCGCTTGCCGGCTTGCTGTCCGAGGCGTCGGGCATGGTGGGTGAGCGCATTGAGCTCAAGCGCCGTCTGGATGTTAAGACGTCACAGGCGCGTATGTCGGCGCACATGGTCGCGGCGATGCCGGCGGGCATGTGCGCGGTACTGGCTTTGCTTTCGGCAGACTTTCGCCGCGGTCTTGCGACGCCGGCTGGTGCGGGCGCCGTGGTGCTGGGACTTGCCCTCAACGTCGTTGCCCTGGTAGTTATCCGGCGCATTATGCGGGTGGAGTTATGAGTGCCCTGGTCGGGGCCGCGGCTTGTCTGTGTGCCCTGAGCGTATTTGCCGCGACAGGTTTGGAGCGTGCGGATGCTCGCAAGATTGCAGAGACGTGCAAGCGTGAGGCGGTACTGGTCATTGCTGCGGGCCGCTCGGTGATCGATGCCCTGACCGCGCGAATGAAGGGCGCGATTGGGACGGGCGGCCCGGCGCGGGTGTCGCTCGGTGAGGTGTCCGAGATGATCGACGTGGTGCGCCTGGGGCTTTCTGCCGGCCTTTCGTTTGACGCGGCGCTCGAGATTTTCTGTGCCAATCGTCGGTCGGTGCTGGCCGTCCGTCTTGAGCGAGCCTGCATGGCGTGGCAGGTGGGCGTGGGGACGCGCGAGGCCGAGCTGTTGGCTGCCGCGCGCGACCTGGACGTGCGAGCGCTCGAGACCTTTGCCATCACGGTGGGGCAGGCGCTTGCCCTGGGCGCTCCGCTGGCCGAGACGCTGGCTGCTCAAAGTCGCGAGATCCGTGCGGCCCATCGCGCCGCAGTCGAGCGCGAGATCGAACGCGCACCGGTCAAGCTGCTGATTCCCACCGGCACGCTCATCTTGCCGGCGTTGCTTCTGTCCATATTGGGCCCGCTGCTGGGAGCAGGCGGGATGATGTAGGGAGGAATACATGAACACGATGACCGACATTGCGGGCAAGGCTTGGAGCTGGGCTTTTTGCCGGGCAATCCGCGTTCGCCAGCGTGCCAAGGCGCTGTTGCGGGAGGAGAGCGCGCAGGGCACTACCGAATATGCCATCTTGGTCGGCGTGCTCGTGGTGATCGCGATTATCGCCATCGTCGCGTTTAAGAGCAAAGTCGAAGAACTATGGAACGCGATCAAAGACGGCATCAACAGCCTGTAGGAGGCAGGCGGCCTGTTGGTTCGCCGCTGGTGCTCGCCTGTTTGCTCGTGGCAATAGCGGTGACGCTTTGGGGGCTGGGCGTTGCGCGGCAGCAGCGTCCAGGAGCTACTGCCGATTTGGGATCGGGCTCGGCGGCGGTGTCACAAGCGGAAGGCGCGCGAGATTCGGGCGGTCAGAATGCCGCCGTCACGGCTCGGACCTTTTTGCAGGCACTCGACGAGCGGGCGGCCAGCGCGACGGAGCCGTCTGCAGACAACGCGATCGCGGTTCGGCTCGCATGGTCCGAGGACCGGCCGATGACCGAGGCGGCGGCAGACCTGTTGCGCGCCTACCGCGAGGTGCCCACGGCCCAGCTCGCCCTGAGCGGCTATCTCGATATTAAGGGCAACGTATGGGGCGCCATCGTGCGCGATGGGCGAGGCTGGGTCGACATGGTGACGGTTGCTGCTGATGCCGGCGATGCCTCGTGCCGCCTGTGTGCCGTGCGCCTGGTTCCGCAAACAACGGAGTCAAAGGAGGGGTCGTGAAATGCATAGCGTCCTGCGTGAGGAATCTGCTCAGTCGACCGTCGAATACGCCATCGTCACCGTGGCGCTGTTATCGATTGTGCTGGCGATTGCGGGGCTTTGGCGCGCCGGCACCGATGGACGCTTGGCGGCACTGGTCGAGCGGGCAGCGTCTCATGGCGTCGCCCCATCGTCGGTTATCGATGCCGCGACGGGTGCCAAGGACATCGCTCTGTATTGATACCGCGTGCGAGGATCGGGCGCAGTCTACGGTCGAGGCCGCCTTTTTGCTGCCGACGTTTTTGACGCTCATCCTGCTGGCGCTGCAGCCGGTGTGCCTGCTCTATACGCGCGCGGTCATGGAGTCTGCCGCCGCCGAGACCGCGCGGCTTATGACCACGACGACGGTGGAGGACGACGATGACCTAAAGGAGTTCACTCGCCGCAGACTTGCCGCGGTGCCCAACGTCTCGTTTTTTCATGCCGGCGGGCCGCTGTCGTGGGATATCGAGTTGGGGCGGGCCGGTGCCGGCGGCGTTTCGTCCGTGTCTGTTGCCGGCGAGGTTAAGCCGCTGCCCGTGATCGGTGCATTTGTGCAGGCCATGGGCAGTGCGGGTGAGGGCGGCTATGTCGAGCTCAAGGTCGACGTTTCGTATCGATCACGTCCCGAATGGCTGGAGGGAGATTATGATTCATGGATTGCTGCGTGGGATTAGGCGCTGCCTGCTGCGGGTGACGCAAGGGCTTGCGGCCCACTGTCGACCAGGCACTCGCCGCAAGCGGGGCGGCTTTATGGGTCGTGCCGGTATCGACTTGTTTATCGAAGACGGTGCCTATACCACGCTCTCCTCTGCGGTTGTCATTCTGGTGGTGCTTACGCTGCTGTTTTCGTCGGCCGCGGCGATATGGAGCATGTCGCGCGCCGGAGACACCCAGGTGGCGGCCGATAGCGGTGCGCTGGCGGGCGCCAACGTGGTGTCGTCCTATCACACGGCCGCCACGGTGGTGGATGCGAGCATTTTGAGTTTGGGCCTGGCGGGGTTTGCCACGATCGGCACCGGCTTGGTCGCCATTCTCATTCCGGGCGCCGAGGTTGTTGGCAGCGATATCATCGATACGGGAACCCAGATCATTAAAACGCGTAACAAGTTTGCCAAAAGCGCGGCAAAGGGCCTGCAAAAGATCGAGACCGCCTTGCCGTACCTGGTTGCCGCGCGCGCCATGCAGGCAGTATCGGCGCAGGATACCGACGGCGTGACCTATACCGGTACGGCGCTTGCCGTGCCCAGGACATCCGAGTCGGATTTTGTTGCGCTCGAAGGATCCGAAATCTCGACCGATGCCATTAAAGATGCGTCGGAAGATCTGGAGCGCGCGGCCGAGGAGCTGCAAAAAGCATCGGAGGAGACGGCGAAGGCCAAAGAGCGCGCCTGGCTAGCGGATTGCGGTGGATCGGATAAAGGTTCGGTTGGCAGCTGTTCTTGTATGTGGGAGCGCGCAAAAAGCCTAACGGATCTCTCCGGTGTTCAAAATCCGCATTACTCATCGAGCGTTACGTGGGAGCCTCAAGTTGCCCTTGATCGCGCGAAGGACTACTACCATTGGCGTCTGACAAATGAGAAGCCCCAAGGCTCGAGCGTCGAGATGAAGGCAGAGTCTGCGGCGCGTAAGGCGTTTTATACCTACGCGAGCGCGGAGGTCGATCGGGCATATATAACCGAGAACGGAGACAGGGTTTCCTCCTATATTCCGCTGCTGCCGCGCAACTCTGATGAGGTTCGGGCGACGGAACTCTATACCGATGCGGTGTGGCCGACTAGCGTGAACGATGACAAGGCGTATCTGCATTACGGGACGACCTGCCCTAACTACAAGAAAGGAACGCCGAGCGGATTTGCTTCGGTTGCCGATTACGATGGGCAAGATAAATGCAGCAAATGCTATTTTGGCGTTTTGTCGCTTGGTGCTGTTGCGGCGCCTTCAACCTCTATCGAAAACGGCTTCGAGTATCACTTTGACAAGTTTAAAGACGCCCTGGAGGACTACGTCGACTGTCGCAACAAGGAGCTCGAACTCGAGCGTCAGACCGAGGACGAAGCCGACCGTGCGGGCAATGCGTTCGATACCGCCATCAAAGAACTTTCCGGTGAGCGCCCGCGCATCGCGCCACCCGGCCGCAACGGCGTGGTCGCCTTTGCGGTCTCGGGCGCCATCTCCAGTCCCGACGAGCTCAACTCTTCGTTTAACACGGCAGTTGAGCTTGGCGATCGTGGTGCAATTTCTGCTGCAGTGCTCGCACCCGATGATGCGACGGCGCAAAATAACGTTCTCTCGCGGTTTTTCTCGACGCTGGAAGAGCGTTCGGGCGGCGTTGCCGGCGTGCTCGACGGCGTTATGGATGTTTGGGGCCGCCTGCTTGTGGGGTACGGAGACATCCAGGGTGCGGCCGACGAGCTTATGGGAGAGCTGATCGGTGGCCTGGGAGGGGGTGGCGGCGCGTTGGGTTCCATCGCGTCCTGGCTCGGCGACACCGTCTCGTCTTCCGTGGCGGCGCTAGGACTCGAACCGTGCGATTTGCGTCTGCGAAAACCGGTGCTGACCGATACCGCCAATGTCATTAAAAGTCCGGGGTCCGATATCGCGGGCATCTCCAAAACTCAAGATACTCTGCGAAAAATCCCCTTGGGCGTGACTGACCCCAAGGCACTTTGCGAGGCCTTGGAATATCACGTCGAGCGCACCATCAGCGGCGCGGTGTTCACGCTTGCGGAGATCCCGCTGCCCGGCGGCGGCTCCATCCCGCTCACGGTCGATGTTGCCACGCTGGCGGGGGCTTTTGGCGGTGGGTCGTAATGGGCATTCGCACGGGCTTGCGCGAGGAGCGTGCCCAGGCGACGGTCGAGATGGCCGTGGTCACGCCTGTCCTGCTCGTGCTGGCTCTCATCGCGTACAACGTCATGATCTTTGCCGGCGCGGTCGCGCGCTTCGACCGCGTGGTGCCCGACATCGTGCTGGCGCACGCTGTGGCGCCGGGCGGGGAGGGTGATGAGAGCTCCATTGACGCTTCCGCGACCGTTCAAGCTCAGATTCAGGATGCCATGGAGGGATACGACCTACAGGTCGAGGTCTTGAGTGAGCAAGGCACGGCGTCATCGGATGGTGGCCTGCTCTCTCTTTCTGGCGCGTTTAGGACCTATACCTGCACCATGCACTACGAACCGTGGCCGAGTTCGCTGAGCATCGCCGGCGTTTCCCTGGGGGCACCGGCCGTGCTCACGCATGAACGCGCGGTGACGGTCGATCCGTGGCGTCCGGGGGTGGTCATGTGAGTGCGGTCTCGTCCTATATCGCCTACGCGCGGGCGCTCAACAGGTTGGGCTGGACGCCGGCCGAGTTTGTGGTGGCGGAGTCGTTTACCGTGCGTCTGCGCGGCATGCTGGGACGGCGGCCGATTGCCGCCAGCGGACTGCCGCTTGTCATGGCGTTTCCGCGCTGTTCCTCGGTTCACACCTGCTTTATGGCCTATCCCATCGACATCGCCTTTATCGATCGCAATGGCAATGTCCTCGTATGCTACGAAAACGTACGTCCCTGGCGCATGTGTTCTTGCCCCAGCGCCTGGGCGGCACTCGAGCGCCCTTCAATCATTGTTTCGCCCCCTGCTCTCCAACGCGTGCCGGCATAGGAATTGGCGACAGTGGACTTTTGTCATACGAAATTGGGTAAGATGGGGAAGGAGATGCATGGATGTCGAGATTCATCCCAACGCCAAAAAGCACCTGACGGAAAAGCAGGTGCTCGGCGCCTGGCTCGCGGTTACTGAGTGTATTCGCCGCGAGTCGGAAGACGAGCCGCCGAGATGGCTTGCGATTGGATGGCTTCCGGACGGACGGAGCGTGGAGCTCGTTGCGGTCGAACTTATTCGCGGGTGGCTCATTATTCATGCCTTGTCTCCGGTTCAGAAGAAATTCTGGCAAGAGATCGAGCGAGCTCGGCAAAGGGGTCGATGATGGGCAAGACATATACGACCGCTAATGGTCAGGTTGTAACGGATGAAATGATTGACGCGTGGTGTGAGTCGTA
>JAERMT010000465.1_pt2 | contig 19329 bp, 22 predicted proteins | sample 9267081 | NCBI WGS metagenome assembly JAERMT01 (sample SAMN17071939, study PRJNA684904) | human gut metagenome | isolation source: diarrhea sample from child under the age of five | host: Homo sapiens | place: South Africa: Mafikeng, Mafikeng Provincial Hospital | collected 2019-09
GGAGGCGAAATACAGCCTCCCCATTTTAATGGGAAAATGATGTAATGTTTTGGGGTGGCGGATAACCTTCCGCAAAGGTGTCATAACAGGAAAAGGAGGAGTGAAAAATGGTAGGAAAATCTCTGAAAAAATGGTGGCCGGTATTTGTTCTGCCAACATTGGCTGCATTTATTATCGGTTTCTTATGGCCGTTTATCTGGGGTATTTATCTTTCATTTTGTAAATTTTCAACTGTAAAAGATGTAGTCTGGGTTGGACTTTCCAACTACCAGAAAATTTTTATCGGCGGTGACTTCAGTCATGCATTCTGGCTGACCGTTGTATTCGCATTTGTTTCCAGTATTCTGATCAATGTGCTGGCATTTTCCATTGCACTGGCTTTGACAAAAGGATTCAAAGGAACAAACGTGTTCCGTACTGTATTCTTCATGCCGAACCTGATCGGTGGTATTGTACTTGGTTATATCTGGCAGACACTGTTAAACGGTCTGCTTTCCATGTGGGGACAGCCTCTTCTGAAGTTGTCTGCAACAAATGGTTTTATTGGAATGATCATTCTGTTGTTATGGCAGCAGATTGGATATATGATGATCATTTATGTGGCTGGTCTTAATAACGTATCTCCGGATCTGATTGAGGCCGCACAGATTGATGGCGCAACCGCAACACAGATCCTGTTTAAAATCAAGATTCCGATGATCATGCCATCTGTTACAATTTGTACATTCCTTACTCTTACAAACGGATTCAAGATGTTCGACCAGAACCTTTCCCTTACAGGCGGAGATCCTGGAAAACAGTCACAGTTACTGGCACTGAACATTTACGATACATTCTACGGACGAAGTGGTCCTGCATGGAAGGGTATCGGTCAGGCAAAAGCAGTTGTATTCTTTGTACTGGTTGTTGCGATCGCATTGATCCAGCTTCGTGCAACATCATCTAAGGAGGTGCAGGCATAATGGCAGATAAGAAAAAAAGTATTATCCCAACTATAATTCTTTCTATAATTTCAATTATCTGGATCTACCCGATTGTTATGATCCTGTTTAATTCCTTAAAAGTGGAGTCCGCAATTACTACATCTGGTGTTTTCCAGTTTCCTACATCTGAGACCTGGAACGGAATCCAGAACTTTATAGCCAGCGTCACACAGATGGATTTCCTGAAATCCTTCTGGTACAGCCTTGTGATCTCAGTTATGTCTGTTGTTTTGATTCTGCTTTGCTGTTCCATGTGCGCATGGTACATTGTACGTGTAAACGGCTTGCTTTCCAAGGTTCTGTATTACCTTTGCGTATTCAGTATGGTTGTTCCTTTCCAGATGGTTATGTTTACCCTGGCAAAAACAGCAGATACTTTGAAACTGAATAATCCATACACCATTTGCATTGTTTACCTTGGATTTGGTGCCGGACTTGCAGTATTTATGTTTACCGGTTTTGTAAAAGGAAGCCCGCTGGAAATTGAGGAAGCTGCCATGATTGATGGATGCAGTCCTCTGCAGGTTTTCTTTAAGATCTTGATTCCGATTTTGAAACCAACCATTATCTCTACTGCAATTCTGGAGCTGATGTGGGTATGGAACGATTACCTTCTTCCAACACTGGTTCTGGATATTAAGAAGTATAAAACAATTCCAATGGCAATCCAGTATTTCCGTGGAAGTTATGGTCATGTGCAGATGGGACCGATGATGGCAAGTATTATGATCGACATTATCCCGATTATTGTTGTATATCTGGTTTGCCAGAAATATATTATCGAGGGAGTTGTTGCAGGTGCAGTTAAGGGTTGATTTCTTTGGGTAAAAGAACGGTTTTTACCTGAGAAATTTGGAGATTATTCCCTTTTCAATATGATACCAGAATGTTAAAATAAAGATAGTTCTTTGCAGAGATGCGAGGGGCTATCTTTATCTTTATATAAGATTTCATGTGCGCCAGACAGAAAAAAAGAGGCAGAAGCAACAGGCGATATGAAATTTCTGGCTTTTCTGACAGGCGGACATAAATGACAGTTGGAAGAGTTGTCCCGGTGTTAAATATAATAAAAGATCGGAGTACCAATATGTACAGAGTTTTGATAACAGACGATGAGAAAATTGAGCGGGAGGGAATTAAATTCCTTCTGGCACAGGAAGAGGGATAATACGATATCCATGAGGCTGCCAATGGCAGGCAGGCACTGAATGTATTGCGAAGTGAAGAGATTGATTTTCTTTTAACAGACATAAAAATGCCTCATATGGACGGTCTGGAGCTGGCTAGCAAGGTCAGAGAAGAGTATCCCAATCTTCCAATTGTAATTTTTAGTGGATACAGTGATTTCGCTTTTGCCCAGGAAGCTATGCGTTACGGAGTGAAGGATTACGTGCTGAAGCCGGTTGATCCGGATACCTTTCATACAACTATCGGGAAAGTAAAAGCAGAGCTTCAAAGTATCCGGTCCAAGAAGCAGAAGGAAGAGAAAGGGAAGAATTTTCTTCTTCAGTATTTTCTTCAGACTTACCTGTATTCCGGAAATGAAGAAGTGTTGAAAAAAGCTGGGGAGATTTTAGATGAATCTAACTGGGAGCAGTGGCACTGTGCGATTCTTATCGAATCAGATAAGGCATTTTTTGATAATGTTCCAGATAATATTGATGAGGAACTGATGCAGGGATTGCACCGGAATTTCTTTTACCTGAATCTGAATACCAGACAGTCTGTGCTGTTTTTTTCTGATGTGTACTGCGATTATCAGCTGGTTGCCAAGCATTTATATGACATTTTGAAGCAGAATTACTCTGCAAGTTTTCACCTTGCAGTGAGCAGCCGGTTTGAAGGGCATGAGGCGCTGCCTGAAATTATGTCCCAGTTGGAGCAGACCATGGAGGAGAAATTTTATCATCCAGATGTGCATGTGTTTAATAATGAGGCCTCTGACAGCCAGCCGGTGAATGCGGAGACACAGGATTCCCGTCTGATGGAGAAGATTTCCGAAGACATTTCCCGCAAAGATGTGGAGCAGCTGAAGAAGCATTTTGAGTGTCTGGTGAAGAAATATGAGAATGATACCCGTTTCTCTGCCATGTATGTGAAATTTGTTTTTTCCAATGTGATCCAGGAGCTTTTTCAGGAAAATCAATTCTCTGAGGAGCGGAAGCTGGATCATGAGGTAGAGCGGCTGTACAGTTGTACCAATCTGAAGCAGATCCTTGCAATCACCCAGGAGAATATTAAGGAGTACGAGGAGTTTCTGGAGCGTTCCATGAGTGATTCCAGAGATGAAGTTGCTTCTGTGAAGAATTATATTTACCAGCACTATGCGGAGGATTTAAGTCTTGAGACATTGGCGGAGAAGGTGTATTTGTCTTCTGGCTATCTCAGCTTTATTTTTAAAAAAGAGACTGGTATGAACCTGAACCGCTTTATACGTGTGGTTCGGATGGAAAAGGCGAAGGAGCTTTTGTGTAATTCTAATATGAAGGTGGCACAGGTCAGTGAACAGGTAGGAATCCCCAATGTTTCTTATTTCTGCAGAAGTTTCAGGGAATATTATGGAAGCAGCCCGGAGTCCTATCGGAAAGGAACCGGTGAAGAGGATGAAAATACCGGCAGTCATAAAGAATAAATTTGAGAATATGAAATATCGTCATAAGCTGACTATTCTTCTTGTGACAGCCAGCCTGGTTCCCATGATCCTGCTTGTATTGTATAGTCATGACCGCATGAGCAGTCTGCTCCGGGAAAAAGAAATGGAGGATATGTCTTCCATTCTGGAACAGACCGGAGAGGGAATCGACAGCCAGATAGAAGTTTTTTCCAGTCTTCTGAATTATCTCACTTATTCCCCGGATATTGAGGATCTGATCACTGAGAAAAATATGGATAATTATCAAGCGTATATAAAATATACAGAAGTAGCAGATCCTCTTTTGTCTGTACCAAAGTCTTATCATGATGCCATTATACAGATCCAGTTGTTTGCAGAAAGCATTAAAGTGCGCCATGAGTATACACTTGTGCCTTTGTCAGAGGTGGATAAGGAGTGGTGGTATGACAAACTGGAAGAGGATGTGTCTGTGCAGTGGGTGGTGGACAGCCAGATACCGGAGATTGCAGCTGTAAGGCGGATTTATACTGGCAGAGAGCAGACAGCAGTTCTTTGCGTTACACTGGATTATAATAAGATTTTTCAGCCCTTTGAAAAGATTATTTCTGCAGAATCCGGGGGCATGATCCTGGATAAAGGGGGAAATGTTCTGTTTCAGAAGGAAATGCTGGGTGAAAAGGAAGAAAAGGATTCGGGAGAGGCTGTCTCCAGGGAGTTTCTGGAGTCCGGGCAGGGAGATTATGCTTTTGTAAACCGGAAGAACGCGGCTTGCGGATGGATTTTTTATCTGTATAAGCTGCAATCAGCAGTGGACAGCTCTGTGTCAGGAATCCTGGTCAGCGAGATTCCCCTGATTGCGGCCTGTGTAGCCATAATTCTGGTGTTGGGACTTTCTTTTTCCAGACTTTTTACCAGAAAGATCGAGGAGCTTACCGATAACATGAACCGGGTAAACCAGGGGAGCCGTGAGGTTACGGTGGACAGCAATGCTGGAGATGAAATTGGCCTTCTGGTGCGCAGCTTCCGAAGCATGATGGACGAGATCAATCGTCTGATCCATGAGGTTTATGAGAATAAGATTGCGTTGAAAGAGTTTGAACTGAAGGCACTGACTGCCCAGATCAACCCTCATTTTTTGTATAACTCCCTGTCTGTTATCAACTGGATGGCTATTCGAAGCAATCAGAGGGAAATCAGTAAGGTTACTTTGTCCTTATCTATGTTCTACCGGACTGCTTTGAGTAAGGGGCAGGATATGGTAACTGTGGATAACTGTATTCAGAATATTAAGGCGTATCTGGATATCCAGCTGGTGATGCATGACAATGATTTTCAGGTGATCTGGGACATTGACCCGGAGGTGAAAGGAGATATTGTGCCTAAATTGCTGCTGCAGCCTGTTGTGGAGAATGCATTGGAGCATGGGCTGGACATGAAAGAAGAAGGAGAGAAGATTCTGAAACTGTTTTTTGTAAAGGACGGTGAGGATGTGCTTCTTGCTGTGGAGGATAATGGACCAGGAATGGAACAGGAAGAGGCAGATAAGCTGGTAACTTACAAGGCTTCCGGATATGGTCTTAAAAATGTCAATGACAGAATGCAGCTTCTTTATGGGATGGAGTACGGAATCAAGGTGTTTAGCCAGATTGATCAAGGCACCAGGGTAGAAATGAGAATTCCAAGAGAAAAAGCGGATGAGGAGGCTGTGGCAGCCGGAGAGTTTTCTACGAAAAAGTTTTTGCAGGAACCGGAAGAAGACACAGAGGACACAACAGGAAAGAAAGGTGGAAAAAGTGAAGAAAAAAAATAGAATTCTGGTATTGGGACTGACTTTTTCCATGTTGATTTCGTCTGGTTCATTGACAGGCTGTGATAGCGCAGCTGGAAATATGGGAAAAGAGACAACGGGTGTGGAATACGAAGAAGCAGATTATGAGCTTTCTGAGGAATCATGCAGTGATTCCGGAATTGATGCAGCTGACCCAGGCACTGTAGACAACGAGACGGAAAAGACAGCAGAAAACAGAACGGATGCAGAGAAAAGTACAGAAACAGAAGAATCCCAGACAGATAATTCTACAGATAGCGGATTGTGGAAAAAAGCTTCCACAACTCCGTATGGAAAGTACCCGGAGCTTGTGACTTATACTTTAGGACAGATGAGCGGTGCCAATAATTCCAATCTTCCAGCAGGAAATACCTACGAAGACAGCGCTTATACCAGATATCTGAAAGAGATTCTGAACGTGCAGAATGAAAATGCCTATATGGAGCGGGAGGATCGCTACGACGAGTATGTGAATGTGCTGGTAAATGATCACACTTTGCCGGATGTACTGGTGGTTTCAGACAGGGAGACTTTAAATGTTCTTGTGGAAAATGACATGGTGGAGGATCTGACTGAGGTTTATGCAAACTGTACCTCCCCGAGAATCAAGGCCATGTATAACAGCTATGGTCCCCAGCTTCTCGGTGCAGGAACCTTTGATGGTAAGCTGATGGCGCTTCCGGAAGCAGTAATCGACCACGGTCCCTGTCTTTTGTGGATGAGAAAGGACTGGATGGATCAGCTGGGTCTTGCAGAGCCAGAGACTCTGGAAGAGGCTATGGATATTATCCAGGTTTTTCAGGAAAACAGGATGGGAGCAGAGGAAGGGGAAGATCCTGTGGGACTTGTGTGTGATACAAATTTTGTGTCTACTACCAGTCAGAATTATTCGGTGGAACCTGTTTTTGAAAAATTTTATTCTTATCCAAGAAGATGGATCAAGGACAAAGACGGGGAAATTGTCTATGGTTCTTTGACAGAGGAGACCAGATCTGCCGTTGCTTATTTGCGTGAGCTATATGAAAGAGGAATACTGGATCAGAACTTTGCCCTGCGTGCTCAGAATAATCTCCGTGATCTGGTAGTGGAAGGTAAATGCGGTGCGTTTTTTGGACTTTGGTGGGCACCGAATAATCCGCTTATGGATGTGGCTGAGAATGATCCGGAAGCAGACTGGGAGCCTTATTACCTTACTGCTGAATACCAGGAAAAAGATAACGTTTATGCTTCTTTTCGGGACAACAAATATGTGGTTGTGAGAAAGGGTTACGAACATCCGGAAATTGTAATGAAAATTATCAGTGTTCTGTTTGATTACAGCCGGTTCGAAGATGAGGAAAATGCGGATGAGATCAACAGCTATTTTGCTTTGAATGTGGACCCTACAGCCAGACCGCTGGTTATTAATGTGGATTATAATGAGGCAATTTATAATGTTACGAAGGATATCAGGAGAGTAATGTCCGGCAAGCAGAAGGCAAGTAATTTAAGCGCACTGGAGAAGTCTTACTATGATGCCTGTATGAAGTATTTGAGCGGGAAAAATGTAACTGTAGAGGACTGGGCTGCGTACAAGTCCAGAATTTCAGCAGTGGGCGTGCTGGTTGACGGCCATTATAGTTCGGTGCGCAGAACATATCTGGTTGATTCGGATGGAGAGATTCCCAACATGCTTGCTTCCCTGGAGAAAAATGCCTTTATTCAGATGATCATGGGAGAGCAGCCCATGGATTACTTTGATACCTTTGTGGAAGAGTGGTATGACCAGGGGGGAAGGGAACTGACCGAGAAGATCAGAGAGGAGAATTCGTAATTTATGCGAGAAGAATTATTTAAGAATTGTACCTTATGCCCCCGGAAGTGTAATGTGAATCGTCTGGAGGGCAAAAGAGGATATTGTGGCATGGACAGTACTATAAGGGCTGCCCGTGCCGCTCTTCATATGTGGGAGGAACCTTGTATTTCAGGAAAAAAAGGATCAGGGGCTGTTTTTTTCTCTGGCTGCGGCTTGCAGTGCTGTTTCTGCCAGAACCGGGATATTGCCATTGGGGATTCCGGAAAAGAAATTTCAGTGGAGCGGCTTGCTGAAATTTTTCTGGAATTGCAGGAAAAAGGGGCGGCAAATCTGAATCTGGTCACTGGGGCGCATTATGTGCCGCATATTATTTCGGCGTTGGAGCTGGCCAGAGGAAAGGAAATGAATCTTCCAGTCGTGTACAATTCCAGTGGGTATGAGAGCGTGGAAACTATCCGGAGACTGGATGGTTATGTGGATGTATATCTGCCAGATATGAAATATATGGAGCCTGAATTGGCTGCTGCTTTTTCCAACGCAAGGGATTATCCGCAGGCGGCGCAGAGTGCAATTGCCGAAATGATGCGTCAGACCGGTCCCTGTCAGTTTGCGGAGGATGGATATATAAAACGCGGGACAATTGTTCGTCATCTGATTTTGCCAGGGCATACCAAAAATTCTATTGCAGTATTGAAATATCTGTACCGGACTTATGGGGAGGATATTTTTATCAGCGTAATGAACCAATATACGCCTGTCTGGAAGAATGAGAAATTTCCGGAACTGAATCGGAAAGTGACCAGACGAGAGTATGAAAAGGTGTTGGACGCTGCCATTGAGCTTGGAATCGAAAATGGCTATTTTCAGGAAGGGGAGACTGCGGAGGAAAGTTTTATACCGGCGTTTGATTATGAAGGGGTATGAAAGAAAAAGTATTATGCACGAATCCGATGATATAGTTCCAGAGGATATTTGTGGTGACTTTGAAGTTGAGTAAACGAACAATTGGTATGGGGAGAAAAAGCCTGCTGACTACTGTTTTGAAGCTGCCCAGCAATTGCCGGGCAGTATTAGAGCGTGTTTAAAAAAGGTTTTCTGTGAGATGTGTATTGCTGTTACGGTTATCTTTATGACCAGCAGCATATGCTATTTTGCTTCAGGTGCACAGCTTGCAGAGCAGGGATTGTCAAAGCCTGGATTGAAAGCGTAGAAGTTTTTAGCATCCAACTGTTCCTGGATGGAGCGAAGTGCTTCACCAAATCGCTGGAAATGTACCACTTCCCTTGCACGCAGGAAACGGATAGGATCAGCAACTTCCGGGATATTTCGTACTACACGGAGAATATTATCATAAGTGGAGCGTGCTTTCTGTTCTGCTGCAAGGTCTTCAAATAGATCCGTGATCGGATCACCTTTACTCTGGAATTCGCAGGCATTAAATGGAACACCCCCTGCTGCCTGTGGCCACACGCCAACTGTGTGGTCAATATAATATGGTCCCAGCCCGGAATTCTCAATTTCTTCCATAGTGAGGTCACGGGTAAGCTGGTGAACCATGGTGGAAACCATCTCCAGATGTGCCAGTTCTTCAGTACCGATATCATTAAGCACAGCTGCAGAGGTTCGGTTCGGCATGGTAAAGCGCTGGGAGAGATAGCGCATAGAAGCACCGATTTCTCCATCCGGGCCACCGGAGTCCGATACCCTATAATAGATAAAATTCACTTGTTTTTTGGAAAAAAGTTAAATCTGAATTAAGAAATAGTACAATCGTAACCAGTGAAAAATTGATATGTCTTAGATGATAATATCAAAATACACCATTTCAGCCTCTTTGTCAAATACAATCTGATCGACTATAGTTCGAATAAAGTTCCCTTTTGTACTACTTTCGGCAGCAGGATCCAGGAGAACATCATACACACTTCGAATCTGCGAAAGGACATTATCCCTGGATGGATCTTCTGGTTTTTGTGCTTCCAGTTCCTTGATATTCTCTAAAAGAGATTCCCTTTGTTTCTGCAGTCTTATCTTGTTTTCTTTGTATTCTTCCAAAGTATCAATCTCATTTTCATAGGCAAGTTTAATTCGCAGCTCCCTGGTTGAAAGTCTGGCCAGTTCCTGCTTCAGCTGTTCCAGTTCTTCATTTTGCGCCGGCGCAGTTGTTTTGGGGACATACTGAAAATCCGCGCCATCCAGAAGCTGCTTCAGGTAATCGATGACAAGCTGCTCCATTTTCTTAACTGAGATGGCCACGGAGGTTTTGTGATAACCCTTTGCGTATTTCCAGCACTGAAAGTAAGGACAGGCTCCGGATCCGGTGTAGGAGAGGGTGGCGCCGCAGATGGAACATTTGATCAGACCGGAAAGCCAGTGCTTACAGGTGGAGGCATTCCGGTGTTTTGCTGGTCTTCGTCTGGCATCCATAAGCTTGATGCGCTTGTCAAGCTGTTCTGTGGTATAACGTGCTTCATGGGTTCCCTCAAAAGTCTGTCCATTCCAGTTTACAATGCCGGCATAAAAGGGATTGCGCAGGATATAGTCAATATTGCGCCGCTCAAACAGATTCCCCCGCTTGGTCCGGTAGCCCAGATCATTACATTTTCTGGCAATGGCAGTGGTGTCCTGGCAGTAATCATCATACTGGGACATGATGTAAGAGACAATTTTGAATTCCTTTTCATTGATCTTATATGGCTTTCCGTCCCCGACTGCATCATACCCAAGGGGAGGAGAAATCTGGTACCCCTGTTTTAATGCCTTTTCGCCCATGCCGCGGAGCACTTCACCAGACAGGCGGATAGAGTAGTATTCATCCATCCATTCAATAATACGCTCAATCAGACTGCCGAAAGGTCCATCTATAACCGGCTCAGACACGCTAATCACGTCCACACGGTCCTTTTTCAGCATACTCTTATAAACGATGGACTCCTCCTGGTTGCGGGCAAATCGGCTGAATTTCCACACCAGGATCACATCATAGGGATGTTCCGGGGACTTGGCCTGTGCAATCATTCGCTGGAATTCTTTTCGCTTCTTCACATTACGTCCGGAGACACTCTCCACAAAGACCGCGTCCTTCTGGACAACGATCCCATTACTCTTGGCATAGTCCAGGAGCAGACGCTTCTGCGCGTCCGGAGACAGCTCATCCTGCTCATGGGTACTGACACGGATATACAGTGCTCCCATGCGCAGATCATCAGATTTTTGTTCGGTCATGGTATCACCTCGATTATAATTATGTAAAAATAAGTATAAAAATAACAGCCAGCGCGAACAAAGGTTCCGCTTGCATGGCTGCCCCGAAGATGATACAATATTTTTGCTGAAAATAGTGTGCATCTTCGGATGTGCTGGCCGGTTCCTGTTGGCGCAGGAGCCGGTTTTTCTTTATTTTAAATTCTGTGAAAGATTAAATTATCTCTGTGTTGGGAGCACAGGGGCGTTTTTTAAATTAGTTTACTGATACATTAAATATTGCTGAATATTTATCTGAACTTGAATATCCGTTATCTGAGTACTGATCAATGTAGATTTTAAAATCACCTTTGTGATTTACACCAATACATTCCTGTGCGCGGCATTTGGCTCCTATAGGAACTCTGTCTGGATAATATGTAGGTGAATTAGGATATGTATATCCCATGTAACCTTGTGAATCAACATATCTATATAATCCTAAAGACATGTACAATCCCTCGCCATTTCTGGAATACCCTAAATTCTCATAAGTATAATCAACTAAATAAACTGCTTCTGGGTTAGCGTCAGAATATGGATTTCGTTCAGTCATTTCTGTAACTGAATTAATTGTCATTCTCCACTGTCCAGGGACCGTCCAAGTCTGTCCAAGGTTGAATACTGGTGTTGAAGTTGTTGTATTGTTGGCGTTATTGTTTGATGGTGTTGGTGTAGGTGTCGCTGGAACAGTAACAGTCACTGATTGGGAAAACTCATAAGTAGAAACTTTTGCGGTAATAAAAACAGTACCAGCCTTTTTAGCAGTTACTTTTCCTTTTGAGTTTATTGACACAACAGAGCTATCACTGGAAGTCCATTTTATTTTTTGTTTTGTTCCAGAAACCTTAAACTGATAAGATTTGCCAACTGATAGAGAAGCTGTTTTCTTTGACAATTTAGGCGTTTCTACAATCAGCTTACATTTGTAGGTGATTTTCCCCTTTTTAGCGGTGATTGTAGTCTTTCCTTTTTTCTTAGCAGTTACAATTCCTTTAGAAGATACAGTAGCAACTTTTTTATTAGAGCTTGTCCATTTGAATTTAGAACCAGAAATTTTTAATTTGGCAAGTTCTGTAGTACAGATATATGCCGTAACTGTTTTTCCTTTTTTTAATTTGATTGCTGAACGGTATCCGCCGCCGGTTACGGAACTTGCTCCGGAGACATTCTGACCAGAAGAATTAGTTCCTGGAATAGAAGCTGTGGGATTGTCGCTGAATCCACTTCCGTCTCCGAAATCTTCTGCATATACTGGCGTAAAGGCTAGTAGTATGCACATAATTAAGAAAATTAGTATTGACTTTTTCTTTCTCATATAAAACCCTCCCATAATATTTTTTATTAAAACGCCGAAGCGAATTAATCCGTTTTAGATACTGTTTTCATCACCGTAAATGAAGGTTCAAAGAAAATTATGTAATTGTCTAAAGTTGCATAAACTCCATGTATGGAATGATAACAGTCCAATGCTTCTTTCAGATATTCTTCTGTAGCATCCAGATATTCTGCCATTTCATATAAGCTACGGCATCCAGCTTCATAGGCATGGGTGATCCCGATCAGTCCGATCTTAAGGTTGTAACCAAAGAGCCGGGCTCTGTATTCCTGTTTTCGGTTGCTGACTTCAGACTGATCAATAATGTCACCAACAGTCGTGTAGTGGTGACCAAGCTCCTCTGCCAGGACACAGGATTTTTCTGCCTGGGTGGGGATATCTTTTCGGATTGCGATTCGTTTCCCCTTGATTAATCCGTCATGTTGGATGAGGGGCTGTTCTTTTACTGCCAGCCCATTTTCACTGGCAGTATTTAAAAGTTGTTCGTAGGTCAAATAAATTCACCCTTCCGTGCAATAAAGTAAATTACGCAGTTTGCTTATAATCGACAACTGCAATTTCAGTAAGCATCCCCTTGACTTTTTCAATGATTCCTTCAATCTTCTCCAAAGTTTCACCATTCATGTATTCTTCACCACATTGTGTACATTTTTCGCAAGGAACATTTTTGATAATAATATAGCAGCCTTGATAATCGGTCATATATGTTGTTGTAGAAGTTTCAATATTTCCTTTACGGTAAAAACAAGTCATGATTTATGCTCCTTCAATATTTCTTTGCTCATAAATCCTCTCAATTTCTACATTATTAGCAATAATAGCTGATCTGTCCAAATGTTTCATACCAGAGGTCAATGATATCTTTCTTTCGCGCTTCGATAGTCTGCATGATTGTGCGAAGCTGCCTTAAAGGAATCTTTGATTTATTATGGCATAACAGACATCCGCCATTCCTGGTAATCCATATTTTAGTAGCAGTAGGTGATGGAACTCCTTCACACACGTGCACATGCACTGGTTCCAGTGGATCATTTTCATTTACCCAGAAATATACAATGTATCCACCGATTTTAAAAACTCGAGGCATTATCCATTCCTCCTTCGAATCCGCCTTCGCGGGCTAGTTGCATGATAATATGTGCAACAGAAGAGAGGTAATCTTGAAAATATTTAATTTCCTCTTCTGAGAAGCCATTTATTTTTTCCCATTTGTAATCAGGAAGCCAGCAAGTAGCTGAATGAAAATCCTCGAAGACAGGTTTTTCTATACATACTTTTACCTGTTCGCGTCCGTCTTTTTCAATTGCTTCTGAATGCACAATTTCCGTGTTGTCGTTGAGTGTCATGAATGGATACAACATAAGGCAATCATCCTTTCTTTTATTTATTCCCATTTACTATCATCATCCATCAGATCCAGATCGCGCTGTTGGTTTTCTGGAGAAGCTTCAATATCAGTTCGTGTATGAGCTGCAAGGAGCTCATCATCTAATTGCTGGGTGGAAAGAAGGCTCTTGGAATAAGTGAGGACTCTTTCCTGGTTGTCATTGGATAATTGGAGGTATATTTCATTAAGATCTTTTTGTTTGCCCTGAAAACGAAGAATATTTTTTGCAAGCTTTTGGTATACTTCGTCAGATGCTTCTTTACCATAAAAGTAGGAATCTATTTTTTCCCAGCCAGAAGCAGCTTTGGTTATAAGTGCTTGAGCTGATAAGTTATTGTTTTCCATCAAAGTTTGATAGATACCAACTAATTCATATACGTGTACAGAACAAATAATCTCCTGCTTTGAATTTGTAATAGTAACTATATCGCTTCCATCTGAATCAATAACTTGAAATCCAGCTTGTTTGAGTAATTCTTCCGCTTCGGACTCAAGAGCATAATAGGTGATCATATTTTGATCTTCGTAAGAATCTCTTTCCATTGGGACATCTGCACCCATGAGCCATGCTTCATTTACATTTAAAGCTTTAGCAATTAAAAATGTATTATTTTGTTTGGGAACATAGCGTCCAGAAATGTAAGAACTTAAAGCACCCTTACTTATTCCAGTCTTTTCAACCAGATCAGTTTGTTTAAGACCTCTTAATTCCATAGCTTCTTGAATTCTTTTTGAAGTTGTACTCATTATATGATACCTCCTTATAATTGAATAATAGCATAAATGTTTAGAAAACACAACATTAATATGATGAAAATAAAAAAAAGTTTAGAAAGCTAAAAAACACTATTGACAAAATCATGGAAAAGGAATATTATGTAATAGGTTTAGAAAACTAAACTAAATAAAACGGAGGTGAAAGGAATGAACTGGAGGTACGATAAACTTCGAGGAAAAATTAAAGAGGTTTGTGGTACTCAGGATATGTTTGCTGAGAAACTTGGAATAGGCAGAGTATCTTTGAGTCAGAGATTAAATAATCAGTTAGAGTTTTCACAGGATGAAATTTTTAAATCATGTGAAATATTGAAAATTGATCTTTCTGATATGAGAGAATATTTTTTTACTCAAAAAGTTTAGAAAACTAAACAAACTAGGAGGTTAAGATGGACAACTTAAGAAGAAACACTATTACTTCAATGGAAGTAGCAGAAATGGTAGGAAAGAAACACTGTGATTTACTGAGAGACATCAGAAAATATGTTGACCAGTTAGGAGAAAGCAAAATTGCGTTCACCGATTTCTTTAAGGAAGCAGCTTATACAACAGAGCAGAATAAGATTCTTCCATGCTTTCAGGTCACAAAGAAAGGCTGTGAGTTTATTGCTCATAAGCTGACTGGACAGAAGGGAACTGAATTTACTGCGAGATACATAAACCGTTTTCATGAAATGGAAGATGGAAAACTCCCTTGTCCTTTGAATCCAATTATTGCATCTAGTGTTGCGGAGCTTGGCAGAGTTACAGATCGAATTATGACAAAGCAGGGTTCAGCACCATATAAGATTGCCGAGGCATTCAAAAGAGAATGTGAGCAGTTTGGCATTTCGCTTCCAGAGGACTTCGTGAAAGTTCCAGAGTATGAGCAGATGAGATTGCAATTGGAAACAAACTAGGATGCTGGCTTATTTGGAGAGGAGTGCGTAATGAAGAAAAAATATTTTCCAACAGTATGTAATGAGACAACCAAATACGGAAAAGAAAAATTTACTATTAGCTGCGTTTGTGATGACAGCGAAGAGTATGAGATTACAATTTCTGGGACTGGTGGAAGCAAATATGCTGTGAAAGCGTTAAAGCGTGCAATTGAAATAATTTCTGGGAGGTGATAATTGTGGATGAAAAACTTCTTAAAATAGCGACTGAGTTCATTGAAGAGCTTAAAGAAGCCCCCCCCAGACGACTATTTGCAGATTAAATTAATGATGCTATCTGTTGTGAGACATAAAGCAGTTGATATCTTCTTACATAAAATATTTCAGTTGGCAGAAGAGAGAAGACCACTACTACTTGAAATGTTATGAAGTAACTCCGTACAACCATGATCCATACCATAGTAGCAGGGGAGGTGATTGTGATAGGAATCAAATTTACTCGCAGATTTATCATAGACGGCGTGCCATACAGGATAGATCAGCTTCCAAAAGCGCAGGTGACGAAGGAACGGGCACTGAAAACTGAAGCGGAGCGAGTTGATCTGGCAATGGCTATATATAATTTCGAAAGAAAGAAGACTGCCGGGTAAGGCAGCAGAAAGGAGGCAAGCTGTGAAGCGTAACATAATCATATCTGTCATCATAGGCACCCTTGCTACATACCTGCCGTTCTGGCAGTGGGACGGACTGCAGGTTGCAGGAGCAATGGCATTATCAATGCTTGCGTGGATGCTGATACAGGGCACAGAGCCGGAAGGGAAGAGAACATGATTTTAGAAAAAATGATAGATGAGTTATATGAGCTTTCGAAGAAAGCTATAGCAAGCGGAATCCATGTAAGTTTCGAAATAGGATTAGCTGGATATCCATGCCGGGTTTGGGTGGAGGGACCAACAGAAAGCAAAATGGCTACTTATGATATTTATCGTGACGAAGTGTTGATGGAAGAATCCGTTAAAAACTACGAAGCAGCTATGGAACACCTTACACGGTTGTTAAAAGAAAATGGATCCTGAGAGTAGCAGCTCATCAGGATCCGGTGTCCAATGGACAAAAACAGTTTATCACCCTTTCATTGTAGAAGGGTAGAAAGGAAAAGTCAATGATTAAAGTTGAGAAAAAGGGAAATACAGCACACGCGACATTAGAGGGAAACACACATGTGTTGGTTGATGAATTTCAGGCTGTATTACACACAATGTATCGATTGCTTGAAAAGAACATTAAAGACCAGGAAAGTGTAACCCCACGGGATCTTATGCACTCAATGGTGGAAGATGTGGTGCAAAAAGAAAAGGAGATGAGATAAGACATGAGTATGAAAATTAATCGTCTCGAGATCGAGAACGTAAAACGTATCAAAGCAGTAAAGCTGGAACCGGCACAGAACGGCTTAACCATCATTGGCGGAGATAACCAGCAAGGCAAAACCTCAGTCCTGGATTCTATTGCCTGGGCACTTGGCGGGGAGCGTTACAAGCCTTCCCAGAGTACAAGGGAAGGCTCCATGGTGCCGCCGAACTTACATATTGTGATGAACAATGGTCTGGTGGTGGAGCGAAAGGGAAAGAATAGTGCCCTGAAGGTTACGGACCCGAATGGTCAGAAAGCCGGACAGCAGCTGCTTAATGAATTTGTGGAACAGCTTGCCCTGGATCTTCCAAGATTTATGGAAGCTTCCGGAACAGAGAAAGCAAAAGTGCTTTTACAGATTATTGGCGTGGGACCACAGCTGGCAGAACTGGAGCAGGAAGAGAAAGAGCTTTACCAGGAGCGTCTGTATGTAGGACGTACCGCTGATCAGAAAGAGAAATTTGCAAAAGAGCAGCTTTATTATCCGGAGGCCCCAAGAGACCTGGTGTCACCCTCTGAGCTGATCAGACAGCAGCAGGAGATCTTGGCAAAGAATGGAGAGAACCAGAGAAAACGCAATCAGGCTGCGCAGCTCCGGGATTCTGTGAAGCGCGCCCATGAGGAAGTAATCAGATTGTCTGAGCTTCTGGAAGCAGCTAAGCAGAAACATTTGCAGCTGGTAAAAGATCTGGATATTGCAGAGACTTCCGCAAAGGATCTGACCGATCAGTCCACAGAAGAACTGGAAGCTAATATCTCCAATATCGAGGAGATCAATCGTAAGGTCAGAGCCAACCTGGACAAGGAAAAAGCGGAGGATGACGCCAAAGAGTACCGTACCAAGTACGACAATCTTACAAAGCAGCTGGAAGAGACCAGAGATAAGAAGAACGAGCTTCTGACCTCTGCAGAGCTTCCGCTTCCAGAGCTATCTGTAAAAGATGGAGAGCTGGTCTATAAAGGCCAGAAGTGGGACAACATGTCCGGTGCGGAACGTCTGAAGGTTTCTACCGCAATTGTCCGCAAACTGAACCCGCAGTGTGGTTTCGTTCTTCTGGACAAGCTGGAGCAGATGGACAGAAAGACACTGCAGGAGTTTGGAGAGTGGCTGGAAGCAGAAGGACTCCAGGCAATTGCTACCAGAGTTTCTACTGGTGATGAGTGCAGCATTATTATTGAAGACGGTTATGTGGTAGGACAGGAACATCCGGAAGAACCACAGCAAAAAGCATGGAAGGCAGGTGCATTTTAAATGGAAATTATCAGAGGTGTGATTCCCTGTGCAAAGAAGGTGGTCATTTACGGACCAGAAGGAATTGGCAAATCCACTTTTGCCAGCAAGTTTCCAGATCCGGTGTTTATTGACACGGAAGGAAGTACCAATTCAATGGATGTTGCGAGACTTCCCAAGGCGTCCAGCTGGCAGATGTTGCAGGACCAGGTGGATTATGTCCGCACACATCCGACTATGTGCAAGACACTGGTCATAGATACCATTGACTGGGCAGAATCTATGTGTATCCGGCATATCTGCGACAAGCACAGAAAGTCCGGTATTGAGGACTTTGGTTACGGAAATGGTTATGTTTATGTAAAAGAAGAATTGGGGAAATTCCTCAATCAGCTGACAGAAGTTGTAGAGGCAGGCGTCAATGTAGTCCTTACCGCACATGCACAGATCCGAAAGTTTGAACAGCCGGATGAACTGGGAGCTTATGACAGATGGGAGCTGAAGTTGGGAAAGAAAACTGCTTCCCAAACCTCCCCGCTGATCAAGGAATGGGCGGATATGTTATTGTTTGCCAATTATAAGACATTTTCTATTGCAGTGGATGACAAAGGCAAGAAGCGGAAAGCCCAGGGCGGCGAGCGTGTAATGTACACCACCCACAATGCCTGCTGGGATGCAAAGAACCGCTACGGTCTGCCAGATGAAGTTTCATTCAGTTATGATTCCATCCGGACAATCATTGAGGGAAGTGCTGTGCAAGTGAAAGAAACACAGCCAAAATCCGTACCAGCGCAGCAGCCGGTACATGCTCAGCCAACTGTACAGCCTCGGTCGACTACGGTACAGGAAGTTATAAAGACAGAACCTGCTGTTACTGTTGGGGAGCAGATGAACCTTCCGCTTAATGAACCACAAAAGACTCCGGAACCGACAGCAAGGAGCAGCACCATTGATCCCGGAATCCCTAAAGCTCTACGTGATTTGATGGAGAATAACCAGGTTGATGAATGGGATATCCAGAATGTAGTGGCAGCAAGAGGGTATTATCCCTCTGATGTAAAAATAAAAGATTATGACATGGACTTTATCAACGGCTGTCTGATTGGGGCATGGCCGCAGGTCTATGGAATGATCAAAGAAATGAAAGCGACACAACAGGTGCCGTTCAATTAAAGGAGGATAAAAATTTATGGCAGCAGAAGGAAGAGAGTTAGGCTGGGAGGATTCCATCAAACAGGATGCCCAGGATTATGAGCCAATTCCAGAAGGGGATTATAACGTAACAATTGAGAAATTTGACCGCAGCAGATCTAAAGGTGAGGGGAAGCTCCCTCCATGCAATATGGCAGTTGTTTATTTTACGGTGCATGTTCCAGAACGTGAAGTTACCATCCGGGAGAATTATGTACTGCATACCAGTTTGGAGTGGAAGCTGTCCGAGCTGTTCCGTGGTGTTGGCCTTAAAAAGGAGGGCGAAGAACTCCGGATGGACTGGAGTGCACTTCCTGGCAAGACTGCGCGCGCCAAGATCGGACTGAAGCCTGGAATCAAGGATCCAAACAAGAAGTTCAATTACATTGAAAAGCTGTATCCAAAGGATACCAGTAAACCTGCATTTACACCGGGAGGCTTTTAAAAATGGAACTAAGGCCGTATCAAAAAGAAGCGAAGGAAGCTATTTTTGAACAGTGGGACAGCGGGGTGTTAAAAACCCTGCTGGTCCTTCCTACAGGCTGTGGAAAGACTGTGGTATTTGCCAAGGTAACAGAGGAATGTGTCCGCAAAGGTGACCGCGTACTGATCCTGGCACACAGAGGGGAGCTGCTCGATCAGGCAGCAGA
>JAERMT010000600.1_pt1 | contig 19320 bp, 21 predicted proteins | sample 9267081 | NCBI WGS metagenome assembly JAERMT01 (sample SAMN17071939, study PRJNA684904) | human gut metagenome | isolation source: diarrhea sample from child under the age of five | host: Homo sapiens | place: South Africa: Mafikeng, Mafikeng Provincial Hospital | collected 2019-09
GTAAGCCAATTCTCAATCAGTTCCAAACTGAAACTGATATACCCGCAAGGACTGCGCTCTCTGACCAAATTAGTAAAGACTTAAAAAAGCTTGGCTTTAAGTTTGTTGGTAGTACAATTATGTATGCCTATATGCAGGCAATAGGGATTGTCAATGACCATGTAAAAGGTTGCCATTTGTATGCCAACAAATAGCATTTCACTTTTGATTGATAGAACAGCAGCTCAACAGTCTTGTTAAAGACATTTTGCATCACAAATTCCAATTTGTTGAATTAAAAAATGAAATAAAGTTCCAGTAATCATAGAGTGTATGGATTCAATTCTATATGCTCTTTTTCTTTTACTTAATTTCCAGAAAAATGCAGAAATCTAATGTTACGATGTTCTACAATCTCCGTCATAATAAAAATATCTCCATCTAGGGGATGTTTGGTTCTGCGGGCATTGCTCAATTTACTGGCGAAGACGATGAAGTAATGAAAAAACACGATTAAAATGCGGGATAAACACTGCTTCTAAAGAATATAATATGATTGTAGAATAGAAAAATGCAACATGTTGCAAAAATCTTTTACAGTGAGGATTTAAGATGGAGATTCGCAGAGATTTTTATTTGGATAAATTGACAAAAAGAACGAATAATGGATTGATTAAGGTAATTACTGGTATTCGTCGATGTGGAAAATCCTATTTACTGAATAATCTGTTTTATCATCATTTATTAGAAAGCGGAGTTGATGCTGACCACATCATTCGTTTTGCTTTTGATTCAGCTGATGATCTTTATCTGATTGGCGAAAGCCTGGTTCAGATTGAAAAGGAAAAGCCGACCCCTGTCATTTACACGGAGTTCCGTATGAAGAAACAGACACAGAAATTTACCGACCCTATCGCGCAGGCTGAGTACGCATACGGTCGGTATAGAAGGCAAGGTGAACGAATAAATGGCAATGGCTCAGAATATCACATTCATTCCGGCGGTAAAAACTGTGGGAACGCAGAAGCCGGCGAGAAAAAACAGAAGGTGCGTGTCGCCGCCTACTGCCGCGTTTCCACGGAGTTCGAGGAACAGGAATCCAGTTACGAAACGCAGGTGGCGCACTACACCTCCTACATCAACGGAAATCCGGAATGGGAAATGGTCGAGGTGTACGCGGACAACGGCATCTCCGGCACCCGCACGGCGAAGCGCGAGGCTTTCAACCGCATGATAAAGGACTGCGAGGCCGGTAGAATCGACATGATCATCACCAAGTCGATCAGCCGCTTCTCCCGCAACACAGTCGACTGCCTCAAATATACGCGGAAGCTGAAAGAAATGAATATAGCCGTATTCTTTGAGAAGGAGAACATCAATACGCTCGACGCCAAGGGCGAGGTCCAGGTCAACCACAACTGGTTCCGCGGCTATACCAAGGACGAAAGCGGAAAACTTGTCATCGTGCCGGAGGAGGCCGAGGTGGTCAGACGGATTTGCCGCGAATATCTGGAGGGGGCAAGTTTTGTAAAGATACGGCGCGGGCTTGAGGCTGACGGCATTCTCAACGGCGCGAAACATGCCCGCTGGCATGAGACGAACATCAAGCAGATACTCACCAACGAAAAATACATCGGTGACGCTCTCCTTCAGAAGACCTATACGGTCAGCGTCCTTGACAAAAAGCGCAGCCGGAACAATGGTGTGATGCCGAAATACTACGTGGAAGGCTGCCACGAACCCATCATCGACAGGGAGACCTTCCTCCTGGTGCAGGAGGAAATCGCGAGGCGGTAATCCCTTTACAAGGGCGGCAAAAAGCGCGTCTACAGTTCAAAATACGCTCTTGCTGGCAACGTGGTCTGCTGCCACTGCGGAAATATTTACAGGCGGGTCGTATGGTACACCGGAGGTGAAAAACCTGTGGTGTGGCGGTGTGTAAGCAGGCTTACCCCAGGACAGGAATGCCCCGCGAGGACAGTGTCGGAGGAAGACCTTCATGCCGCGATAGCCTCCGCCGTGAATATGGCCTATGCCAACAGAGATGAGATTATCCCGGTTCTGAAGGAGAATATCGAATCGGTTGTCGGCTGCGATGTCGATGAGGAAATCGAGGTCATTGATAATATGATCCGCAAGAGTCAGATGGAACTTTTTGATTCCGGCAAGAACGAAGCCCGCGTCCAGGAAATTGGAGAAAGGATAGTATCTCTCCGCGAAAGGCGGCAGAACGTTCTGACGCAGGCTGCACTCAGTAAAGACGAAATCGACAGGATCAAGGCCATGATCACCTTCATCAAGGAACAGACCGGCGAGGCAGAATATAGCGAGGCGCTTGTCCGCAGCATGATAGAAAAGGTCACCATCCACGATGACAAAATCGCGGTCGAGTTCAAATCCGGCCTTGCAATAGACGTGGAAGCATAAAACATAGAATAGCATGAGGCGCTCGGAGTATATCCGAGCGTCTTTTTTGCTGAGCGTATTGAAAACTTCATAAACTTGTGGTATAACGAATTATCTTGTAAGTGCAATTGTATTTCACCGGAAGCGAGGTGCGTTATGCTAAAGAATGATTTTGATATAGATGTAAAGGTCAAATGTCTGGAAGAGCGTGTAACCCAGGCGCAGCTTGCCGAGATGGTAGGGACTTCCGCTCCGTACATCAGCAGGCTCATAAACAAGAAGGATGGCATCGTCAACAAGGTATTCGTCGAGATGCTTGAGAAGCTGGGCTACGATATCCAGATTATGTATGTTAAGAAAACGGAAAACTAATGAGGGGTAGATAGATATGGCTTATGAAACTCCACTGACCATCGCGGAAGTGATGAGAGATATTTCAAACAACAAATACGTCCTGCCTTCTATCCAGAGGGAGTATGTATGGGATACGGAACAGATTGAGACCTTGTTCGACAGTCTGATGCAGGATTATCCAATTGGAGCGTTTCTGTTCTGGGAAATCGAGAAATCAAGGCTGCAGGATTACGATTTCTATGAATTCCTGCCAAAATATCATGAGAAGAACAATACACATAACAAGAAGGTTGATCTCAAGGGTTCCGACGGTGTTACCGCAGTTCTTGACGGACAGCAGCGTTTGACCTCTATTTATATAGGCCTTAAAGGCTCATACGCCTATCGGCTGAAATACAAACAGAAGAAAAGCGAGAGTGCATACCCGGTCAGATATTTGTATCTGAACCTTATTGAAGATGCCCAGGACGAAACAAACAGATATGATTTCCGCTTTTTGACGGACAAAGAGTTCAAGGGGATGAGCGGTGGATATTGGTATCGTGTAGGCGATATTCTCAATATGACTCAGCCCGGAGAAACCTCGCAATATGTCCTGGATCATATTGCTTTCGCGGGGACGTTCACAAAGGAACAGACGATGCACGCAAATAATACGCTTCAGAAACTCTACAACGTTGTCCACACGGATAAGACCCTTAGTTACTATAAAGAGAAGGCCGTAGAGCTGGATAAGGTCCTCAATATTTTCATCCGCGTTAACAGTGGAGGTACGGTGCTTACATATTCCGACCTTCTACTCTCCATTGCATCGGCTCAGTGGGAGAACCATGACGCGAGAGAAGAAATCACAGATTTTGTCGATGATGTTAATTCTATCGGTGGCGGTTTCCGTATCAATAAAGACTTCGTGCTGAAAACGGCGCTCGTATTGACAGATTTCCCAAATATTGCATTCAGGGTCGATAATTTCAATAAGCCGAATATGATGAAAATCGAGGCAAACTGGGAGAACATAAAGCGGGCAATAAAGCAGGCTGTGAATCTGGTCTCCTCATTCGGATTTACCGGAGAGACATTGAGTTCAAACAACGCCCTCATTCCTATTGCGTATTATCTGCACACAATAGGCATGCCGGATAATTTTGTCGAATCCGGGGCGAATAAGGATAACCGTGCAAAGATAAAGAAATGGCTTATCATGGCTCTGCTAAAGAAAGCGTTTAGCGGGCAGCCGGATAATGTAATAAGACCCATCCGAGACATCATACGCGAAAACGGAAATAATGAGTTCCCAATCACACAGATTATCGACAAGTTCAAGGGTACGAACAAGTCCATCCACTTCACCGATGACGATATTGATGAGTATCTGCTCAAGCTGAAGTACGGCAAGAGCGAGACGCTGTCTGCGCTTATGCTTCTGTATCCTTCACTCGACTTTGGCAACAAATTCCATGAAGACCATATGTATCCGAAGAGTAAATTCAGAAAATCATATCTTCGCAAAATGGGCGTGCTAGAGGATCAGCTTGATACCTATATTGACTCCGTAAACGATATAAGCAATCTTCAGCTTCTTGCTGCACAGTTAAACGAGGAAAAACTCAACTCCGATTTTGATGTGTGGTTCAACACTCAATATCCGACGGATACTGATAAGATCCAGTACCGTACGATTCATTATCTGCCGGATATGGATTATACTTATCCAAACTTCCTTACATTCCTGGATAAAAGAAAACAGTTGCTTCGTAAAAAGCTGGCTGAGTTATTGCTGTAAAAACCTATTTGGAGGTGATGAGTGATGCCACATGTTGTTGTTCTTGAACTAACTGCCGGAAAAAACAATTTCGTAAATTTACTGTAAATACAGACGCAAATCAAATAATATTAAACACTTATGGAGAAGTAGAAAGTTTAATTGATTTATTTGATGAACGATACACTAGGTCCGATGTTACAGACACAGAGTATGATACTGATGTAAAGACAGTTGCACAACCTATGAAGGGATAAAAATAGGCTCCCCATTACCGGATATATTCCAGTGGTGAGGAGCCTTCGTGCGTTTATGAAATTATGCATCAACATCTATGCTGACACCGGATTTTAGTTCGACGGTGATGTGGTCACAAGTTGATCGGTGCTTTGTCGTATTACCAATTCGTCTTTGGATCTAAAAACCAAGCTTCCCACTATTGGGTAAATTCCCTGTGGTGAGTAGCTTGTTGTGTCTTGATGGAATATTAATATACTACAGCGTCATCCGCAGTAAAGCCTTCCAGAGAATTCTCTTTGGTCTGAATACATACAAAAGAAATTCCTTCATCTTCTGCCGCGAAGAACTGACGCTTTGCAACAGGTGCGATTCTTACCCAATCACCTGCAGTGAGAGCAATTTCTTCTCCGTCAATAACAACTTTTCCTTTACCGGAAAGGATGCCGTAAACTTCTTCATTGTTCTTATGAGAGTGCACGAAAGGAACGTTAGCTCCTGCCGGAAGATCGTTGATACTGATTTCCGCTCCTGTGAGAGAAAGTGTATCATGAAGTTCAACTCTTCCTTCATTTCCAATGTTTGTTTTTGCGTAATTTGTCATGGTGTATACCTCCGTTTTTGCTTTGTATTCTTCTTGTAGTTATATAATAGCCTGCGGTACATTCAGATGTAAGTACGCACCTTTTTGTAACTACACATTCAAAAATGAATGTGCTATAATTTTTTCGAGCAATCACAGTTTTTGGGAGGCACAATTGCATGAAAACAAAAGACGAACTTCCGGCTTGCCCGGTGGCAACAGCAGTGGCACTTGTAGGTGGCAAATGGAAACTCCTGATTATACGAAACTTGAGAGTACGCCCGTGGAGATTCAATGAATTGCAGCGAGATTTGGAAGGCATATCCCAGAAAGTATTGACTGACAGTCTAAGACAGATGATGGATGACGGTCTTGTACATCGGCATGATTATCAGGAAATGCCGCCAAGAGTTGATTACAGTCTGACGGAACTAGGAGAAAAACTGCTGCCGATTATTGATGCACTGGCAGACTTTGGAAAATACTATAAATCAGTTACAGCGGAATAATATGTCTGAAGGTGAATTACAGCGGGATTCAGGGTGATGAGTAGCATGGATACAGTGGATTTGATTATCTGAGCTTACAACTGGCTTTCTATTTAGCAAGTTGGGGACTGTATCGGTTTCAAAGACGATAGCAACCAAAAGTTGCTGCAGGATATAAATTCATTCCTAGAGCGGTATTACGATAAAATCAGACGAGAGGTAAAAGAGCAAGAATTAAAAAATAAATTGTCCTTTACACTCATAACGAAAATACTTATGGGAACACTCGGCTGTGTTCCAGCATACGATAGATATTTTATTTCAGGAATAAAGAACCAGAAGGTAGCAACTGGGAATTATAACATTAAGTCCATAATGCAGCTTGTCACCTTTTATGAGAAAAATGCCGACCGACTCGAACCTGTCAGAGAAAAGATGGAAGTTGAAGGATTGCCATATCCACAAATGAAAATGATGGATATGGGATTTTGGCAGATTGGATTTGAATTGGATACAAATAAAGGAATAAAGACTGCACACTAGGAGAAAAAATGGAATATACACCAATGGAAAAAGATGTTCTTGGCGGAAAATTCGATTTTAAGCTTCCTAAGAAGAGTTAAAAAAACTAGTTGCCTATACGAGCAATAGGGCAACTCGATATTTTAATTGGCTTAACTTAACGTTTTTTAGGGCAAAAGCGACATGCTGTCTAAATGATGTGGAGTGAAAATATTGACTCAATGGAAGAACAGTGAGTTCTATTTTGGAAATTCAGAGGAGTAAAGAACATGGATTATAATTTGCAAGAAAATCAAAATGCAGAACAGGCTTATCATTCCATTCGTAATTCTATTGTGTCTGCACAGCATCGTTTAAGCACAGCAGTAAATTCTGCTATGGTAACAACTTATTGGGAAATTGGAGAACAGATTTTTAAAGCATGTGGAGAAAATGATCGTGCAGAATATGGAAAGAGACTATTAGAATATCTTTCTGAGCAGCTGACAGCAGAGTTTGGTAAAGGTTTTGATAAATCGAATCTTCGTAAGATGCGGCAGTTTTATTGCACTTTCCCAATTCGAGACACACTGTGTCCTGAATTGAGCTGGTCGCATTATCGTGTGTTGATGCGTATAAATGATGAACAGGCAAGAACATTTTATATGGAGGAATGTGCAAAAGCAGCATGGAGTGTTCGTCAGTTGGAACGGCAGATTAATACGATGTATTATCAGCGTATTCTAGCAAGTCAGGATAAGACAGCGGTTGCGAAAGAAATTCAAACAACGGAACCAAAACCAGAATATGAGAAAATAGTGAAAGATCCTTATGTTATGGAGTTTCTGCAAATTCAACCTGATACACATGTATATGAAGGAGATTTGGAACAGGCGCTGATTAATCATCTTCAGCATTTTCTGTTAGAGCTGGGAAGAGGATTTTCATTTGTAGCACGTCAGAAAAGGTTTACATTGGATGAACAAGATTTTTTCATTGATCTGGTATTTTACAATTATATTTTAAAATGCTTTGTTCTCATTGATTTGAAAATGGGTAAACTGACCCATCAAGATTTAGGACAAATGCAGATGTACGTGAATTATTATACTCGTGAAATGATGAATGAAGGAGATACGCAGCCTATTGGGATCGTGCTTTGTGCAGATAAGGGAGACTCTATCGTAAAATATACACTTCCTGAAGATAATCACCAGATATTTGCATCGAAATATTTCACCTATCTGCCGTCAGAGGAAGAACTGAAACGTGAATTAAATTTGAAAGATTTTCACAAAAAAGAATAAACGTAATCGGTAATTACAAAAGGAAAAAAGACTGCACAATAGGAGAAAAACTGCTGCCAATTATGGATGTACTGGCTAATTATGGACATTACTATAAATTGGTTACAGCGGAGTGATATGTCTGAAGGTGAATTACAGCGGGATTCAGTTGTTGCAAAATCTGCAACAACTGCGACTGATGGAAAAGTTTTCAATTTAGATTACAAAGGAAACAAAAAGTGTCAACACCGATGACACAATTGAGCTGGTCGAATCAAAGGAGAAAGAACTATGAAAATTCTATCAGTAGCGGGTTGTCCATACGAAGATTACAGAGGACAGGTTCTTCATCTGCGTACCGAACTTGAGGAAGGAGAAGTAGTTAATCTTGGAGATACCATATCAATTGAAATGATGGATGATTCTTTCATGGATGCCGAAGTTAAGCTTATCAATCCCAAATACGCAGGTGATCTTTCCTGGGTAACAAAATATGCAGCAGAAAAAGTGAAGTCCGGCGAATACGGTATGTCCGAGCAAAGAGTAATGAAAGTGGAAGGACCTTGTATTGCAGATCTTATCGTGTTAGATGTTCCTGGTCATGAAGTAAAAACAGATGAAAATATAGATGCCCGAGAATTCTTCGATGAGATGTCGAAAATGATCTGCCTGTCACCATATAAGGAAATCAACGGTGGTAGCGAGAGTATTTACGACCATGTTAAGGAAGGGTACACCGTTCCCAATCAAGTAATAGCGTATCTTCGCACAACAGAGCTTTACTTCATGTGCCCCGGCATATACGAGCATCCGTTCAAACCCGGACAGCGATTGCTTGGCCCGTATGCATACACTGACGGGAAGTATTATTGGGACAGGGATACCTGGAAGTATGTATTAAAGTACCATGTGACATTACCGCAAGAGTTCGTAGATTATGCAATGTCGGATGAAGGGGCTACGTACATAGAAAACTTCCTTAAAGAATCCGGTTCATGGTCGGACAAAATCCGGGATTGGAAAAAGGAAGAGGGATATCTTTGTCTTCTGCCAGATGATGAAGGAGATGTAAAACTGGAAGATTTTTAGAATTGACGCCAAGTTTTACGGGCAATCAATGGAGACTGGGTTCATTTTTCAGAAAGGGAGTAGGAGCATTATGAAATCTTATAACATATTTTTCAGCCCAACCGGGGGCACAAAGAAAGTAGCAGATATTGTTGCAAAAGGGACAAATCCGGAATCTGAAGAAATCGACCTAATCAAAGAACCGGATAAATTGATGCAGGTGAAATTTGAAAAAGAGGATTTGTGTTTGGTTGCTGTACCGTCTTACGGCGGACGCATTCCGTCGGTCGTAGTGGATATGTTCCGCAATGTAAAAGCAGACGGTACGAAGGCAATTCTTGCGGCGGTATTTGGAAACCGTGCGATCGACGACACCTTGTTAGAACTGCAGGATGTCCTGGAAGCATCGGGCTTTGTATGTATCGCAGGAATGGAGGCTGTCGCAGAGCATTCTTTGATGCACCAATTCGGAACCGGCCGCCCGGATTCGCAGGACGAAAAGGAATTGTTGGAATTTGCCGCTAAAATCATGCAAAACAGCGAAACGCAACGGACACCGCAGTTCCCCGGAAAAAAACCATATCGAGAATACAGTGGTGTTCCGTTCAAACCTGCTGCAAACGGAAAATGCACTTCCTGCGGCCTGTGTGCAAAAGAATGCCCGACGGGGGCCATTTCTTTGGACAATCCGAAATTGACCGATAAGGCGAAATGTATTTCTTGCATGCACTGCGTTGCAATCTGTCCGAAGAAAGCAAGAAAGTGCAGCAAATTTGTCAGCTTTATCGCCGGACGAAAAATGAAGAAGGTCTGTTCCGGTAGAAAGGAAAACAGATTGTGCATATAAATCTGGATTCGAATAAGAGTATAGAAAGACACTTGATTATATGGGGAGTAATAAGATGGTTACTTTCAAATTGATAGAGAAAAGTGAAGAAAAGTTTGTCTATTGGTACTATCCTGAAGGAAATGAAGACAAACGCCCGGGCACTATTATTGTCAATCGACTCAAGGAAGAAATCGAGCTTACAGAATTGGCAGAGGATGATTGGGAGCGCGATATTCCCGCTGATGAGATAAATGAACTTATAGAGTCAATAAACCAAATGAAGCGCGAGAACGGTGAGACAGACTTTTTGAGTTTAGTAACTGAACCGGAGCATGATATCTTGTATGGTGACCACGCGATTAGAGAAATAATGAAATACCTTCGGGAAGGTGAAATTCCTGAAAAAGGAATGCAAATGTGGTATTGACAATAGATGGACAGGTTTCAGATGAATGGCAAGGATTAATTTGACATTTGAAATATTCACTCTTGTCACTTTGAGCAGCAGTCTGCCAGAAAAAACCGCGACTGCCGAGCGGCAAGTTCTTGGACGGCGATATGCTGTCTCTTACGAACGATGTAGCTCTTGTGAGAGCAAGAAGGTTAGTATGGAATGTTTTACCCTATGATAATGGTGGTGTCAGCATGGAGTTCATTGATAATGAAGAAATAGATTGATGAGAAAATTCGGAAAGAGGAAGCTATGGCAAAAATAAACAGCAGCCCGTATAAGGGCTCCGCTCAAATCACGCGGGAACAGTTCCTTTTCTATGAAATGAGAACAACTGCGATGCTTATGCATGAAGGGCTTGAAGATGATGAGATTATAGCCCAGATAGTGGAGGAAAACCTTTTCCAGTACCCGACGGAAAAGTCCATTCGTCAGATTGCAAAGGCCTGTGTAACACGATTGAATGGAATGGGTGATATGAATCTGGTCGAGGCGGTTGCTTCGCAGTCATCAGAGATGGCGAAGCAAATTTGTATGTATGCGATGATGAAGCGGTACCGGCTGGTATGGGATTTCATGATTACGGTAATTGGCGAGAAATACCGCTTGCAGAATTTCTCTTTTAGCCAGATGGATGTTAATGTGTTCTTTATGCAGCTTCAAGAGCAGGATGATTATGTGGCCGGATGGAGTGAGAACACGATGAAGAAAATCCGACAGATTCTGATTCGAATGCTTGTTGAAAATGAGTATTTGGATGACAATAAGGCAGATCACATCAATCCGGTGTGGCTGAATCCGGTGCTGGAGAATGCCATAAGAAGCAACAACGACGACAGGGCATTGACGGCGTTCAACTGCTTCTCATAGGAGGGAACATGAGCAATATAAACGAGAGATTGGATAATCTGAAATCGGAGATACAGAAGCCTGAGTTCCTGGAAGGCAAGGGACTCAGCAACGAGGTGAATATCCGTATTTTCTGCTATGACGCGCAGGATGAAATGATTGTCCGGCACTTCACGGAGCAACTGATTGTGGATCAGTCTCTGGATTGTCATTTGGTGGAGCGGAACCTGTATAAAGTGTTCCTGTCCATCTGTGATGATAAGCGTATCACAGAAAAGGCGGCGCAGATGGAAGAAAAGAAGGGGAAAGAGTTCCTGCTCAACAATCTGCAGAAGTTCGCCAACAATAAGAACTTCGTGGATAAGATGCAGTATGAACCGCATGAGCCGGGGGATGTGCTGCTTCTGACCGGCGTGGGAGAGGTTTTCCCGTTTATGAGAATCCATTCCCTTCTGGAAGCATTGCAGCCAGAGTTTCCGGACATTCCGATTCTGGTGATGTATCCGGGCAAGTATGACGGAAGATTTGTGCGGCTGTTCGATAAACTGGAACCGAATCCGTATTACCGCGCATTCAATATTGTAGGAGGTGCTGACAAATGAGAATACAGCAAATGTTTTATGACGACATCGACCGTAAAATCAATGGTGTCGTTAAGGTAGACCAGGATGCCGCTGATGTACTGAAGCAGGAAGTACAGGAATATGTCATCACGCGGGATATCCGCAAGCATATGATCACCTTCTTCAATAATTATGCTGAATCCTTCCGGGAGCCGACAGCGGATGTGGGGGTGTGGATCTCCGGATTCTTTGGAAGTGGTAAATCTCATTTCTTGAAGATGTTATCCTACCTTCTGGAAAATAAGGAAGTGGACGGACGGAAGGTCGAGGATTACTTCCGTGAGAAGTTTGATGATGAGGCGACCTTCATGCAGATCGCAAGCGCGATCAGAGGGGAGACTGATACGATTCTTTTCAACATTGATATCGAAGGATCCATCAACAAGGATAAGACCGCTGTTCTGCGTGTATTCGCGAAGATGTTTTACAACTATCTGGGCTTCTATGGTGAGAACCTGAAGTGTGCGAAGATGGAACAATTTATTGATAAAAAGGGAAAGACGGAAGAGTTCCGCAGGATCTTTGAAGAAAAGAACGGTTCACCGTGGCTAGAGTCCCGTGATGCCTTCGCATTCTTCGAGGATGATGTGGTAGAAACCTTAATGGAAGTGCTGGGCATGAGCGAAATAGCTGCTCATAACTGGTTCGATGGTACAGAGACCATTGAGACTTGAGCTTCGGAGCGTGGAGGTATTCGGAACAAGTAAACAAAGAACAGGCAGAGGCAAAGAAGGACGAAGCTCGGAGAGAAAACAAAGGTGCTGCCATCGCCGATGAGGGAGTTGAAACCATCCACTACTGGCTGTATTCGCCGGGGGATGGGGCATCCTGTTGGGAGGAGTTCCATGATGCCGGGATAATGGGCATCGGCTGGGATGAAATCGGTGATTTGTCTGTATTTAACAGCAAAAGCGAGATGAAGCAGGCAATGAAAGATAAAATCAATCCTACTAAGTCCTATAAGAACGACGCGCACGCCACCTGGCAGTTTGCCAACGAAATGAAACCGGGCGACATCGTATTTGTCAAGAAAGGAATGCATCAAATTATCGGTCGCGGTGTCGTAGAGTCAGAGTACAAATTTGATTCTTCTCGCTCCCGGTATAAGAACATCCGGATTGTTAACTGGACCGATAAGGGCGAGTGGCAGCCCCCCGGACAGGCAGTGATGAAGACCCTTACGGATATTACAGCATACACGGACTACGTGACCAAGTTGAATGCCCTGTTCCAAGATGACATAGTAGATGATGTTGAAGAACCGATGGAGATTGATCTTAAGCCGTATGATGAGGATATGTTCCTGGAAGAAGTCTACATGGAAAAATCAAAATACGACACGCTGGTTGCTCTGGTGAAGAAAAAGAAGAATGTCATTCTCCAGGGAGCTCCGGGCGTGGGCAAGACCTTTACGGCAAAGCGACTGGCATATTCCATCATGGGTGTGAAGGATCCGGCCCGTGTAATGATGGTTCAATTCCACCAAAGCTATTCCTACGAGGATTTCATCATGGGATTCCGTCCGACACAAGAAGGCGGCTTTGAGTTGAAACGCGGTGCATTCTATGACTTCTGCAAATCTGCTGAAGAGGACGATGAAGACACACCGTATTTCTTTATCATCGACGAAATCAATCGCGGAAACCTCAGCAAGATATTCGGCGAATTGTTCATGTTGATTGAATCGGACAAGCGTGGCATAGAGCTGAAACTTTTATATGCGGATGAAAAATTCTCCGTTCCGAAAAATGTCTATATCATCGGGATGATGAATACCGCAGACAGAAGTCTGGCAATGATGGATTATGCGCTCCGCAGAAGATTTGCCTTCTTTGATCTGGAACCCGGGTTTAATACCAAAGGATTCCGAGCATATCGGGACAGCTTGCAGAGCGAGAAGTTTAATAGACTGATTAACAGGGTGGAAGCGCTGAATGCAGCCATTGCAGAGGATGAATCCCTGGGAGAAGGATTCTGTATCGGCCACAGCTATTTCTGTGAACTGAAAGAAACATCGGATCAAACCCTTTCCGGTATCATTGAGTTCGAGCTGGTGCCATTGCTAAAAGAATACTGGTTTGATGAACCTTCCAAAGCAAAGACTTGGATTGAGGATTTAAGGAGTGCGATTAAGTGATTCCGGTACAGAACGTATATTATATGCTTTCCTACGCCTTCAGAGTGTTGAACGAGCAGGGATATAAGAGCATCGAAACGGAAGAATTTCATAATGTAGCGGAGATGTGCGCATCCATTCTGACAAAGGGCGTGAAGCAACAGCTGAAACGCGGCCTGGGACAGGAATATATTTCGGAGACGAAAGCATTGTCATCTCCACGCGGCAAGATTGATGTGACGGCATCCATAAAAAATCTCAGCATGATTCGCGGGGAACTGGTCTGCAGCTATGACGAGTTCTCCGTCAACTCCTATATGAATCGGATTATCAAGAGTACTCTATTGCTCTTGCTGAAGGCAAAGATATCGTCAAGCAGAAAGAAGGAAATCAAGAAACTGTTGGTATTCTTCGGAGACGTAGAAACACTTGATATACACACCATCAATTGGTCCATCCGATTCAACCGAAACAATCAAAGCTATCGGATGTTGGTGGCGGTCTGCGAGCTGGTGATTAAGGGCTTGCTTCAGACACAATCAGACGGTTCGACAAAGATGATGGATTTTCTGGACGATCAGAAGATGCATCGCCTGTATGAGAAGTTCATTTTGGAATATTACAAAACCGAATACAAGCATTTGAAAGTAAAGGCTTCTGCTTCCATGATGGATTGGCAGGTGGATGACGGTTTCCGAGATTTGCTTCCGAAGATGAAAACGGACATTACTCTGACGTGCGGAGAACGGACGCTGATTATCGATGCAAAATACTACGAACGCAATCTGCGGGAACAATACGGAAAGGTGTCTATTCCGACGGATAACCTGTACCAGATATTCACCTATGTGAAGACAAAGGAAAATGAGCTTGCCGGTGTTCCCCATGAAAAGGTGTCCGGGATGCTTCTCTATGCGCAAACAGAAGCGGAGGGTGCATTTAATAACGAATATCAGATCATGGGAAATCGCGTATGTGTAAGAACGCTGGATTTGAGTGGCGATTTCCAATCCATAAAAAATCAGCTGGACGATATAGCGGAAAAGTATTTGCGGGTGAGGACGGAATAACCCCACCTACGCTGATGCTTTTGGGACTTGTGGGAACAAATTCGTAATCCTAATTTTAAACCTATCGAAATCGATAGGTTTAAGCAGAATCGGGAGGACTTAAACAAATGAAACTAAGAAATTTCCAGAAGGAAGATGCTCCGATTATAGCCGGTTGGATTCGATCGGAGGAAGAATTATACAAATGGTCTGCCGACAGTTTTAGTAAGTATCCACTTACGGGGGATGACATAATCGAAAACTACACGCCTCGGATTGAAAATGGGCGTTTTTATCCACTAACTGCAATAGATGCTAGTGGAGATATCGTAGGACATCTCATCATACGCTATCCGCGAGAAGAGGATGAAAGTTCCGTTCGGTTTTGTTTTGTGATAGTCAATCCGACTGCAAGAGGAAATGGACTGGGAAAAGAACTGATTCGGCTTGCAATAGAGTATGCCAAAGAACATCTCAACGCCGCAAGGATTGAGCTGGCTGTGTTTGAAAATAACGAGAGCGCAAGACGCTGCTATGAAGCGGTAGGATTTACGGAGTCTGCCAAGAGCGAGTATAAAATGTCGATAGGCACTTGGAATTGTACGGATATGGAGTTGCATTGCATATGATTTTTTGTTTTTCGGGAACCGGCAACAGCCGATATATCGCAAGGCGTTTTGCGGAAGCGCTGCAGGAATCCATCACAGACCTGAACGCAAAAATTCGAACTCACGACACTTTGCCAATCCAAACGGGGCGCGACGTAATCCTCATCGTTCCCACCTATGCATGGCGCATTCCCCGGGTGGTATCCGATTGGCTCATAAAAACAGAATTCGCGACCGCCGAACGCATTTGGTTCGTCATGGATTGCGGAAGCGAGATCGGCAATGCCGCAAAATACAACCGGCGCCTTGCGGAGCAAAAAAATCTGCAGTACATGGGAACTGCACAAATTGTTATGCCGGAGAACTACATCGCCTTGTTCGCCACACCGGAGGCAGAGGAAGCCGGGAAAATCGTCGAGAAGGCGCAGCCGGATGTGGAAGCGGCGATTGCAAGCGTTCAGGCGGGACGGAAATTTCCGGCACCTCGCAATAACATGGGATACCGCATCATGAGCGGTATCATCAATCCATTTTTTTACCGGCTGATTGTCAAAGCGGACCCGTTTCGTGTGAGCGAGGCGTGTGTCGGTTGCGGACAATGCGCGTCAAAATGTCCCCTGAACAATATTGAGCTTCGGAATGGGACACCGGTGTGGGGGAAGCAGTGTACGCATTGCATGGCGTGCATCAGCTATTGCCCGGCGAAAGCGATTGAGTACGGGAAGAGGAGTGTCGGGAAACCGCGCTACCGATTTGAGGAATTGGAGATTTGAGAGGAGCAGAAACATTCATCGTTCAGACGATTCTGGTTTCTTCTATAGCAAACAAAAGGACACTAGAAAAATCTGAATTTTTCGATGAAAAAGCTAATCATGCCATATGGCTTGATTATAATTAAGAAGATAAAAACGCAATGCGCATCAGAAATGTGCTAGAGCTGGTTGGTAGCCCAGCCGTCCTGTATTATTCAGGGTAAGTAACCTGTTACAAACTAACTAAATAAATAAATACGAAACTTTGGACTTGAATGGAGAATTGTGAAGATGGAGAAATTGTATGGAAAATGAAATTGTAATATTTGAGACGGAAGATAATGCCATAAAACTTAAAGTGCCTGTTGAATGCGAAACTGTGTGGCTAAACCGTCAGCAAATGTCAGAGCTCTTTGATAGAGATGTAAAGACAATTGGTAAACATATTAACAATGCTTTGCGAGAAGAATTAGAAGACCAAGTGGTAGTCGCAAAATTTGCGACTACCACTCAGCACGGTGCAATAGAAGGAAAAACACAGACACATATGACTGAATACTATAATTTAGATGTCATCATTTCCGTCGGATATCGCGTTAAATCTAAACGAGGCGTTGAATTCAGAAGATGGGCAAATTCAGTTCTAAAAAAAAACATATTGCAGGGGTATGCTGTAAATGATAATCGTATTGCGCAACTTGGCGAAGTGATACGTATTATGAAAAGGACACAGAATGCCTTGGATTCTCAGCAGGTGCTTAATGTAATTCAGAAATACAGCAAAGCATTAGAGCTGCTCGATTCATATGATCACCAGAATATGGAGCGTCCTAAAGGAAGTGCGGCAACATATGAACTCACATATGAGGAATGCAAAGATGTTATTTCTCAGATGCGATTTGGAGCAGAATCAGATTTGTTCGGCAAAGAGAAAGACGATTCATTCAAAGGTAGTATTGGAAACATATATCAGTCCTTTTCTGGACAGGAATTGTATCCGACATTAGAAGAGAAGGCTGCACATCTTCTGTATTTTGTGACTAAGAATCACAGCTTCCTAGATGGCAACAAAAGAATAGCAGCTACGATGTTCTTGTATTTCCTTGATAAGAATGGAGTGCTCTTCATTGATGATGACAAGTTGATAGATGACCATACGCTTGTTGCCCTAACCATTATGATTGCAGAATCTGATATGAAGTGACCTTTGTCAAGAGAAAATATTCCGCTTTTGAAAAGTCACTACCCGAAGGTATCTTGTAAGCGCTCTAGCAAATACAGTTCCCGGCATTGGCCACTCTGATATACGCGGATCGATCCCGCAGGTCAATGGTCCACCGTGAGCTCTACCGTCTAAAAGCGCGGATCACAGATAAATCTGTGCCATCATAGATTCTTCGTAGATAGCTGAACCGTGATCTTACAAGCCAAAGCGCTTGCAAGATACCTTCGTAGAAATAACGTACCATTTGGTGATGCCTCTCTGGCATTACCCAGTCTGTCCCAGGAGCGCCGCGCTGGCTGGGCGGGCCCTCCAAGGCCCGAACAGACAGCTATAAAGCGAGCGCGATTGGCTGACAGACCCCGTGAGCTCAAGTGAGAGCGAACGGCGAATTGCCACTAATGTGGCGTGCACCTTGATAACTTACGCTATATTGTTAGTCATCATACCCCAAATGAAGCATGCAAGCTCTCTTGCGACAGCAGTCTTGGCGACATTCGCCTTCTTCTTGTTTACGAGCTCCATCCTGATATACTTTCTTCTAAGCCTGATGGACGCCTTGTCGGCATAAGCGATGACTTCCGGTGATGAGCCTTTCTGCCTGCTCTTGAGATCTTTGGATTTCTTAGCTAGAACACCTCTGGAGTAGCATTGTGCAGCTTCTATCAGAAGCATCCGCATATGTCTGTTCCCGGCTTTGGTGATGCCCAGACGATTCTGGTCTTCAGAACTGCTATGCTCACCAGGGACAAGGCCAATGTATGAAGCATAGCGTTCGGCAGACTGAAATCTGCTGAAGTCGCCGGTCTCCACAATGAGAGACAGTGCAGTATGGGTCTTGATGCCTTTAATGCAGATAAGCTTCTTGACTTTGTCACGATACTCTTCGAGTTCTGCAAGCTGCTCTATCTGTGATTCCAGTCTCTCGACCTTATCTGCGAGTTCACGATAGGTTATCATGTATTCGTTGAATGCATCCTGCAGGTAACCATCGAATTCAAGTGCATTAAGCCATTTCACATGAGCTTGTGTCCACTTCGACTTGTTGCCGGGATAGATCTTATTATGCTTCAGGCAAAATGCATTGATCTGCTGTTTGATTTTCTTCAGCATTAACTTGTGGTCATCGCGCATCCTGAGATAGTCTCTGACAGCCTCATCCTGAGCAGTCGGTATATATACAGACTTATATCCGCCATATGCCAGGCATCTGGCAAGATTCTCAGCATCGATGCGATCCGTTTTGACTCTCTTGGCATTTCGCAGGATCGTGGTCGGAGCCATGATTACACATCTGATGTTCATGGCAGTCAGCTGATGGTATAGCGTATAACCGAGGCATCCAGCCTCATAGCCGCATACAAATTCGCATTCCTCACTGCGTGAGAGACTGACTCCATCAAGGTATTTCTTAATGGCCTTTGCGTCCGGAGATATCTTGACTGTAGCAAATGTCTCCTGTGTAGTAACGGAAAAGCAGGAAAGTGTAAAGCTTGCTTTGTGGACATCCATCCCGACATAGATTATACTCTTCATAGTGACCTCCTTTGTATGCGGTAACCCCCGCTTCTTGAGTAGTGTAGTGACTATTCAATTATACGGGTAAATCCACGTTGCTACAAATGTGAGGTCACTTCATATTGTCTAAACCGGAGGAAAAAGAAATGATGATTACGGTAATTATGAATTGTTTAAGACCGTAAGCCATTTTCAATAAGTAGTTGAAAAATCTGAAGTTATCTGGGATGGAGGTGAACACCAAGTGAAACAATCTTTTATATCAATTGCCATTTTGATAATCATTTTGGTCGTTTTGATAATCATTTTGGTTGCAACAGTGTATTTTGTTTCAAAAGCAATGAGATACAAAACAGAAAGAGAAAAGAGTGCAATAAAGAAGAGTTTTATCGCATACCTGCTGACAGATAGCTGGCTGATTAGTTGGTTAGTATATAGAAAGAATGATCCAAATGATCACCTGTAAAGCGGATTACAACTTCCAGTTTGTAAGATAGTACACTTTTTAAAAAGATATTCGAGGATAGTGAATTACAAGAGGATTCAGTTATTCGAAAATTTCGAATAACTGCTCTTGATGGAAAGTAAGCGCCTAATGACAGGGTGTCATACATATATAAAAATGTGACCATTTTACTG
>JAERMT010000603.1_pt1 | contig 19294 bp, 25 predicted proteins | sample 9267081 | NCBI WGS metagenome assembly JAERMT01 (sample SAMN17071939, study PRJNA684904) | human gut metagenome | isolation source: diarrhea sample from child under the age of five | host: Homo sapiens | place: South Africa: Mafikeng, Mafikeng Provincial Hospital | collected 2019-09
GTTTACAAGGGCGCACTTATACACCGTTGCCGGTGCTGTGCGCCCTGCCGGGGGCATTGCGTACTTCGTCCGCGATGGGGCGCTACACTCCCCAAACCCCTTGTGCGCCCCGCGCAGCCAAACACCCGCTTCGCGTCTGTTCGGCTCCACGGAGCCTGAAATATCCCCGCCGAAAGGAGGTGCCACCCATAGATTTCTGTCATATCCCCGTCAGTATCATCAAGCGCAGCGAGGGTCGTTCCGCTGTTGCCGCAGCCGCCTACCGAAGCGGAACCAAACTGACGAATGAATGGGACGGCCTAACCCATGATTACACCCGGAAGGGCGGCGTTATCCATGCGGAAATCATGCTGCCCGCCCACGCCCCGCCGGAGTTTGCAGACCGCTCCACCCTCTGGAACAGTGTGGAGCAGATCGAGAAAGCCAGGGACAGCCAGCTTGCCCGCGAGATTGAGGCAGCCCTGCCCCGTGAACTGTCCAGGGAACAGCAGCTTGCCCTTGTCCGGGCCTATGTGAAGGACAACTTTGTGGACAAGGGGATGTGCGCCGATTTTGCCATCCATGACAAGGGAACCGGCAACCCCCATGTTCATATCATGCTGACGCTCCGGCCTCTGAAAGAAAATGGACAGTGGGGCGCAAAGTGCCGCAAGGCATACGATCTGGACGAGAATGGACAGCGTATCCCGGATGGGAAAGGCGGCTGGAAGAACCACCGGGAGGACACCACCAACTGGAACGACAAAGGGAATGTGGAGATTTGGCGGGCGGCATGGGCGGCCTGCACCAACTGGGCATTGGAGGCCGCCGGCAGACCGGAGCGCATTGACCATCGCAGCTACAAGCGGCAGGGCATTGATAAAATTCCCTCTGTCCATCTGGGGCCAGCCGCCAGCCAAATGGAAAAGCGCGGTATCCGCACCGACAAGGGAGAAGTAAACCGGCAGATCGCTGCCGACAACAAGCTGCTGAAAGAAATTAAAGCCCGCATTACCCGTCTTTATCGCTGGTCGAAAGACGAAGCGGAAAAACCACAAACACAGCAAAGCAGCTTGACCGCTTTGTGGGAGGCCCAGCAGCAGTTGAACACTCCCCGCACCCGCCCCGGAAAAATCCGGGCTTTGCAGGAAAGCGCTGCACTATTCAGCTTTTTGCAGGCAAACGGCATCCAGTCTATGCAGCAGCTTCATGAAAAAATCGCTGATATGAACAGCCGTTACTATGACCTGCGGGGAAAGATCGTCAAGGCTGAGCGCCGGATCGCCACTCTTACCGAACGCGGGGAGATGTGGGAACAGTACAACCAGTACAAGTCCATCCACAAACAGCTTGCCAAAGTAAAGCCGGAAAAGCGGGAACAGTTTGAGCAGCGCCACAGCCGGGAACTGATCCTGTATGACGCAGCAGGCCGGTATCTGAAAGAATTGAAAGACAGCGGCGAGGGGATCACCCCGAAGGCATGGCAGCGGGAGATCGACCAGCTGACCGCCGGAAAGCAGACGGACACGCTTGCCATGAAAGCCATGCGGGAGGATTTGAAAGCAGTGGAACGACTCCGCAAAACCGCCGAGCAGCTGTCCAGACAGGAACGGGACAAGTCTCACGACCGGGAGCCGGAGCGGTAAGGGCTACCGCGTTTCACGACATACTTTTACACACAGAAAAACCGCCGTACAGGTTTCCCCATACGGCGGCAGACTGTTTATTTGCCGAACAAGTCGCTGTGTGTGCCGGTGCGGGCCAGCGTCAGCACCAGAACATCATCTTCTATGCGGTAGACAAGCAGCCAGTCCGGGAGAATGTGACATTCCCGATGGCCTGCCCAATCGCCGGACAGGTCATGGTCACGGTTCTTATCCGGCAGCGGTTCGCCCATCGCCAGCAACGCTACGACCTGCTCCAGCAGCTCGATCTTCAAGCCACGCTTTATGGCTCGTTTGTAGTCCTTTTTGAAACTGGTCGTGTACTTGACGGTATATTTGGTTTCTTTCATCTTTTCAGGTCAGCAAATAACTCGTCAAGGTCATTGTAGCCCTTTACAGACGGGTCTTTTGCAATCCTTTCCGCTTCCAGCATGGCAGCAACCGTTTCTTTGTTCGGCTGTTCCAGCCTTACTTCAAAGGGAATGCCGCCTTCACGAAGCGACTGGCGCACAAAGATGTTAAACGCCGTAGTCAGGTTCATGCCAAGTTCAGTAAACAGTGCGTCCGCTTGCGCTTTCAAATCTGCGTCCATGCGGATACTGATGTTTGTGGTATTTCCAGCCATACGATCAACCCCTTTCTGCTGGCAATTATAGTATATGCCATTTGCACGAAGAAAACAATACTTTGCACGAATATTTAACAATAAATTCATTCAAGGAGGTTACCTGCTTTGTGAGAGAAATCATTTATGAAGAACGACAAGTCTGAACCTATCCCCGTCATGGATTACCGCCAGTACCGCAGAGCGCGGAGGCTGGTGCATGAGTGCTGTAACTACATCGACGGAAACTGTATCGCCCTGGACGATGGGGAGGAATGTGTCTGTGTCCAGTCTATTTCCTACTCCCTGTTGTGCAGGTGGTTTCGGGCGGCGGTATTGCCGCAGGATAAGGAACTGGAAACGGCGCTGTTCCACCGGATGAATGCGAAGAAATGCGCCGTATGCGGGGCGCTGTTTACCCCCGGTTCCAACCGGGCCAAATACTGCCCGGAATGTGCCGCACGCATGAAGCGGATCAACGCCGCAAAGCGCAAGCGGAAACAGCGGGAGAAATGTCACGCTTTAGGGGCTGAAAAACCCTTGTAAATCAAGGATTTTTTCGAGGGTGTCAAAGGCAGGCTGATAGATTTATCCTCCGACCCCTAAAACGGCCTTAAAATGCGTACAGAATCCCAAGAGAAACCCCAAGGAGGAACCCTATGTCAGACAACCGAAAATATTATTACCTGAAACTCAAAGAAAACTATTTTGACGATGATTCCATCGTTCTGCTGGAAAGTATGCAGGATGGTGTGCTGTATTCCAACATTCTGCTCAAGCTGTATCTGAAATCGCTGAAACATGGTGGACGGCTTCAACTTGACGAGGACATTCCTTACACGGCGCAGATGATCGCCACCATTACCCGCCAGCAGATCGGCACTGTGGAGAGGGCCTTGCAAATCTTCCTGAAGCTGGGCCTTGTGGAAGTGCTGGACAGCGGCACCTTCTACATGAGCAATATTGAACTGCTGATCGGCCAGTCCTCTACCGAGGCCGAGCGAAAGCGGGCGGCGAGGCTCCAAAACAAGGCTCTTTCTGCGCCCCGGACAAACGGCGGACATTTGTCCGACATTCGTCCACCAGAGATAGAGATAGAGTTAGAGAAAGAGATAGAGATAAAGAGAGAGATAGAGAAGGGACACCCTGAAACGGGGCACCCTTCCCACACCTATGGTCGTTACCAGAATATTTTCCTGACGGACGAGGAAATGGCAGACTTGCAGGCCAGCTTTCCCACCGTATGGGGCCAGTACATCGAAAAGCTGTCCGAGTACATGGCTTCTACCGGCAAGCGGTATCGGAGCCATGCAGCGACCATCCGGCGCTGGGCCGGTGAGGACGCTAAAAAAACTGTCACACCCTCACGCAACCGGGATTACAGCGTAAAGGAGGATGAAACTGTATGATTGAGATTACCGCAGAAATCCGGGCGTTGATCGACAAGGCAGCCGTCGGTATGGAACTGGCCGGGGACGAGTACATAGACCCGTCAGACGGGCTCATTCACTGTAAGAAATGCGGCGGCCAGAGGCAGACCGTTGTGCCATGCTTCGGGAAATCCGGCTACTTTATGCCGCGCTGCATCTGCCAGTGCCAGCGGGAGGCTGAGGAGCAGCGCAAGGCTGCTGAAGAACGGCAGCGCCGCATGGAGCGTATCAAACGCCGAAAGGCACAGGGCTTGCAAGACCGCTATCTCTATGACTACACATTTTTCAATGATAACGGGCAAAACCCATTGATGGACAAGGCTCATGCCTATGTGGAGAACTGGAAAGAGGCATATAAGAGCAATATCGGGCTTTTGCTGTTTGGAGATGTGGGAACCGGCAAGTCCTTTTTCGCCGGTTGTATCGCCAACGCCCTGCTTGACCGGGATGTGCCTGTGCTGATGACGAACTTTCCCACCATCCTGAACCGCCTGACAGGGATGTTCTCCGAAGACAGGGCCGACTTTATCGCCAGCTTTGACGAATACGACCTGCTTATCATTGACGATTTGGGTGTGGAGCGCAGTACCGAGTATGCGATGGAGCAGATGTTTTTCGTCATTGACAGCCGATACCGTAGCCGCAGGCCCATGGTCATCACCACCAACCTGAAACTGGCCGAACTCAAGAACCCGCCTGACCTGGCCCACGCCCGTATCTATGACCGTATCCTGGAACGGTGCGCCCCGATCCTCTTTGCCGGGAAGAACTTCCGGGAGGAAAATGCCGGAGCCACCAAGCAGGCGGCAAAAGACATTGTAAACCGTAAGCATGAGTAATTTTGTGCCGGACGGTGCAGCCCCGCCCGGAGAAAGGAGCGCCATGAGCGAAGAAACCCGTACCATGCAGACCGCAGACACCACCCCGGCCAGAGCGCCGGAGGATACCCCCGCGCTGGTAAAGAAAATCGGTAAGACAACATACAAGGTTCATGTCCATTTCAGCAATACCAGCACAGAAACCATGAGTGATAAAATCAAGCGTATGCTCAAAAATGAAATTCAGCAGATGTGAAAGACTGATAAACGAAGCCGCCTTGTGCTAAACTGATGATGGTACGCACCAAAATTTTTGTCAAGGAGGATACGAAAATGCTTTACACAGAAAAAGAAAAACATGAAATTGAACGGGTAAAGGAGGTCTTTGCGGAACATCTGCGGCAAAGCCCTGATTTTGAACTGCTCTGGTCGGACAAGGTAGGCTATGCCTGGCTGGCGATTGGCGTCAATCCGCTTTATGTGGATACTGGCATTAGGATAGAATCAGCTGCTGATCTCTGCGGCAGGTGTTTGGATGATGTTGCTACGGATGTTTTATATATGACAGGCAACGATCATGCACTGGAAGCAGCCGATCCGCTGGAATTGGCGGAAATCAAGCGGCGCTGGGAGCCATATATCAACCAGCTGCCAGACTATGCGTATCTCTGCAAAGACCTGCTGAACGGAAAAATGTAATCTGTCAAACGAGGTGTCAGGAGCCATACGGTGCTTCTGGCACCTTTTTTGTAGATTTTTTTGTGAATTTGATTAAAAAGTCCTTGACAATTTGTCTCTGGCAAGACAGCAAAAAGCATTTTAATTTCCTGCGGTGCTCGGCTTGCGCCCTTTGACATTCCTCAGCTTCGGGAGATCATGTCCTATGACGAGCTGGAGCTTGACCGTATGGGAGATCGCCGGACGGCGACCTTCTTCTGCATCAGCGATACGGACAGCACCTACAATTTCCTTGTGGCGCTGGCATTTTCGCAGATGTTCAATCTCCTGTGCGAACGGGCGGACAATGTTCACGGCGGACGGCTGCCCCATCATGTGCGGGTGCTGTGGGATGAGGCGGCCAACACCGGGCAGGTGCCAAACTTGGAAAAGCTGGTGGCGGTCATCCGTTCCCGTGAGATCAGCCTGTGCCTGCTGTATCAGCAGTTGGCACAGTGCAAGGCCATCTATGACAAGAACGCGGAAACCATCCTCGGCAACATGGATAGTGGTCTGTTCCTCGGTGGCCGTGAGGCCAGCACCATCAAGGAAATTTCGGAAAACTGGCTGGGAAAGGCCACCATCTCCATGCAGACTGAGGGACGCTCACGGGGCCAATCCGAAAGCTACAGCCAAAATACCCAGCGGCTCGGACGGGAACTGATGACCCCAAGCGAGCTTGCCACCATGCCCGGAGATCGGTGCATTTTGCAGCTCCGGGGACTGCCGCCGTTCTATTCCAAGAAGTACGATTTGAAACAGCACCCCAATTATCGCTTTACGGCGGAGGCCGATAAAGTGAAAAACGCCTTCGACCTCGACAGGCTCATTGACCGCCGCAGGCGGCCGGGCATGAACGAGGAATGTGAGGTGTACGAAGTGTCCGTGCCGGACGAGGCGCTCACAGACGAGGACGAGGCCATCCTCAACTATGACGACCTGGACGACCCGGACGCTTTTGTATAGCGCTTTGGGACATTTTGTCCCAAAGAAGAACTCACACTCTGTCTTACGACGAAAGTGTGAGTTAGAAGAATTATTCTGATTTGCTGTCTGTGTTATCGGCACTCACTTGGCAGACTGTAACCAACTGTTGCAACTTCTCCCCAACTCCGTGCAATTCTCTGGTCTGGGCTTTCATTTCTTTCAAAAAATCATCAAAATCGCAGTCCACGGAAAAGAATGTTGCATAGGAGTCAAAATCAATGTTAAACGCTTCTTTGTATGTACGCTCACCATCTTGGTAGACCACTTGCCCCGAAAGAGGATATTTGTCTGTGTTTTCACGGAATTTGTTTGAGCCGAAGTAGAGATCATAATGTTGCCCAATTCCAATAATACATTCTTTTCCGTTTGCTCGCTTTAACATTTCGCTAAATGAAGGCTCTTTGAGGCTGTCTAAAAAAGTTTGGTCAAATTGTATGCGTACATGATTTGCAAGACGTTTTCCATGATTTGAAAAACGCAGCCCGTAAAACGCTTTTCGCTCATAAATAAGCTCAACGGTTATATATGGACGATTATCTTCTTCATATTGACGGCGCATCTCAGCAGCTTGATCTCTTGAAGCCTTGGTTGCCCCATAGTTATAGTAGCAAATAAGAATTGTAGCTAAAACATAGATTGCGGTTAACACAACCATTGCCCAATCAGTCATTTATTTTCACCTCACTAATTGTTTTTATCTACATTATACCGCAATTCAAATTGCCAAGCAATGAGAAAGGAGTCCTTTTTATGTTACCAAGAGCCCCTCCCGCAAAAAAGAAACCTTGTATAAAAACCAGTTAGTAGGCTGCCGCCCGCAAGGGCGGCTTTTTTCATGGCCGGGTATATCCCGGAGAATAGGAGGCTATATGCAGTTTTTCGCTTCTGCCATCACCACTTTGCAGACCCTTGTGATCGCCCTCGGCGCTGGCCTTGGCGTGTGGGGCGTGGTCAATCTGATGGAGGGCTATGGCTCGGACAACCCCGGCGCTAAGTCCCAGGGCATGAAGCAGCTCATGGCTGGCGGCGGCATCATCGTGCTGGGTACGACCCTGATCCCTCTGCTGTCCACCCTGTTTTAAGGGCGTAGGACATGGGATTTCTCACCGACTGGCTGACAGACTGGCTAAAAGAGCTGTTGATTGAGGGGATCATGGGCAACCTCACGGGGCTTTTTGATACGGTCAATTCCCGTGTCGGAGAGATTGCGGTGCAAGTGGGAACCACCCCGGCGGCATGGAACGCCGGGGTGTTCTCCCTGATCCGGCAGCTTTCTGAAACGGTGATACTGCCGATCGCCGGTCTGATCCTCACCTTTGTTGCCACCTATGAGCTGATCCAGCTCATTATCGAGAAGAACAATCTGCATGATCTGGACTACTGGATCTTCTTCAAGTGGATATTCAAAACGGCCTGCGCCATTTTGATTTTGTCCAACACCTTCAATATCGTCATGGCCGTGTTTGATGTGTCCCAAAGCGTCATCGCCCGGGCAGCCGGGATCGTGCAAGGTTCAACGGACATTTCAGAGGCCATGCTTACCGACTTGGAGGCCACGCTGGAAACGCTGGGGCTTGGCTCTCTGCTGGGGCTGTGGCTGCAATCCCTGCTCATTCATGTGACCATGTGGGCGATCAATATTGTGATCTTCGTGATCGTCTATGGCCGCATGATCGAGATATACCTGCTGACCAGCTTAGCCCCCATCCCCGTTGCCACGCTATCCAACCGGGAGTTGGGCAATACCGGGCAGAACTATTTGAAGTCCCTGTTTGCCGTGGGATTTCAAGGGCTATTGATTCTCGTCTGTGTTGCCATCTATGCGGTGCTGATACAGGGTATCGCCACAGGCGGCGACCCCATCGGCGCGATATGGGGCTGTATGGGCTATTCCGTGCTGCTCTGCTTCTGCTTGTTCAAGACTGGCTCCATCGCTCGCAGCGTGTTCAGCGCACATTAAAGGAGGTGTGTGTCTATCAAAAAATACCCCATCATTTACGCCGACCCGCCGTGGCGCTACTCGGCTAAGAAAGTACAGGGCGCGGCGGAAAATCATTATCCCACCATGAGCATTGAAGAGTTGTGTGCGCTGCCTGTGGCCGAACTTGCGGCCAAGGACAGCGCCCTTTTCATGTGGGCGACCTTTCCCCAGCTCCCGGAGGCTCTGCGGCTCATCCGTGCGTGGGGCTTCACCTATAAATCCGTGGCGTTCGTCTGGCTGAAGAAAAACCGCAAGGCGGACAGTTGGTTTTATGGGCTGGGCTTCTGGACGCGGGCGAACGCCGAGGTCTGCCTGCTGGCGACCAAGGGACACCCCAAGCGGCAGGCCGCCGACATTCACCAATTTATCATTTCGCCCATTGAAGCCCACAGCAAAAAGCCGGACGAAACCCGTGATAAGATCGTTGCCCTCATGGGCGATTTGCCCCGCGTGGAGCTGTTCGCACGGCAGACCTCTCCCGGCTGGGAGGTGTGGGGCAACGAGGTGGAGCCGACGATCCCGGACTTTGGGACAAGTTGTCCCAAACTGGAGGTGACAGACTGATGCCCTATGTGAATGTCCCAAATGACCTTTCTAAGATCAAGACAAAGATCGCGTTCAACCTCACCAAGCGGCAGCTTATTTGTTTCGGCGCTGGTGCGGCTATCGGTGTTCCCACCTACCTTTTGACCCGGCAGGCCATCGGCAACACCGGGGCGCTGTTCGCTATGCTGGCGATCATGCTCCCGGCGTTCCTGCTGGCGATGTACGAAAAGGACGGCTTACCCTTTGAAAAGGTGATCCGCAATATCATCCGGGTCAAGTTTACCCGCCCCGGCATCCGCCCGTACCGAACGGAAAATATCTACGCCCCATTTGTGCGAAAGGAGGAACCTATTGAGCAAAGCAAAGAAGCAGAAAAACGCAAATAAGCACCGGGCGCTGTCCGCCCAGCAGACCATTCCTTATATCGCCATGCATCCGGACGGGATCTGTCAAATCCCCGGCGGGCTTTACACAAAGACGCTGGAATATGAGGACATCAATTATGCCGTGGCGTCCACGGAGGATCAGACTGCCATTATCAGCGGGTGGAGCGCGTGCCTGAATTATTTTGACAGCTCTCTGCCGTTCCAGCTTTCCTTTGTCAACCGCCGCAGCCGCAATGCCAACCGCTACAAAGTGAATATCCCGGCGCAGGAGGATGACTTCAACAGCATCCGAGGTGAGTATGTGGAAATGCTCAAAGGCCAGATCGCCAAGAGCAATAACGGCATTGAACGGTATAAGTACATCACCTTTGGCCTACCCGCCGAGGGCATGGCAGAGGCGCGTCCACGGCTGGGGCGCGTGGAGGCGGATGTCATGGGCAATCTGAAACGGCTGGGCGTCCAGTCCCGCCCGCTGGATGGCCGGGATCGGCTGGCGGTGCTGCATGGGCAGATGCACCCCGGCGGGCGTGAGCCGTTCCGCTTTGCGTGGAAAGACATTCCCAAGACGGGCATGGGGACAAAGGACTACATCGCCCCGGACAGTTTCGATTTCCGGCAGAGCCGGACTTTCCGTGTCGGTCAGATGTGGGGTGCGGCGTCCTATTTGCAGATCATGGCGTCGGAGCTTTCGGATAAGCTGCTGGCGGAGATTTTGGAACTGGACGCCGAGCTGACCGTCACCATGCACATTCAGACGGTAGACCAGCTCAAGGCCATTAAGACCATCAAGGGCAAGATCTCCGACATTGGCCGCATGAAGGCGGAGGAACAGAAAAAGGCCGTCCGTGCCGGATATGACATGGAGATCTTGCCGCCCGACCTCATCACCTTTTCTAAGGACGCCGCCGAGCTGCTCTCCGACCTGCAAAGCCGCAACGAGCGAATGTTCCTGCTGACCTTTACGGTGGTAAACCTCGCTCCCACCCGGCAGCGGCTTGAAAACGATGTGTTCACGGTAAGCGGCAGGGCGCAGAAATACAACTGCGCCCTGCGCCGTCTGGACTGGCAGCAGGAGCAGGGCTTTGTGTCCTCGCTGGTGCTGGGCTATAACGGCATTGAGATCCAGAGGGGTATGACCACCAGCTCCACGGCCATCTTCATTCCCTTTATGACCCGTGAGCTTCGTATGGACGGACAGGCGCTCTACTACGGCATGAACGCCCTTTCCAACAATGTCATCATGGCTGACCGCAAAAAGCTCAAATCCGCCAACGGAATGTACCTCGGCTCTACGGGCAGCGGCAAGAGCTTCGCCGCCAAGCGAGAGCTGATCAATGTGTTCCTCGCCACCAATGACCGCATCATCGTGGTTGACCCGATGGGCGAATACGCCCCGCTGGTGCGGCGCTTGGGTGGGCAGGTCATCGAGATCGCCCCGGACAGCCCGCACCACATTTCGCCTATGGATTTGCAAATGAACATCAATGACGAGGACAGTCCGCTTTCCATGAAGGCGGATTTTCTGCTGTCATTGTGTGAGCTGATCGTGGGAGGAAAGGAGGGCTTGCAGCCCATCGAGAAAACCGTCATTGACCGCTGCGTGCGGCTGGTGTACCGGGAAATGGCGCTGGGGCTGGAAACGGCAAAAACGCCGCTGCTGCAAGATCTGTATGAGGAGCTGCTGCGCCAGCCCGAGCCGGAGGCGCGGCGGGTGGCGACGGCGCTGGAGCTTTACTGCACCGGCTCCCTCAACCTTTTCAACCATCCCACGAATGTTGACCTCAATTCCCGTGTGGTCTGCATCGTCCTAAAGGGCTTGGGTGAAAACCTCCGCAAGATCGCCATGCACACCACCAACGAATTTGTCACGGCGGCGGTGAACGCCAACCATGCCGAGGGCGTGGCGACATGGTGCTACTTTGACGAGTTCCATATCCTGCTCCGTGATCCTCTGACCGCCAGCTACTTTGTGGCCGTGTGGAAGATGCTCCGTAAAAAGGGCTGCGTCCCCTCGGCGCTGACGCAGAATGTGAAAGACCTGCTGGCCAGCCGGGAGATCGAGAACATTCTGGACAACACGGATTTCATGGTGCTGCTGTCGCAGGCGCAGAGTGACCGTGCGATCTTGGCAAAGCAGCTTGGCATTTCCGAGCATCAGCTCTCCTATATCACGCACTCCAATTCCGGTGAGGGCTTGCTGTTCTATGGAAATGTCACCATCCCGTTTGTAGACCGTTTCCCCCGAGGAGAGATCTACGACCTGCTGACTACCCGCCCGGAGGATCTTGCCCATGAGCGAACAGACGAGTAACCCCACTTCGGGACAAAATGTCCCGAAGTCCAAGTTTCGGCGGAAAAGCCGGCAGGAGCAAACGGCGGCGTCCAAGCTGCGGATGGAACGCCGGGGCGAAAAGCTGGACGCCGCCCGGGAGAAGTTGGCAAAGCAGAAGCCACCGAAAAAGCCCGGTGCGGTCAAGCGTCTTGCCCATACCGCCGGACACGGCGTCCACAGCTTTGTGCATGGCAAGCTCTATGAGGTCGAGCATGAAAATGTCGGCACGGAGGGCGCACATCGTTCCGAGTTGGCGGCGGAGTCCGTGTACCGCTTCGGCAGACGCAAGCTCCGCAAGGCCATCCGGGAACACCCGGCAAAGGCGGTGGAGCGTGCCGAGAGTAAGCATATCAAGGCCACGGCGGATTATTACTATCGCAAGACTGTGGAGGAACACCCGGAAATGCAGGAGGGCGGCGCGGTGTCCCGGTATCTGCAAAAGCAGAAAATCAAGCGCCAGTACGCAAAGCAGGCGCGGGAGGCTGCCAGACAGACCGCCAAGGCTGCCGAGGGTACGGCGTCCGTCACGGGCAAGCTGACGGAAAAGGTGTCCGCCTATATCAAGGAACACCCCGGCGGGCTGCTCCTGCTGCTGGCAGCGTTTCTTCTGCTGGTGGTGCTGCAATCGTGTATGTCCTCGCTGGTGACGGTGGGGAATGGCGTGGCCGGAGCCATCGGCGCGTCCACCTATGCCGCCGAGGACGCTGACCTGCTGGGAGCGGAGGCCGCCTATTGCGCTCTGGAGAGCAGGTTGCAACGCTACCTCGATACCTACACCCGTACCCACGATTATGACGAGTACCATTTTGACCTTGATACCATTGAACACGATCCCTATGTACTGCTGTCCATCGTCTGTGCGCTCCATGAGGGCGAGTGGACGCTGGACGAGGTACAGGGTACGCTCCAAACGCTCTTTGACCGCCAGTACATTTTGACCGAGGATGTGGTGGTGGAACAGCGGTATTACTTGGAAACGGACACTTGGACAGACGAGGACGGCAACACCCACAGCGACACCTACCGGGTGTATTACGATTATTACATCTGCACCGTGACGCTGGAAAACTTCAATCTCTCCCATCTGCCCGTTTACCTCATGGGCGAGGAAACCCTGTCCCGGTATGCCCTCTACATGGCGACGCTGGGCAACCGTCCTGACCTGTTCCCGTCCTCGCCCTATGTGGGCAAGTACACCAACAAGCCCCCGTTGCATGAGATCCCCGAGGACTATCTTGCCGATGAAGCCTTTGCCGCCATTCTGAAAGAGGCGGAAAAGTATGTGGGATACCCCTATGTTTGGGGCGGCAGCAGCCCGTCCACATCCTTTGACTGCTCCGGCTTCGTCAGCTATGTCTACAATCAATGCGGCTGGAGCTTCGGACGGCTGGGGGCACAGGGACTATACAACATCTCCACACGGACAAGCACCCCCAAACCAGGCGACTGGGTATTTTTCACGGGGACTTACGATACCCCGGGGATCTCCCATGTGGGCATCTATGTGGGCGACGGCTGGATGCTCCATTGTGGCGACCCCATCAGCTACGCCAACCTCAACACGAGTTACTGGCAGTCCCATTTCTACGCCTACGGAAAATTGTTTTGACAGGAGGTTTTTATGGCTATCTCCAAAAGCGCGAAAATTCAGACCGAGATCGAAAAGGTCACGGCCAAGATCAACGAGCAGCAGGCACGGCTCAAGGAGCTGGAACAGAAAAAGCTGGAGGCCGAGAACAGCGAGATCGTGGAGATCGTGCGCGGCATGAGCGTTTCTCTCACCGACCTGCCCGTGCTGCTTCAGACCATCAGGAACGGCGGCGCTTTGGGACATTCTGTCCCAAAGTCTGCGGATAAGGAGGACAGCGAATGAACAAGTGGATGAAGAAGCTGACGGCGTTGCTCTGCATCGCTGTTTTGATGTGCGGCATGGCAGTCACGGCCTACGCTGGGGGCGGTGAGGAATGGGACGGCCTTGCCCCGGTGGAGGCGCTGCCCGCCGAAACCGTTGACCCCGGCGAGGGCTTCACCGAGGACGGCAACCTTGTGACCCGTGACCTGCTCTACGACAAGGCCACCAATAAGCAGTTCATCACGGTGCAGACCAGCGGCGGCAACACCTTTTACATCGTCATTGACTACGATAAGCCCACCGACGAGGACGGCGAACAGTATCAGACCTACTTTCTGAACATGGTGGACGAGGCCGACCTGCTGGCGGCGATGCAGGCGGCGGGCGGTGAGCTGCCGGAGTGTTCCTGCGCGGATAAATGCGCCGTGGGTGCCATCAACACGGATTGTACCGTCTGCGCCGTGAACATGGGCGAGTGTCAGGGCAAAGCTCCCGAGCCTGCGCCCGTGGTGGAGCCGGAGCCTGACCCCGAGCCGGAGCAGCCCAAGAACAGCGGCGGGACGCTCCTGCTGGTGCTGGCCGTGGCGGTCATCGGCGGCGTGGCTGGCTGGTATTTTAAGATCTACTGCCCCAAAAAGCAGCAGGCCGCCGACGCTGCGGAGGACTACGGTGACGATTACGACGATACCCCGCCTTGGGAGGACGAGGACGAAACGGAAAGTGAGGGAGAGGAATGAGATTTACCAACAGCCCCTATGAGGACTTTATGAAAGAAAAAAGCTACTTTAAGGGTGCTCCGCCCAACCTGCCGCCCAAAGGCTCCCGCTGTGATGGCTGCCCCTATTGGCATGGGATCGGCTGCGTGTTCTGCTACCGGGAACAGCTCAAGCCCAAGACAGAGGGCAAACATGGGCCGTGAACTGACCCGGCAGGAAAAAACGGCGATTCGTAAGCTGGTGACAAAATGGTGCGCCAACTACGATAAAGACTATGGCTGCCTGCCGCTGGACTGTCCCTGCTATATGCTGGGCAAGTGCTGGACGGGCGCTTATTGCCGCTATTTCCGCGCGGCGGTGCTGCCCCTTGATCCCGTGCTGGAAAGGTCGCTGACCGTGGAGCGTATCACAGAAACCCGGCCTTGCCCGGTATGCGGCAGGGTCTTTCTCCCGGACGGGCGGCAGCGGTATTGCTCCCCGGCCTGCGCCGGGGCTGCCCTGCGGGAGCAGAAGCGGGCGTATATGCGCCGCAAACGGAGGTAGCGCGTGGAAAAATAGCCCCGGAAAACGCCTGTATTTACAAGGCTTTTCCGGGGCGCTTTCGGGGTGGGCGGTATGTTTTCCCGCCCACCTCTGTTTTTGCAGAAATGCTTTCCACATCCAAGCGCCGGAGCTTTGGGACATTTTGTCCCGAAGTCCCGGCTGAAAGGAGGAATTATGCCTAAATACTATGAGATCAGCGAGGCGGCGGCAAAGCGGGCAAAGGACATGAACAGCTATTCCGACTATGCCCCCGGCTCGGCCACGGCGGGCTATCAGCAGATGGTGGATGAAGCCTATGCGCTGGCAGAGAAACAAAAGGCGCAGGTCGATCCCATGTACCATGATAAGATCGATGCCCTTGTTGACCGCTACGCCCGCAGGCTGGCGGAAAACCTCAATGAGCGTAACGCCATTGACGCCCGTGTGCCGTCTATTCTGATTACCGGGGGCGGCAATTTCCCCGTGGCGAAAAAGGTCAAGCAGAACGCCGCCCGGGATCGCAACTACGGAGAGTACGCGGAAATTGAAAAGCTGCTGGACAAGATCCGCTCCACGGGCCGGGGCGGTATCAGCGCCGACGATGACCTTGCCGTGGAAAAGCTCACGAAAAAGCTGGAGGGGATGGAGTCACAGCAGGCCATGATGAAGGCGGTCAATGCCTACTACCGCAAGCACAAGACGCTGGAGGGCTGCCCCGAGCTGACGGCGGAGCAGGTGGAAAAGGTCACGGCGTCCATGTCCCAAGACTGGCGCAAAGACCCCGTTCCGTTTCCATCCTATCTGCTCACCAACAATAACGCCAACATCCGCCGTGTGCGCCAGCGCATTGAGGAGCTGAGCCACAAGGCTGAGTTTGTCGGCTGGACATTCCCCGGTGGGGAGGTCAAGGTCAACGAGGCAGAGAACCGCTTACAGCTCATTTTTGAGGAAAAGCCGGACGCCGATACCCGGCAGGCGCTCAAAAGCGAGGGCTTCAAATGGGCACCCAGCCAAGGGGCATGGCAGCGGCAGCTCAATCAGAACGCCATCCGTGCCGCCGCAAGGCTGGACTTCCTGCGCCCGGAGGATGGCAAAAGCCTCTATCAGCTCCAGCCCTTTGCAAAACGGGCGGAAAAGGATGTATCACGGTGAGGAGGGTATATGGACAAAAACCAAGGCTATGAGATCATCAAGGCCGTCATGCTGGAAAACGGCAGGGGCTTTGCGCTGGGGCATCATCCTACCGCTCCCTCGCCCTATGTCACATGGGCTTGCTACGATGACAAGGACGGCCAGCGGCAGTATGAATGGGGGCATTACGGCAGCGACCGTGCCGCTTTGGAACAGGACTTTGCGGCGCGGGTGCAGGAGTACCAGCGCCTTTACAATGTCGGTGTCAAGCAGACCGAGGCCCCCGGCCTTTACAAGTATTACTCCACCCAGCGCCCCGTGGACATTGGGACATTCCCGAAGCCGCCCCGCAACGCCCCAGATGAGATCGTCAACTACGATCAGCGCGTCCCGGTTGAAAATGGATCGTTTCTGGCGTGGGGGCATTTGACCTACACGCGGCCATTGACGAAACGGCAGGCGTCTGACTATGAGCTGCGGCCTGCGCCCGACAATCCCGACAGACCCCGTTCGATCCGGGAGCAGATGAAAACCGCCGCAAAACAGGCCGAGGCTGGCCGTGGGCAATCCGCCCCAAAGAAAAATGCCTCTGACCGGGGCGACAGATAGGAGGATATTTATGGAGCAGGAACGCAATTCCAACAGGAACGCCGAGCTTGCGATGGAGCAGAACGGGAACATGATCGACGGCATCATCAACAATCTGCCTGCGCCGCCCCCGGCAGAAAAGCCGCTGGACAAGGTACGGGAACACCCGCCCAAGCGCCGCAGCCGGGAGCGTGAGGAGCGTTGACAAAAAAGCGGCGGCGCTCTGTCCATCTTCATGTGATGGTAACGCCGGAGGAACAGGCGTTGATCGCTGACCGCATGGCCGAGGCCAGGATCTCCAACATGGGAGCCTATATGCGGAAAATGGCTCTCAACGGCTATGTCCTCCATGTTGACCTCTCGGACATCCGGGAGCTGGTGGCCTTGCAGCGGCGGTGTGCCAACAACCTAAACCAAGTGGCCGTCCATGCCAACACCTATGGTATCTATCCCTCGGAGATCGCGTCGCTCCAAAAGGACTATGCCGACCTTTGGGAGCCGTTGTCCGAGCTGCTGAAAAAGCTGTCGGCTGTGGTGAGCTTATGACCTGTCGGGGAGCGGTCTTGTGCCGTTCCCCGGCTTTCACGACTTCGGGACATTTTGTCCCAAAGCGGTGAAAGCTCGACATCCTTGTGTGCCTATTTTTCCGGCGGTATAATATGGGTAGAAGGACAAACCAACCCGATTTTTTAATGGAGGTAGCTGCTATGATCGTTCTCAAAATCCTTGCCGCCCCCGTGATGGTGGCGCTGTCCCTGCTGGCCGCTATGGTCACATTTCTGTTCTGCGTGGCGGCCGCCGTGTGCGAGCTGGGCTGCATTGTGCTGACGTTGCTCTCCCTGATTCTGTTCATCGGCGGGCAAACGGTGGGCGGGATCGTGTTCCTCGTCCTTGCGTTCCTCGTTTCTCCCTTTGGCGTTCCCGCCATCGCTGAGTGGCTGGTGGACAAGCTGTACTCGGCCAAGTTCGCCCTGCGGGATTTCATCACCGGCTGATACTTCGGGACAAAATGTCCCAAAGCTGAAACGACGGCGGCTGGCAACAGCCGCCGTTTGTCATATCGGAAGGAGGGCTGCTTACGGCCACGACCTACTACAAGAAGCACAAAATCAGCAAGGGCGAAACCATCGCGCAGTCCTTGAAAGAGCGGTTTGACTACGGGCAAAACCCGGACAAGACCGAGGGCGGCGAATTGATCTCGTCCTACGGCTGCGACCACATGACTGCCGATGCCGAGTTCCTTTTAAGCAAAGCAAAGTACAAAGCCGCCACAGGCCGGGAGCAACGGCGGGACGCGGATGTGCTGTGCTATCAGATCCGCCAATCGTTCAAACCCGGGGAGATCACGCCGGAGGAGGCCAACCGCATCGGCTATGAAACGGCGATGCGCTGGACAAAGGGCAAGTACGCCTTTTTCGTTGCCACCCACACAGACAAGGCGCACATCCACAATCACATTTATTACAATTCGACCTCGCTGGACTGCACCCGGAAATTCCGGGACTTCATCGGCTCTGGCCGTGCGGTGCGGCGGCTCTCTGACCGCATTTGTCTTGAAAATGATCTGTCCGTCATCACCAACCCCAAACTGCACAGCAAGGGACGATTTCTCCATTACGGGGCATGGCTGGGGACGGAGCGGCAGCCCCCATACAAGGAGCAGCTACGGCTTGCCATCAATGAAGCTCTTGCAAAACGCCCCGCCGATTTTGACGCTTTCCTCCGGCTCATGGAGGCGTCCGGCTTCACGGTCAAGCATGGGCGCGGCGGTACGATCTCTTTTCTTGTTCCGGGGCAGGAGCGGGCTACCCGGTTGCGGGCATCCACCCTCGGGGACGGCTACGATCCCGAGGACATCAAGGCTGTCATCGCCGGGGCGCGACCGATCCCGGAGCAGCCTGTTCCCGTGCCTGCTGCCCCTCGCCGTGTCAATCTGATCGTAGATATACGGGAGCGGCTGCGCTCCGGTAAGGGTACGGCCTATGCGCGGTGGGCAAAGGTCTATAACCTAAAACAGATGGCGGCGGCACTTCAATTCATGCAGGAGCAGAATATCACCGAATATGACCAGCTCTCCGCAAAGGCCGAGGACGCCGTTTCCCGTTTTCACGCTCTGACCGAGCAGCTCCGGCGGACGGAGGCTGACCTGTCCGCAACCTCTGAGCTGATGGGAGCCGTGGTGCGGTACGCCAAGACCCGCCCCGTCTTTGACGGGTACAAGGCCGCCAAGTACAGCCGGAAATACCTTGCCGAGCATGAGGCGGAGCTGGCGGACTACCGGGCGGCCAAAGCCACAATGGGAGAGCTGTTGGGCGGCGAGAAGTTGCCCAAGATGGCAGAGCTAAAAGAAAAACGCCGCCAACTGGCGGCGCGGAAAAAGGCGCTCTATACCGAGTACCGCTCGGCGCAGGAGGAAATGCGGCAGGCCGTGGCGGTCAAGGCCAACATCGACCATCTGCTGGGTGTCACAGACGGCCAGCGCAAAAAGGAACAGGAGCGATAGCGAACGGTGACACAGACAAATTACTTTGTGCTGACGAGTCCCAAAGCCGGGTTTGGGGTGGCTCCCCAACAAGCGTTTTTGCATCCCGCCGGGATGCAAAAATAGCAAGTGTGGCTACACTTGCCCTGCTTGCCGTTAGTGCGTTCCCCGGAAATCCCACGGAAAAACGGAGGCAGCGCCGTTTCTTACGCTCCCTCCGTTTCTCTGGCTTTTTGTATTCCCTCTGCGGTGGCTTCCATGATCGTCAATTCGTTCTCGTCCATTGTGTTTAGCATCCTGTCAATGTGCTGGCGGCAATCACTTTCTTCGTTCTGCTTGTCAGGATAGAAGAATTGATCGACGGAAATATCCAGCAGAGTGACGATTTTATAAAAGGTATTCAAACTCGGATGCTGACCACGATTCTCAAAATACATAATGGAACGAGGTGTACGGTCAACGAGCTGCGCGAGGTATTCTTGTGTCCAGCCTTTGGCTTTTCGTTTGCGCTTGATCTCCCGGCCTAATGCGTGGAAGTCAAGCCGTCTTTCGTCTTGGT
>JAERMT010000609.1_pt1 | contig 19220 bp, 18 predicted proteins | sample 9267081 | NCBI WGS metagenome assembly JAERMT01 (sample SAMN17071939, study PRJNA684904) | human gut metagenome | isolation source: diarrhea sample from child under the age of five | host: Homo sapiens | place: South Africa: Mafikeng, Mafikeng Provincial Hospital | collected 2019-09
CTCCAGATGACAAACATGATCTCATATCAGGGACTTGTTCGCACCTTCCCTAAATCGCACCCGTTCTATACAGGGAAGCTGAGAACAGTGGCATCAGAAGGAAATGTTGCACGATTCACCCAACGTTTTGGTCGTTTTGTTAGCACGAAAAAGGGGGCGTGATGAAAGTTCTTAACTCTCTGCGTACCGCAAAAGAACGCCATCCAGACTGTCAGATTGTGAAGCGAAAAGGACGGCTATATGTGATTTGTAAATCTAATCCACGTTTTAAGGCCGTTCAGGGTCGTAAGAAAAAACGTTGATTCAAAATTCGACGGATTAACGATATTTGTCTGATTAATAATCAGATCGGATTAATGTTGGTGTGTTTATAACACCAACATTAATTTTCCTGGGGATATATTCTTCCTGTTCATTTGAGGCCAACTGCCTGACGTTTCTCTCCGAATATTCCATTATCTTAATGTTGACTTGTTGACCAGTTTCGCCCCTGTATGCTGGCATCAACCCTCTTTTAGACTGAACACGCCACTCAGTCTCCTCCCTTTGCGGCGCAGCCTGCATTTTCACTCAAACTGTTAAGATGATAAATGTGGTAAATCTGTTGGTACTAACATAAAAACGTTTACGCCACAGGAACAGTCTGATCCACCGGTAACCCCGTCGCCGACGTTCGAGTGCCAGTTAGAGTAACGCGCACAGATAACTGAATGCAGTGCCCTGACAAAAAGGCCATCGTTCCTGTGACAGCTGGCAGCCTTCGTTTAACTTCACTTAATCTGGCTCTTGGGGGCTTACCGAACAGATGACGTACATACGCCCGTTCAATTTTCCATTACTTATTGGAATGAACACCTGTAACCATTTTGTGCGGCATGTTAATCCATTAAAATATCTTACTGATTGGCAAATCATCTTCAATGACAGCTCATCATAGTTTTATATTCTATCCCTTACCCTTAAAACTTGTTTTTTTACTAGTCCATCACACAGCGCATTAAGACTATTCCTAACACTTCAGGGCAAAGTTCCTGACCAATATAAAATGCAAGTAAGAATTGAACGTTATATTGCCAATAACCTTATGAAACCAAATGTCTTTTTCTTCTTATCAAAAAAGCAATATTTTCAGTTTTTCTAAATATTGACTTAACCATTGAATTCCTTTTCCGTTCACATATTGACACTCATCGGGAAAAAAACATAAATTTAAGCCCAATCGAAAATAATTAAACTTAATCTCGTTTAACCTTTATTGATATGTACTACGTATCTTATTTACTTCCGGTTTACTAAGGAAACTGAATGCACCTGTAAAAATTACAGGTTTGGAAAGTAGTGACATGGCAAAGTGATTACAGTAGGGACTATGAGGTTAAAAACCATATGGAATGTCAAAACCGTTCTGATAAATACATCTGGTCTCCCCATGACGCCTACTTCTATAAAGGACTATCTGAACTGATTGTGGATATCGACAGATTAATTTATCTATCGTTGGAGAAAATTAGAAAAGATTTCGTGTTTATCAATCTCAGTACGGATTCTTTATCTGAATTTATAAACCGTGATAATGAATGGTTATCCGCGGTAAAGGGGAAACAGGTCGTATTGATTGCGGCCAGAAAGTCAGAGGCCTTAGCAAATTATTGGTATTACAATAGCAATATTAGGGGCGTGGTATACGCTGGACTGAGTCGTGATATTAGAAAAGAACTGGTCTATGTGATTAATGGCAGGTTCCTGAGAAAAGATATTAAGAAAGATAAAATCACGGACCGGGAAATGGAAATTATCCGCATGACGGCCCAGGGAATGCAACCTAAATCGATTGCCAGAATTGAAAATTGTAGTGTGAAGACAGTGTATACCCATCGGCGTAATGCTGAGGCCAAGCTGTACTCAAAAATATATAAGTTGGTTCAGTAAACTCCAGGCAAGTTAGTTTTAAAAAATGACTCACTGGGACATCACGTCCTCAATTCAACTCGGGAAGAAATGCAATGAAAAAAAAGGTTCTGGCAATAGCTCTGGTAACGGTGTTTACCGGCATGGGTGTGGCGCAGGCTGCTGACGTAACAGCTCAGGCTGTAGCGACCTGGTCGGCAACAGCCAAAAAAGACACCACCAGTAAGCTGGTTGTGACGCCACTCGGTAGCCTGGCGTTCCAGTATGCCGAAGGCATTAAAGGTTTTAACTCACAGAAAGGTCTATTTGACGTGGCTATCGAGGGTGACTCAACGGCTACCGCCTTTAAACTGACCTCACGTCTTATCACCAACACATTAACCCAGTTGGATACCTCAGGTTCCACACTGAATGTGGGCGTGGATTATAACGGCGCGGCAGTCGAAAAAACTGGCGATACCGTGATGATCGATACCGCCAACGGCGTACTGGGCGGCAACCTTAGCCCGCTGGCTAACGGTTACAATGCCAGCAATCGTACCACCGCACAGGATGGTTTCACCTTCTCCATCATCAGCGGTACCACCAATGGTACCACCGCAGTAACAGATTACAGCACTCTACCGGAAGGCATCTGGAGCGGCGACGTTAGCGTACAGTTCGACGCGACCTGGACCAGTTAATCTCTCTGATGTACCAGCAGGGGTAGCCCCCCTGCTTTATTCCTGGACGGAATTGTTATGAAAAAGCACCTTCTGCCTCTCGCTCTGCTGTTTTCCGGAATATCTCCGGCCCAGGCGCTGGATGTCGGCGATATATCATCGTTTATGAACAGTGACAGCAGCACGCTGAGCAAAACGATCAAAAACAGTACCGACAGTGGTCGCCTTATCAATATCCGTCTCGAACGGCTCTCTTCACCGCTTGACGACGGGCAGGTTATCTCAATGGACAAGCCGGATGAGTTGCTACTCACTCCCGCCAGCTTGCTGCTACCCGCCCAAGCCAGCGAAGTGATCCGCTTCTTCTATAAGGGACCCGCAGATGAAAAAGAGCGCTACTACCGCATTGTCTGGTTTGATCAGGCCCTCAGTGATGCGCAGCGCGATAATGCCAACCGCAGCGCTGTGGCCACTGCTTCCGCCCGCATCGGCACCATTCTGGTCGTCGCCCCTCGTCAGGCGAACTACCACTTTCAGTACGCCAACGGCTCCCTGACAAATACAGGAAATGCGACGCTGCGGATCCTCGCCTACGGACCTTGCCTGAAAGCCGCCAACGGTAAGGAGTGTAAAGAGAATTACTACCTGATGCCGGGCAAGTCGCGTCGTTTTACCCGCGTGGACACTGCGGATAACAAAGGACGGGTTGCACTTTGGCAGGGTGATAAGTTCATTCCCGTGAAATAGATAGCTGTGCAGATGGATAACGACAATGCCTTTACGACGGTTCTCCCCAGGACTGAAAGCCCAGTTTGCCTTCGGCATGGTCTTTTTGTTCGTTCAGCCCGATGCCAGCGCTGCTGACATAAGTGCGCAGCAAATAGGTGGGGTGATTATTCCGCAGGCCTTCAGTCAGGCGCTTCAGGACGGCATGAGCGTCCCGCTCTATATTCATCTCGCCGGTAGCCAGGGTCGCCAGGACGATCAGCGAATCGGCAGCGCTTTTATCTGGCTGGACGATGGACAGCTACGCATCCGGAAAATACAGCTGGAAGAGAGTGAAGATAACGCCAGTGTCAGCGAACAAACTCGACAGCAGCTGATGGCTCTGGCCAACGCCCCGTTCAATGAGGCCCTTACCATCCCCCTGACTGACAACGCGCAGCTGGATCTCAGCTTGCGCCAACTGCTGCTGCAGCTAGTGGTCAAGCGCGAAGCGCTGGGCACCGTACTACGCTCACGTAGCGAAGACATCGGGCAGTCCAGTGTTAACACCCTCAGCAGTAATCTGAGCTATAACTTGGGCGTCTATAACAACCAGTTGCGTAACGGCGGGAGCAACACATCCAGCTATCTGTCGCTGAATAACGTTACTGCACTGCGCGAACATCATGTGGTGCTCGACGGCTCGCTGTACGGGATCGGTAGCGGTCAACAGGACAGTGAATTATATAAAGCGATGTATGAACGCGATTTTGCCGGTCACCGATTTGCCGGTGGAATGCTCGACACCTGGAACTTGCAGTCCTTAGGGCCGATGACCGCCATTTCAGCAGGGAAGATTTACGGCCTTTCCTGGGGAAACCAGGCCAGCTCCACCATCTTCGACAGCAGCCAGTCAGCCACGCCAGTGATCGCCTTTTTACCGGCGGCGGGCGAAGTACATCTCACCCGTGATGGGCGGCTACTAAGCGTTCAGAACTTCACTATGGGCAATCATGAAGTGGATACCCGGGGTCTACCGTACGGGATTTACGATGTGGAAGTTGAGGTGATCGTTAACGGTCGCGTGATCAGCAAACGCACCCAGCGGGTCAATAAGCTGTTTAGCCGGGGGCGCGGCGTCGGTGCACCACTGGCGTGGCAGGTATGGGGCGGTAGCTTTCATATGGATCGCTGGTCGGAAAACGGGAAAAAGACGCGACCAGCTAAAGAGAGTTGGCTAGCAGGTGCCTCGACCTCCGGCTCATTGAGTACGCTTAGCTGGGCGGCAACGGGATATGGATACGATAATCAGGCGGTGGGTGAAACCCGTCTGACGCTGCCGCTTGGGGGGGCGATCAACGTTAACCTGCAAAATATGCTGGCCAGTGACAGCTCATGGAGCAGCATCGGCAGCATCAGCGCCACTCTACCGGGAGGCTTTAGTTCGCTGTGGGTTAATCAGGAAAAAACCCGCATTGGCAATCAATTGCGACGTAGCGATGCCGACAACCGTGCAATCGGCGGCACACTCAACCTGAACTCACTGTGGTCGAAGCTGGGCACATTCAGCATCAGCTACAATGATGACCGCCGTTACAACAGCCATTATTACACGGCAGATTACTATCAAAATGTCTACAGCGGTACCTTTGGTTCGCTTGGCCTGCGGGCCGGTATTCAGCGCTATAACAACGGCGACAGCAACGCCAATACAGGAAAATATATCGCTCTCGATCTCTCGCTACCACTGGGCAACTGGTTTAGCGCAGGGATGACTCATCAAAACGGCTACACCATGGCAAACCTGTCAGCACGCAAACAGTTTGATGAAGGAACCATTCGCACTGTTGGTGCCAATCTGTCACGTGCCATCTCCGGCGATACCGGTGATGACAAAACCCTCAGCGGCGGGGCGTATGCACAATTCGACGCTCGTTACGCCAGCGGAACGCTGAACGTCAATAGCGCGGCGGACGGCTACGTCAATACCAACTTGACCGCCAATGGCAGCGTCGGCTGGCAGGGTAAAAACATTGCTGCCAGCGGGCGGACTGATGGCAACGCTGGGGTGATATTCAACACCGGGCTGGAGGACGACGGTCAGATCAGCGCCAAAATCAACGGGCGGATTTTCCCGCTTAACGGCAAGCGTAACTATCTCCCGCTCTCTCCCTATGGAAGATATGAGGTGGAGTTACAGAACAGCAAAAACTCACTCGACAGTTACGATATCGTCAGCGGCCGCAAAAGTCGTCTGACTCTCTATCCAGGCAATGTCGCTGTCATTGAGCCAGAGGTGAAGCAGATGGTTACCGTCTCCGATCGTATCCGTGCGGAAGACGGCACACTGCTGGCTAACGCACGGATTAACAACCATATCGGCCGAACCCGAACCGATGAAAACGGCGAGTTTGTCATGGACGTGGATAAGAAATACCCCACTATCGATTTTCGCTACAGTGGCAATAAAACCTGCGAAGTGGCTCTGGAACTCAACCAGGCGCGCTGTGCCGTCTGGGTCGGTGATGTGGTCTGCAGCGGCCTCTCATCGTGGGCGGCGGTGACGCAGACAGGAGAAGAGAATGAGAGTTAACCTACTAATAACGATGATAATTTTCGCGCTAATCTGGCCAGTAACTGCGCTCAGAGCGGCAGTGAGCAAAACAACCTGGGCGGATGCACCGGCACGCGAGTTTGTGTTTGTCGAAAACAACTCAGACGACAACTTTTTCGTCACTCCTGGCGGGGCGCTGGATCCGCGCCTGACCGGTGCCAACCGCTGGACCGGTTTAAAATACACTGGTTCAGGAACCATCTATCAGCAAAGCCTCGGCTACATTGATAACGGTTACAACACCGGCCTTTATACCAACTGGAAGTTTGATATGTGGCTGGAAAATTCACCAGTTTCATCTCCTTTAACTGGCTTGCGCTGCATCAACTGGTACGCTGGGTGTAATATGACCACCAGTCTTATCCTGCCGCAAACCACCGACGCCAGTGGATTTTATGGCGCGACGGTGACCAGCGGCGGCGCGAAGTGGATGCACGGCATGTTGTCAGACGCGTTTTACCAGTATATGCAACAAATGCCCGTCGGCAGCAGCTTTACAATGACCATCAATGCCTGCCAGACCTCTGTGAACTATGACGCCAGCAGCGGCGCACGCTGTAAGGATCAGGCCTCCGGCAACTGGTATGTTCGCAACGTCACCCATACGAAAGCAGCAAATCTACGGTTGATAAATACCCACTCGCTGGCGGAAGTATTTATCAACAGCGACGGAGTACCGACTCTGGGCGAAGGGAACGCCGACTGCCGGACGCAAACCATCGGCAGCCGTTCAGGATTAAGTTGTAAGATGGTTAACTATACCCTGCAAACAAACGGACTCAGCAACACCTCAATCCATATATTCCCGGCGATCGCCAACTCGTCGTTAGCCTCGGCCGTCGGGGCGTACGATATGCAGTTCAGTCTGAATGGCAGTTCATGGAAACCGGTGAGCAATACCGCCTATTACTACACCTTCAACGAGATGAAGAGCGCAGACTCGATCTATATTTTCTTCTCGAGCAACTTCTTTAAGCAGATGGTGAACCTCGGGATCAGCGATATCAACACCAAAGATCTATTCAACTTTCGCTTTCAGAACACCACATCACCGGAGTCTGGCTGGTATGAATTTTCTACCTCCAACACGCTGATTATCAAACCCCGTGATTTCAGCATCAGTATTATCTCCGATGAATATACTCAGACACCGTCGCGGGAGGGATATGTTGGCAGCGGCGAGTCGGCACTCGATTTCGGCTATATCGTAACCACCAGCGGTAAAACAGCTGCCGACGAAGTGCTGATCAAGGTGACCGGACCCGCGCAGGTGATTGGCGGGCGCTCCTATTGTGTCTTCAGCTCCGATGACGGTAAGGCGAAAGTACCGTTCCCGGCGACACTTTCCTTTATTACCCGCAACGGAGCTACAAAAACCTACGATGCCGGGTGCGATGATAGCTGGCGGGATATGACCGATGCGCTGTGGTTGACCACACCGTGGACTGATATCTCTGGCGAAGTGGGGCAGATGGATAAGACCACAGTCAAATTTTCGATTCCAATGGATAACGCCATTTCGCTGCGTACGGTAGATGATAACGGCTGGTTTGGCGAAGTCAGCGCTTCAGGAGAGATTCATGTTCAGGCGACGTGGCGTAACATTAACTAAGGCCCTGCTGACAGCGGTCTGTATGCTGGCGGCACCTTTGACACAGGCGATTTCGGTCGGCAATCTGACATTTTCGCTGCCGTCCGAGACTGACTTTGTCAGCAAACGTGTAGTGAATAACAACAAAAGCGCACGGATATACCGTATTGCCATCAGTGCTATTGATAGCCCGGGCAGCAGTGAATTGCGCACCCGACCGGTGGATGGTGAACTGCTTTTCGCCCCCCGCCAGCTGGCGTTGCAGGCTGGTGAGAGCGAGTATTTTAAATTTTACTATCATGGTCCACGGGATAACCGCGAGCGCTACTACCGGGTCTCATTTCGCGAGGTCCCCACTCGTAACCATACAAGACGCAGCCCAACCGGCGGCGTGGTCAGCACGGAGCCGGTGGTGGTGATGGATACCATTCTGGTAGTACGACCACGTCAGGTTCAGTTTAAATGGTCCTTCGACAAGGTGACAGGAACGGTAAGTAACACTGGCAACACATGGTTTAAGCTACTGATTAAGCCAGGATGTGATTCGACCGAAGAGGAAGGCGATGCCTGGTATCTACGTCCGGGAGACGTGGTTCATCAGCCTGAGTTACGTCAGCCGGGGAATCACTATCTGGTCTATAACGACAAATTCATTAAGATTAGCGATTCCTGTCCGGCTAAGCCCCCTTCGGCGGACTAAGACTTATCCATCGGTCGAGGGAAGAATTCCACCTCAGAGCCCCAAAAATCGTTTAAATGATGTGGAAGCGATCGTCAATATCACCTGTAACGATGGGCTTTCTCATATGCACACCATAGTGTTCAGGAGACACGGAAAGGTATCAGGCAGCCTGCTAACGAGTGGTTTAATCACGAATTAGTACGTAAAATCGGTAACGGCTGGAAATCATTCAATACTCACACTATCGAAAGTTCCCCAGCCAACCGCGGTACGTTCTTACATACGATGTACCGCTGTTCTCTTTACGATTTTTAGCTGTACTGGTGAATTATGAGCAATCTGAATCCATGCATGACGTGTGGTGCCTGTTGTGCATTTTTCCGCGTCTCTTTTTACTGGGCCGAAGCCGACGATGCTGGCGGTACTATTCCCGCCAGGCTCACTGAACAAATATCCCCTTTTCACCGATGCATGAGCGGTACCAATCAGAAAAACCCCCGATGTATTGCCCTTGCAGGAACCCCGGGCAAAAATGCCTGCTGCACGATATATAAAAATCGATCGTCCACATGCAGAGAATTCGCCATGTCTGGTGAGAACGGAGTCGTCAATGAGGCTTGCAATCGTGCAAGGGCTAAATACGGGCTGACACCGTTATAAACATACAATAATTAATTGCACTGCCCCGCCAGCGATAATAGCGGGGCTTCGTTTTTCAGGGGTAACAAAACCCGATACTTCTTCTATTTGCCAGCAACAATGCCTCTCTTCTGTAGCGTTCTTCGGATCTACATCATCCTGAAGTAGCGCGATATACTCACTGACTATCTGAATCAGAATATAAAAAGCAATGTTTTTAACCTATAAAAATGGCGCTGTATTTGCGCCATTTTTATCATTCAATGCATTATCTGTTTGAGCCTAAAGGGATCTCAGGGTCTGGCTCATGAGTAATTCTGTTTCGTAAATCTCTGCGAATAATTTCACTAGACCAGAACCAGACTAAATGTCCAAAAATTTCAGAAAGATTCTCATACCACGGGAGATCAAACAGAGGTGGCGTCAGTCCCATGAGAGGGAATGAAATCATATGAACAAAAAGTTGGGCTAAAGCACCTGCCAGTAAGCCCTGCCAGAGTTTAATTTTTGGAAATACTTCAGCGACCACACAATAACCGACAGCAAACACTATCGAAAAGATAATGTGCGTAACACCAACCCAGTTAAAGACATGCCCGGCAAAGGTATAAACAGCCGCATTGGGATCTGTCAGCCCCAACCAGTCTCGAAGAAAAATATACGGTGGATTGAGAAAATTACGCGGCAATCAATTTGGCCTGCAGCCCTGATTAATGATTCCGGGCCACACGCTGCATTAAACATATCCACCGGGCTACGTGGCGGCAATGGAACTTCAGCCCCCCACTTCACGAATGCGGAAACAACGCCAGCAATCAGCCCAATGAATGCAGCAAGACCATAACGTCTGCGGTTCGGTGGAGTTTGTTCAAATATATTCATATCTACCCTGCTTGTACCATTATGTTATACACCTCTTCAGGAGTATTCATAAAACAAGGCAAATGTAAAGAACTGTATTTTTTTGTATAACAAGATAGTTTCCTAATCGCCAATGAATATAAGCTCCATCATTTCTCCCTATTTTTATATTAGAAGTGACAGAGATTTGCAGGGTGATGCAGAGCTGAAAATCACAGGTTTCCTTATTGGTTTTTGCATCGTACAACTAAAGCAATAAACCAGCTCCCATCATCATCAACATCCCGGCGAACATGAATTTATTAGCCGGGCTCATAGCTGCATTCGCGTTTTAAGAATAATCCTCCTGCTGTCGCCGACTATGCTTAACGTTTAAAAAAGCATCAGCACTCTCGCAACGCACTCTTATTTTCCCCTTTAGAATACCGGAGGCCTGGTATGAGCAACCAAGGCGAATACCCCGAAGATAATCGGGTTGGGAAGCACGAGCCGCACGATTTAAGTTTGACCCGTCGCGATCTGATTAAAGTGAGCGCCGCAACAGCGGCGACCGCCGTGGTTTATCCTCATTCTACGCTGGCGGCAAGCGTTCCGGCAGCTACACCCGCGCCAGAGATAATGCCCCTGACACTGAAGGTGAACGGCAAAACCGAGCAGCTTGAGGTGGATACCCGAACCACGCTACTGGACACTTTGCGTGAAAATCTGCATTTGATCGGTACCAAGAAAGGTTGCGATCACGGACAGTGCGGAGCCTGTACCGTGCTGGTCAATGGTCGCAGGCTTAATGCCTGCCTGACGCTTGCAGTCATGCATCAGGGGGCCGAGATCACCACCATTGAAGGCCTGGGTTCGCCAGATAATCTTCACCCCATGCAGGCGGCCTTTATCAAGCATGATGGCTTCCAGTGCGGCTACTGCACCTCCGGGCAAATTTGCTCATCAGTAGCGGCGCTAAAAGAGATTCAGGACGGCATTCCAAGTCACGTCACGGTCGATTTGGTTTCCGCTCCAGAAACAACTGCCGATGAGATCCGTGAACGTATGAGCGGCAACATCTGTCGCTGTGGTGCATACGCCAACATCCTTGCCGCCATTGAAGATGCTGCGGGGGAGATAAAATCATGAAGGCGTTTACCTATGAACGAGTGAACACCCCAGCCGAGGCGGCACTTAGCGCTCAGCGCGTACCCGGCGCAAAATTTATCGCGGGCGGGACCAATCTGCTGGACCTGATGAAGCTGGAAATTGAAACGCCCACCCACCTTATCGATGTGAACGGCCTCGGGCTCGATAAGATTGAAGTGACCGACGCGGGTGGGCTGCGCATCGGCGCACTGGTACGGAACACCGACCTGGCGGCTCACGAGCGCGTGCGTCGTGATTACGCGGTACTCTCCCGCGCCCTGCTCGCTGGCGCGTCTGGTCAGTTACGTAATCAGGCAACCACCGCAGGTAATCTGCTCCAGCGCACGCGCTGCCCCTATTTTTACGACACCAATCAGCCCTGCAATAAGCGCCTGCCCGGGAGCGGCTGCGCGGCGCTTGAAGGCTTTAGCCGTCAGCACGCGGTGGTAGGCGTAAGCGAAGCCTGCATTGCCACCCATCCGAGCGATATGGCGGTCGCAATGCGGTTGCTGGATGCGGTGGTGGAAACCATCACGCCGGAGGGAAAGACTCGCAGTATCACACTGGCTGATTTTTATCACCCACCGGGGAAAACGCCGCACATTGAAACCGCCCTGCTTCCCGGTGAGCTTATCGTTGCGGTGACGTTACCTCCGCCGCTCGGCGGAAAACATATCTACCGTAAGGTGCGCGATCGCGCCTCCTACGCCTTTGCCCTGGTATCGGTCGCGGCGATTATTCAGCCTGACGGCAGCGGGCGCGTCGCGCTGGGCGGAGTAGCACATAAGCCCTGGCGCATTGAGGCTGCGGATGCTCAGCTATCCCAGGGGGCGCAGGCCGTATATGACGCGCTGTTCGCCAGCGCCCATCCCACCGCTGAAAACACCTTTAAACTCCTGTTGGCGAAGCGAACGCTTGCCTCCGTACTGGCTGAAGCGAGGGCACAAGCATGAAATTTGATAAACCCGCAGGGGAAAACCCGATCGATCAGCTGAAGGTTGTCGGTCGTCCCCATGACCGCATCGACGGACCGCTGAAAACTACCGGCACGGCACGCTACGCCTACGAATGGCATGAAGAAGCCCCCAACGCCGCCTATGGCTATATCGTCGGTTCCGCCATGGCCAAAGGACGCCTCACCGCCCTTGATACGGACGCCGCGCAAAAAGCGCCGGGCGTACTGGCTGTCATTACCGCCAGTAACGCCGGGGCACTCGGCAAAGGCGACAAAAACACCGCCAGGCTGTTAGGCGGTCCCACTATTGAGCACTATCATCAGGCCATTGCGCTGGTAGTGGCCGAGACCTTCGAACAGGCGCGAGCGGCGGCCTCGCTGGTGCAGGCGCACTATCGCCGTAATAAAGGAGCTTACTCCCTGGCGGACGAAAAACAGGCCGTCAGTCAGCCGCCGGAAGACACGCCCGACAAAAACGTCGGTGACTTTGACGGAGCTTTCACCTCCGCTGCGGTGAAGATTGATGCTACCTACACGACCCCGGACCAGAGCCATATGGCGATGGAGCCGCATGCCTCGATGGCCGTCTGGGATGGAAATAAGCTTACTCTCTGGACCTCAAATCAGATGATTGACTGGTGCCGCACCGATCTGGCAAAAACGCTAAAAGTGCCCGTGGAGAATGTGCGTATTATCTCCCCGTATATCGGCGGAGGGTTTGGCGGCAAGCTGTTCCTGAGAAGCGATGCGCTGCTGGCGGCCCTCGCCGCCCGAGCGGTGAAACGTCCGGTTAAAGTGATGCTCCCCCGCCCCACTATTCCCAATAACACCACGCACCGCCCCGCCACCCTTCAGCACCTGCGTATCGGTGCCGACCAGAGCGGGAAAATCACAGCTATCTCACATGAAAGCTGGTCCGGAAACCTGCCCGGCGGCACGCCGGAAACGGCGGTACAGCAAAGCGAATTACTCTACGCCGGGGCAAACCGTCATACCGGCCTGCGGCTCGCCACGCTTGATTTGCCGGAAGGGAACGCCATGCGTGCGCCCGGCGAAGCCCCCGGTCTGATGGCGCTCGAAATCGCGATCGACGAACTGGCGGAAAAAGCGGGCATCGATCCCGTCGAGTTTCGCATCCTGAATGACACTCAGGTTGACCCCGCCGACCCGACGCGCCGCTTCTCTCGCCGTCAGCTTATCGAGTGCTTGCGCACCGGAGCGGATAAATTTGGCTGGAAGCAGCGCAACGCCACACCCGGACAGGTACGCGACGGAGAGTGGCTAGTCGGCCACGGCGTCGCGGCGGGCTTTCGCAATAATCTGCTGGAAAAATCGGGGGCTCGGGTTCACCTCGAACAAAACGGCACCGTTACCGTGGAAACGGACATGACCGACATTGGCACCGGCAGCTACACCATTCTGGCCCAGACGGCGGCGGAAATGCTTGGCGTACCGCTGGAGCAGGTTGCGGTTCACCTTGGCGACTCCAGTTTCCCGGTTTCTGCGGGTTCTGGCGGACAATGGGGCGCGAATACCTCCACCTCCGGCGTTTACGCCGCCTGTGTGAAGCTTCGCGAAATGATTGCCTCGGCAGTCGGGTTTGATCCTGAGCAGTCGCAGTTTGCCGACGGCAAGATTACCAACGGTACCCGAAGCGCCACGCTACATGAGGCCACCGCAGGCGGCAGACTGACAGCGGAAGAGAGCATTGAATTCGGAACACTGAGCAAGGAGTACCAGCAGTCGACCTTTGCCGGGCATTTTGTGGAGGTCGGCGTGCATAGCGCGACGGGAGAAGTTCGGGTCCGGCATATGCTCGCTGTGTGCTGCAGGACGCATCCTGAATCCGAAAACTGCACGCAGCCAGGTCATTGGCGCAATGATTATGGGCATGGGCGCGGCACTGATGGAGGAGCTGGCGGTGGATGACCGTTTGGGCTACTTCGTTAATCACGATATGGCGGGGTATGAGGTGCCGGTCCATGCGGATATCCCAAAACAGGAGGTGATTTTCCTGGATGATACCGACCCCATATCCTCCCCGATGAAGGCCAAAGGTGTCGGTGAGCTGGGCCTGTGCGGCGTGAGCGCTGCTATCGCCAACGCGGTGTATAACGCCACCGGTATTCGGGTACGCGATTATCCCATCACTCTGGATAAGCTGCTCGATAAGCTGCCGGATGTGGTTTAAGGAGGAACAATGTCATACCCGCTTTTTGATAAAGACGAACACTGGCATAAGCCAGAGCAGGCGTTTCTCACCGATGACCACCGGACCATTCTGCGCTTCGCCGTAGAGGCGCTAATGTCCGGTAAAGGAGCGGTGCTGGTGACGCTGGTGGAGATACGCGGCGGCGCGGCGCGCCCGCTCGGGGCGCAGATGGTGGTGCGCGAAGATGGTCGTTACTGCGGTTTTGTCTCTGGCGGCTGCGTGGAGGCCGCTGCCGCTTTTGAAGCGCTGGAGATGATGGGCTCAGGCTGCGATCGCGAAATTCGCTATGGCGAAGGTTCGCCGTGGTTTGACATCGTTCTGCCCTGCGGCGGTGGGATCACGCTGACGCTCCATAAACTACGCTCGGCACAGCCTCTGCTCGCCGTGCTGAACCGCCTGGAACAGAGAAAACCGGCGGGGCTGCGCTACGATCCGCAAGCACAATCGTTGGTGTGCCTGCCCACGCAAACCCGAACGGGCTGGAATCTCAATGGCTTTGAGGTGGGGTTCAGGCCATGCGTCAGGCTGATGATTTACGGACGTTCTCTTGAGGCGCAGGCAACCGCGAGTCTTGCAGCAGCCACAGGCTATGACAGCCATATCTTCGATCTTTTTCCGGCCTCAGCCAGCGCTCAGATCGATACCGATACGGCGGTCATTTTGCTGTGCCATGATCTCAACCGGGAGCTGCCAGTGTTGCAGGCCGCGCGAGAAGCAAAACCCTTTTATCTCGGCGCATTGGGCAGCTATCGAACCCACACGTTACGTCTGCAAAAGCTCCACGAGCTGGGATGGTCCAGGGAGGAAACAACGCAAATCCGGGCACCCGTCGGGATATTCCCCAAAGCCCGGGATGCGCATACTCTGGCACTCTCCGTGCTGGCAGAAGTCGCCTCTGTACGTCTCCATCAGGAGGAGGATTCATGCCTGCCCCCGTCGTCCTGATCCTTGCGGCCGGGCGTGGAGAGCGCTTTCTCGCCTCCGGGGGAAATACCCATAAGTGTATCGGCTGGCGTCAGTCCCCGGAGGTTGCGCCTTATCGCTGGCCATTTGAAGAAAACGGGAGAACTTTCGACCTTGCGATTGAACCGCAGATTACGACTAATGATCTGCGTCTGATGTTGAGGCTGGCTCTTGCCGGCGGAGGAATAACAATTGCCACTCAGGAAACTTTCAGGCCATATATTGAAAGCGGTAAGCTTGTATCGCTGCTTGATGACTTTCTTCCACAATTTCCGGGCTTCTATCTGTATTTCCCACAGCGTCGCAATATTGCACCAAAGCTCCGCGCCCTGATTGACTACGTCAAAGAATGGCGGCAGCAATTGGCTTAAATGTCTGCACCTGCACTGCCTGATGTCAGAACAGTATTTTGATGAATTGCCAAGGTTACAATGGCACAAATACGGCACAGGAGGAAACGTGGTGTATTTAAATATGGGGTAACTCTTTGATTTTAATGGTGCGATAATAGGAACAAAACAAACAATAAAAATACATTGATATATAAAGACATTTTCCAGTTACATCTTTGGAGATACCCCCAAAAGTACCCCCAAACAATTTTCTCTCACCACCATTTGCACATAAAGCAGCCATGTACAACTGGTAGTTGAACAGGCGGGTAGACCGTTCGTTCAGTAAATACCTGATATTTCCGCCAACGAGAAATTGCGTTGGCTGGCAGAGTGCAAATTTGCACGATAACCTAACCCATTGATTCTTTCGAAAACCTGCAATGCAGGAAGCCGGATAACACCATTTTTATAGCTCCGATCCCTTCAAAGTGAGGGGTAATTTGCCAAAACAGAGAGAGCATTACTGTCTCTGGCAATCTTTATCGCGATAACGCCTGAAATACCCTCTCGCTTCCTCATCCATACCAAGAGCCGAATGAGTCCGCTTAACTGCCTGTCTTAAATCTCCGAATCTGTCTGTAGTTGCTGGTGGGCGTGCCGCCTTACGGATACATTCAGAGCGTCTGTTTGCTGCATGTTCACGTTCTTTATCGCCATCTGCCAGCATCATGACTTCTGCCCATCGTGCGGCAGCTCTCCGGTATAGCCCTTTTGACTCCAGTTCTTCAGCTTTCCTGTCCCTTATCATTTCTGCCTCTCAGATTATATAGATAAGCAAAAAGGTGTTGGTTCAGTTGGTTCAGTTGGTTCAATTTGTAAAGATCGTTGTTTTTATTGTGTTTTTTCTGAAATATTGAACCAACATCAACTCATTTTGAACCAACACAGCCCAGCTCTGAACCAACAACACAGCGATAGCTTTGTGATTGGTCCGTTATTTTCTGGCTGATATTTGAGCGTATAACAGTGTTATACAGTGGTATACTGTATGGATATTACTCACTGATATGGTCTTTGCAATGAGCAAATCTAATCTGGTCGCGTTCCGCATCCCATCTGAATTGCAGGATGAGTTTAATCGGTCTGTTCTCGCTTCTGGAGGGGATAAAACCTCCTGGCTTGTTGATGCGATTCGCATGAAGCTGGGACAGCCGGAAAAGTCTATTGATTCACGAATGCTTGGGCTGGTGGAGCGCATGGAAAAAGCCGCTGCGTCGCTTATTGCCGGAAAGCCGAACATCCCACCAAAGCCATATAACGAAACGGCAGTTATAAAGATCATTGCCGATACCATCCGACAGGGATTTGATAATGGGCGTGTGATAGCGGAACGGCTCAATGAAGCAGGCTACCAAACAAAAGCTGGTAAAGCGTGGGATAAAGACATTTACAGCGCGTGGAAGCGTCAGGGTAACAATATTAAAAGAATCAATACGCTGCTTCAGTAATTGATCAGTGTATAAATGATATTTATCGCTCAATCGCTCCCTTTCCGCCCTTCAGCTACAGGGTCGTTGTCGGCGATAACAAAACCTAAGTCCTGAGAGAATCTCTCTCGTGGGAATCCTTTAGCAGGTAAACCCATTGAATCATATCCACATCCGGGAACATTTGGTTTAGAGTCAATAAGGTCTGCAATTTGCCGAAGCCATGTTGATCCCGGACCAAGTCGTTTAACTAAGTACCAGATAATACAGATCGCGCTAAAAATCCTCTCGCAACTCTCTGGATGGAGATTAAGTCCGTCAAAGTATTCATTATCCGGTACTGGAACTCGGGGATGCTTTCTATTCCATATTCTGGAATGGTGAGCGCAACGATTCCTTATGAGATTAAGGCACTTCAACCATTTTGCAAATGTCTGCTTATTATCAATGCCAAAACGACGTATAATTTTCCCCTGCATATGACCATTAAGCATCGCATAATATTTAGACATCTGACCAAAATCCCAGGTCTCCACCGCCACCCAAAATGGAATCTCCTTGCCTTGGCTTCGATGCCATTCAATACAGTCATCTCTGCTTTCGTCTAATTTTACTTTTTGCTTATACACCCAATGCTCGAAGGCAGATGAGAATTTTGGATTAATGTATTTTGATGACATGTAGGCAAGTGGATCATTGCGACCAACCTCATGCGCGATGACTGAACGAACATGAATCTCTATTCTTTCGATAGCATCAATCATCAAAAGACGCAGTTTTTTGTCAAAAAGATATAGATCGTACGTCTTCTCGAAACTGGTACCAGCAAGAAATCGGTCTGTTCTGTACGAAAGACCTTTATCTGTTGTCGCAATAATTCTTGATGGGTACCAAAAACCTGACAATCGATAATATCCAACCTGCGACAGCTTACGTATCGCACGATTTCGATCATTGATAATCATGCCACGTTCAAGTAGCAATCCTAGCAATTCGTGATAGTCCTTATGAGGCTTTGCGGCAATCATAGTGGCGAAACAAAAGATAATAAAAGGCCCGACCGTGAAACTCACATGCCTGAAATCGGCGGCGGAGAAACAGAGGATCGGGCTCGGTTGCCTGTAACTCTATCCGAAGTTATCCACATGTCAATGCACAGTTACTTAGGAAACTAACATAGATACTATCATCACTCACGAAAAACCACTATATGTGGTTTTTATTCATATCGTTATCCACTACAGGCTGTGTCAATAACTTTTACCTATTAATTGGGTAATTTCTACATTTTCCTATGCTGGCTAGTTTCTCTACTGAAAAGTTGGCACTCCTTAATCGCTTTTCGGTTAATACTATCGGTCTTCATATTGCCAGCAGCATACGCCATCCGATAATTTCGATGCTACGCGCGCGTACTTGTCGCAAAATATCAGGCAAAGGCCAGATTCAGAACGTCGTGATAACCACCAGCACAACATGAGATGTCATGTAACACGATTTATCACATCAGATACATGTGATTGGTGTACCCGCATAAAACATCGTCATAGCGCGTCCTGTGCGCATATACGCCGATAATCAACACATCACCACCACTCTGTCTCGTGTAGAGAACAGTTTCATGGTATCCCCCGCCATCGTGTGCGTACTGGTCGGACGTAGTTGCAAAATTTTTGCAACTGATACCCCTCGCGCGCGTACTGGTCACGAAATTGGTGTTTTGCTGTGGCAGTGATATCAGAAAAATCTTCCTGTTTCACATAAAGCGGATATGCGCGTACTGTAACGGCCCCATCAACGGGGATCGGATTTGAAATCCCGACCCAAGCTATGTACCAAATGCCATGTCTTGGATATATGATGATTGCCATTCTAAACAACGCTAAAGGGGGTTGGTGTGAGCAGAAAAGATACTAAAGAATTGCTAACTATCTGCATGGTGTACTTTTCAATTTATTTTTGTGCATACATGGTAGTCCCAGATGAGTTTGAACATGGCAGTATTATTTATTCCATAACATTCTATTTTTTAGAGCTAACACCAATTTTGGCTATCCTTTTGGCAATACATATTTATTTTTCCTTAAAAAAAGAATCGACTAATTGGGAGAAGGTATGGAGAGACAGAGGATTTCTAACATCACCTAAAGATGATGCATATGAGAGTGATTTTTCTGACTTTATAACAAACTACTACTCCAGCGAACAATTCAAAAATAGACTGTCTGATGTTTGGGAAACAGCAATGTATTCCATAGGGATTATATTATTGATACTTACTGGTATCGCTCAATATGTTTTTAACATTGACTTATCATTAAATCCTGAAAATTTAATATCGCCATTGATTTTTGGTGAGATATTGATCTTCTCATTCGGAATTTTCTTGAGTGTTGTTCTCTGCTCATTATGCAAACTACTGACTAAGGAAGGTGCGAATAAGCGGGGAAATACTTCTCGGCTGACTCAGTCATTTCA
>JAERMT010000619.1_pt1 | contig 19051 bp, 9 predicted proteins | sample 9267081 | NCBI WGS metagenome assembly JAERMT01 (sample SAMN17071939, study PRJNA684904) | human gut metagenome | isolation source: diarrhea sample from child under the age of five | host: Homo sapiens | place: South Africa: Mafikeng, Mafikeng Provincial Hospital | collected 2019-09
CTCCAATCCTTCTCACGTCCAAAGATGAACTATCTGGCGACATCGAAAGATGGGTCAATAGAAATCAAACTGGAAAGGCGTTCATTGTCGGCGGTGAAGCTGCGATATCAGCGAAAGTCGAGTCAACTCTAAAATCGAAAGGCATTGAAACGGAACGAATTGCTGGTGCGACAAGACAAGATACGGCAGCCTCTATAGCTTCATATATTTCAAAAGGAGAAAGATCGAGCACGGTCGTCATTGCCAGCTCTTTATCACCTTGGGATTCGCTGTCAATTAGCCCTTACTCTAATGCTACGCACTCGCCGGTATTTTTGACAGACCAAGACGGCACTCTAACAGAGAAAACAACCGAAGCCATAAAAGCTACTGGTGCAACAAATGCGATTATCGTGGGTGGGCTAAGTGCGGTTAAGCCGGAAGCCGAAGAAAAGCTGCAAGGAACGATGTCCGTCGAGCGATGGGCCGGTCAAACGCGCTATGAGACCTCGCAACAGATAGCAGACAATATTATTAGTAGCGGTACCGGGAATACAAGCTTAGTCGCAATCGCTTCAGGCGAGAACTTTCCCGATGCACTTGCAGGTGGACCCGTAGCTGGTTCGAATCGTGGCGTGCTTATCCTATCCCCCAAAAACGATGGCACCGCCATTAAGAATTGGATTCTCTCAAATCGCTCCAATATCCAGAACTGCTATGTGCTCGGAGGCTGCGGCGCAATTGCACCGTCAGTGTTCGGAAACATTGAAAGCTGGCTAGAAAACGGCAGCGACGCTGCACCGTCAACAGTACAATCCCAGGCAAACGCTACAAATAGGGCGAATAGTTACTTGCGCTTCATGTCATTTTCCAGGCAAGGGCTTGTTCATCAACTCAAATATGAAGGCTTTTCAACTTCAGATGCAGAGTTTGGCGTAAATTCAACAGGTGCCAACTGGAGCCAGCAAGCCCTCAATAAAGCAAAAAACTATTTGAGCTTCCAGGCATTTTCATACCAAGGCCTCATAAATCAGTTAACTTGTCAGGCAGAACAGTTTACCGATGGACAGGCAATCTACGCAGCAAATAATTGTGGAGCAAATTGGTTTGACCAAGCAGCAAAACAAGCAGCGAAGTATCAAGAAATATTCTCATTCAGCAAATCGCAATTAATTAGTCAATTGATACACGATGGGTTTACCCAAGAACAAGCGGAATACGGCGCAAGAAGTGTTGGGCTATAACCACCCCACAGAATAGCTAACCGAACCTTTAGCAAAACATATCGACCCTCACCTTAAGATAAGCGGCGAGGGTCGATCTGGTGAAATGGAAACGAGACTAGTAGTCCATACCAAGTGCAGACGCAAGAGAACGGGCCTCGTCATCGGACACGGCACTCGTTCCTCCCACAACATAAGCAGCGCTAACCTGGCCGTAATACTGCTTTGCAAGTGATACGGCAGCATCGGAATCTTGGCCGACAAGAAGAACGGGAGAAGAACTCTTGCCTGCAAGAGCACCAGCAGCAAGAGCATCAGGGAAATTGATGCCCGTAGCAAATACGACACCATCAAACTTAAACCCATGGCTCAGCTCGTACTCCGCAATCGCTTTGCTCGTTTCAAAGCGAGTTGAGCCAGACAAGCGAGCCACATCTACGATACCTGCGCCAGATAGCTGAGACTCGACTTTCTCGGGAACAGCGCTTGTCCCGCCAACAATAATCGCACTGGTAAAGCCTCTAGCGTGAATTTCATCAAGTAAATCGCCGTCAAGCCCAGAGCCAGGATCACTCAAAACAATAGGAGCGCCCGACTCAAAAGCATATGGACTGACCGACAGAGCGTCGGCAAAATTAACGCCGGTAGCAACTATCAGTGTTTTAGAGCGACCGGATGTTTCCTCAAGCAGCTTAAGAGCAGTGCCATATCTGGTGCTGCCCGCAATCCTTGTGACTGCGCAACCACTGCCAACCTTCTTGCTTATCTGTGACTTTACAGTGTCGGAAACAGCGCTCGTCCCGCCAATTATATAAACCTTAGTTGGAAGCAAAGAACTCAGTCTCGAAGCGACCTCCGGAGAAAGCGAATCGGGGTCGGTAAGCAGGATGGGGGCGCTCTCGTCCCCTGCGAGCGTGGCAGCCGCAAGAGCATCAGGGAAGTTTAGGGCCGAAGCGACTATCGCCGTTCCTCCCTTCTTCCAAGAACCAGCATCGACAACAGCGCCCATGGTTTGATATCTCGTGCCACCGGCGAGCCTGCTAAGCGTAGCGACTACCTTGCCAGAGACCGACTGTGTTATAGCCCCCGTGCCGCCGATAAGCGATGCGCTCAAAGTATAGTCTCCACCCTTTTTGGCTGTAATTGTCGGCGTATTGCTATCAAGTCCAACGGTTCCGGATGAATCAACAGTCCAAGAGACGCAATCATCAAGAAGGAAGGTTGTAGCCCACGTCCAAGGCTGAACGGTTAAGGCGTAGCGCTGCGAAGACCCAACACTAAGATTCGTATCATTATTCCAGGTACGTTCAGAGCCATCGAGGGTAACAGGAACAAGATTGAACGTGCTGCCCAATTCGTCAAGACCCTGTTTTGTGTAGTCGATCTTAGCCACCGTCGAAGCACAATCAGAAGGCTGGTCGCACGCGTCAGCCGCGCCAACACCAAAGCATTGAACCCAATAGTACGTTCCCGACACATTCACGCAGCCAATACCTACCGAACGATAATCAGAATCAAGTATATTGGCGCGGTGACCAGAAGAGTTCATCCAGGAATCCATCGCATCCTCAGGTGACCATTGGCCAGAAGCAATATTCTCGCCGACCATCTTGCTCGACGCCGAAAGACAGCTCTCACCAGTTGGGCGAGTATGACTAAACCCAATAGAAGTTTCAAATGCACGAGCCATAGCAGCATCAAGAAGGCCACTATCCATTTGGAGCACGTTTAACCCCCGCTTTGAACGCTCCTGATTAACAAGATCTAGAACCTGATATGCCATGGAGTAACTTATATCGCCTTTGACTCTCAGCTGGTCGACTAAGTAGTATCCATCTGGGCGCTCCGTAAGATAAGACGGATAATTTGGTGTAAAAGAGCAGCCATCAAACGCCTCGTTCGAAATGAACGTGTAGCTGTCTCCAAAGCTAAAGTCAGAAAGAGCGGTATTGCTAAAGGCAAGACGATTGATTCTCATTAAATTCTTACCGCCAGTAACGCTAGCCAGGCTTTTGCAGTCGGCAAATACGCCGTAGTTAATTTGCTCCAAGGAATCGGGAAGATCAATACTCCGAATTGCCGATCCAGCAAAACAGGAATTACCGATTACGCGCAGCTTTGAACCAAGGCGAACATCCTTGAGCTTTATGCAACCATAGAAGCACTCCCAGCCTGCAGATTCACCAAGTTCTGTCAGGTTATTACTTATTGTAACGTCTGTAAGATCGGCGCATTTTTCACAGATAAGACCTTGAACGTGAGTGACCGAATCCGGCATTGAAAGTTCAGTAATTGCAGTTCCATAGAGGCATCCGCCCTCCATATCGGTAAGACCCGAGGGGAGCGTGATGCTCGAAAACGTTTTATTCAACTCCATCGACCACTGCCCAAGAATTTGAACAGACGAAGGAACGACATATTGGTCACCGCCCAGATCGCTATACTGCGCATACAGAATCGTGCCGTCTTTAGACAAAAGGGCACCGTCAACGGTCTTATAGTTCCTTGAGCTGGGCGAAACGTTGAACTTAAGTCCAATGGGAGCGCCCGGACAGGGATTAAAATGCCTCGAAACATCGAATTCATTATTGCCCGACACGACGTGCTCTAAATAGAACATAGGCCCAAGATCATCGTTGAGCGTAAAACTTTTCATGAGCGTATTGGCGAACGCATCATGCCCAAGCTCTTTAAGTGCCTTAGGAAGAACAAATGAAGTAAGCGGCGTATTGTAAAATGCACTCTCCCCTATTATTTCAAGTTGCGAATTGTCGGGGATTACGACTGACGATACCCTAGAATATGCGAAACCATAAGCTCCAATTTCACGTATCGAAGCTGGAAACTTAACCTCCGTCACGCAATTTGGTAAACCATCATAGAAGAAGCTGACCTTACTCATCGGCAGCCCATCAAGCATGGCGGGAAGATCTATCGAGCTATTTGACCCATAATAGTGATCAATCACATATATTTGCTCATTGCTAGAATTGACGCTCTCGTAGTATGACCAATCGCCAGACCTAATGGAATCGCTTGACATCAAAGCTGGGGCATCCTCACTTGGAGTGGCATTCACATCATAGCCTGCCGGTGAATTGGGCTCGACGGGCTCCCCATTCGGCCCATTCATAGATCCTATTGCACTAGCGTCATCTTCCGCCACGCTCTCACCCTTAGCTTCCGCCTCACCGACAACCTCCTGCTCAGAGGGTTCATCTGTCGCAAAAGCGACGACGGGCAAAAGTCCTTCCAGCGTTAAGAATAGGGACAAAATCAGCACAAGAAGCACCTTGGATCGAACAATCCTCATTCTCATAGGGCCCTCCTTTATTGACCAAAAACAGCAGTGAAAGCAATTGGCATGACCTTACAAATATTTTAAATATCCAGCATTAAAGGGTCATGACAAATAGCGTTACAACCATGTTGTACAACAGGCAATCAAAAGGGTGAATACAGCAGAAATAGAAAGTGTATGATTGAAAAGCCAGTCTCTGAATAGCCCGCTTTCCAGCGTCTTGCATCGAAAGGTGGACCCAAAATGAAGAAAACCGCGCCCGTCTTATTCATAAGCAGCTTACTTACCATGCTTGCCTTATTTGTCGCCCCCTCGCAAGCGGCGGCATACATCGCCAAAGGCATCACCAATTCAACCGGTCTTGCATACGACGACGTCTATGGCATTGTAAACGACAGAGCAATCATGAAAACCAACAGTGGCTCAATCGATCTTGTCGACTCCAATGGCGCCGTCAAACGAGCAACAAAGAACGGCGCCGGTTGGTATATTAACGACGCGCCGGCTTGGTACAACCCACTGGAATCCGCGTTCACCACCTTCAGCAACGGTTACATCACGCTTTCGAACACCGAAACCGACAATGGCAACTCATTTTCGTGCGGTTTGGCAGATGCGACGACGGGCAAAGAGCTTTTTACCCTTAACAAAACCACGGCCGACATCGCGGTCTCGCCCGATGGAAGCAGATATGTAATCGCAGACTACTTTCAAAACACCGTGAAGCTCTCCCTCTACAAAGGCCACTCATCCACTCTTCTGGACACCATCGAAATTATGGGCACAACCGAAGCTGCCGTAGAGTGGACCAATAGCGCAAACGAGTTCAAGGCAACCATCAGGTTTATCGAAGATGGCGGTGATCACACCGACGAAGATCTCGAAGATCACTACTACACCATCGATGGCGACAAACTCAAAGAGATCAACGACCCCGAGAGCGCAAAGACCACAGTGCAGGGCAAGAACCACAATGGCGAATCGTTTGCGGTCACAACAAGCGCCGCAACCAAGCTCGCATCGATAACCTATAACGGAACGACGACAACCCTGCCGAGCACCTACAGCGAAGTCAACGTTCAGGGTGACTATATTTTTACCACGGAAGACAAAACGCTCATCAAGGAATGCTTCGACTACCGCGGCACCAAGGTCACCCTGTTCAAGAGCTACAGGTCGGTAGTGGCCTTCCCCGGAGCCCAAAAGTATCTCTGTCATATATATGAGCCCGTAAACAGCAGATACGTTCACCGATTCTTCGTGCTGTCATACGAGGGAAAACAGATTGCCAGCGTCTCGAGCAATGACGTGACGGGTGACTCCATCGAGGAAGCGAACCTGACCACCTGCGGCAAATATGCGCAATTAAATTACAACGATGGCTTTACGTGGTACTCTGCGCTCATTAACGAAAGCGGAAAAGTCCTCGTTACAGGTCTTGAGAACTTCACTCTCGTAGACGGCTACATCATTGCCACCGAAGACGCAGAAACCGAATACGCAAGAACGTTTGCCTACGACGCCGACTCGCTCAATCTCATCGGAAGCGTTGAGGCCAGCGATTCACTTACTCCGATCACGGTTAACAAAAAGACCTACTTTGTTGCAAACCCCGTCGACGCGACGACTTCCGCAGCCACGGCGCGCGTCTACGATCCCCAAAACGGACTGGAGCCCCTCACGATCGGCGCGCACACAGTCGCAGCAATGAAGTCGGCGACCTACAGAACGAACAATTCACCGTACAATTCTTCCGCCAACGCCTGGTGGGCCCAGGATTCCCAGGGGCGCTGGGGCATGGTCAAAGAAAACGGAACTGTAATTGTTCCGTTTAAGTATTCCGATTACTGCGACCTGAATCTATCCGATTCCACGGTGTTGGTAAATTCGGGCGGCAAATGGTGGTTCTACGACATAACCGAGACCAGCAGCCCCAATCCTGATCCGACGCCCGATCCCACTCCCAATCCGGATCCCCAGCCTCAGCCCAACCCCGATCAAAACGGCCTGCGCCGCATCTTCGGCCAAACAAGGTATCAGACGATGGCCGCACTCGTCGAAAAGGGTGAATGGGACCAGGGCGGCACCGCAATCGTTGCATCAGGTGCCAATTTCCCCGATGCGCTTTCCGCATCCTCGCTGGCTGGACTCTTGGATGCCCCCGTCATCCTTACCGAAAATTCAGGGCTCAGCACCGATGCATCAGATGAGCTCAAAAGGCTTGCACCTACCAAGGTGTATGTCATAGGTGGCGAAAGCGCCATTAGCGCCTCCACCTATAAGCAGATCCAGAACATCACGGGAAAGAAATGCACGGTTGAACGCATTGCCGGCCAGACTCGTTACGAAACGTGCATGAAGATCGCAAGCCACCCGGCCTTTAAACAGGCCAAGACGGTGATCATCGTAACGGGCACCAATTATGCCGACGCCCTATCGATAAGTCCTTACGCGTATAAGAAGGGGTATCCGATCCTGCTCTGCGATCCCTTGAAGGGCTTAACAAATGAAGAGTTCGACTTTGTGCACGAGATGTGCTACGACTACGCAATCCTTGTCGGAGGCACAAGCGCTGTACCCCAGCATGTAGAAACCCAGCTCAAGTGGCTTGCACTTAACGATCAGATCAGGCTTTCCGGTGCGACAAGGTTCGAAACGAGCGCCGAAATCCTCGACTTTGAAACCCGTACCACCAGTCTCAAAACCGATGGAGTGTTCTTGGCAACCGGCAAGAACTTCCCCGACGCCTTGGCAGCCGGACCCGTTGCCGCCAAGAAGGGTACCGTTCTCCTGCTTGTCGACCCCGGCATGCAAACCACATGCAAAACGCTAGGCGAGTACAAGGACTCGATATCGAATGCTTATATTGTAGGAGGAACGGCAGTCGTTCCCCAGAATGACGCCCAAACCCTCGCAGAGGCTCTCGGCCTAAAGGTTCTATAGCTAGCCACCTATAAGCAGGTTGCGCCTATAGGACAAAAGCCCCCCCCTGAGAAAAACTCGATACACGAGCTTTCCTCAAGGGGGCAAATTCATGCCAAGAGTCATCAAAGGCGCAGTAAAGCCTAGTCAAGACAAGCATCTAAGCTGTCATCACGAACGAGCTCAGAAAACGGTTTGGGTAAAACACCTTTCGACTCAAGCTCACCAAGAAGGCTCGCCAAAATAACATCATTGCCGCCTGCCTCGGTATTAACGTGACATAGGGCAATTTCCTGAGTATCGGGGACATATTCCAAAAGCTGATCGGCTGTTGCGGCAACAACAGGAACACCGGCAATGGTCTCGATTACCTTAAGCCATACGTCGTCGGCTACAAGACAATGCTTCTTAATAAGATCGGCATCGTAGGTCATAGGCGGAAAGAGCTTAGGATCGAACAGCGTGCCAGCACCCGTAGTTGCAAACAAACGCATCGACGAACGACCGACCAGTTCTTCATGATAATGCGGAGCCTCATAAATCCACTGGTCGTACGGCTTAAGCGAGCCATCATCATTAAACATAATCAAATGCGTACGAGAAGCCACAATGGCATCGGGATGCGAAGTGTGACACGCCAAAAGCGTCTCGATCATGTTCCTGCGATAGATAAGGTCATCATCAATCGTAACCACTAGATCATCGGGAAAGTCGCGAAACGCCCAATAATACTTCTTGTGCGGCTTAAGGTCCTCATCTACCCAACGGATCTCAAAGTCGTTCCAAAGCATTTCTTTGAGCGAATCGGGCAGGTCGGCTTCCCTATTGGGAAAATCGCTCTTTGCCAAATAGAGGACAACTTTATCGGGAAGCCGTGACTGGCTAAAAATAGACCGAAGCGTCATCCAGATGGTATTCATCCGGGGAGGATACGACGTAAGCGTTACGATAACGCGGCGATCGCCAGAAACACTCGTGCGTATATGCGAGAGAACGCGACGCAACTTATTATACTTATCGGCCACCCACGAAACATCGGACATAGATATCTCTCCCCCATCGGAACCATCCGCAACGGCTTGCTAGCAACTAACAATTTTCGACGGATGGGCCGGTCGCGTCAATGCAAATACACGTTAATAAAGGTCGAGTCCCAGCGTGCGAGCAAGAGACAAGGCATCGATTGCCGAAACAGCGCTCGTGCCGCCAACGACAGTTGCGACATTAACGCTTCCGCGGTAATTCGCAAGAACAGTATGGGCATATTCAATGCCAGGATCGACGAGCAGCAACGGGGCGCGCAACTTTCCTGCGACAGGACCCGCGGCAAGCGCATCTGGGAAGTTCGTACCCGTTGCCAAGTATACGTTCGAAACATTCATACCAGCATTCACAGCATACGACATAATCTTGGCGCTCGTCTCGTAACGCGTAGATCCAGCAAGGCGCGTAATAGAACCGGAGGAGATACCAGCGCTCGTTAGCTGTTGTTTTACGCGATCGGAAACAGCGGCGGTGCCACCAACAAGAATCGCACGCTTAAAGCCAGCTCCAGAAATGTAGGAGATTGCGTCGGCGGAAAGCCCATTGGAGCCGCACAGGAAGATGGGCGACTTATAGGCAAACGCAAACGGACTGACGGACAGCGCGTCAGCGTAGTTAAACCCGGTAGCTACGATCAGGGTATCGGAAGCAGTGCTCTTTTGACGCACGCGCTTGGCAATTGCAAGACTCGTCTCTAGACGCGTGTCGCCTGCGATGCGGAATACCTTGCAGCCGTCAGCCGCATAATATGCAGCGGTATCGACCGCCGACTTCGAAACCGCGGCTTCGCCACCAACAACGTAAATAACATTAGGGCTTAGTTGCTCGATCATGTCGGCAGCATCGACAGAAAGCGAATTGGGTTCGGTCAGGACGATAGGCGCATCGTAGGCCCCAGCGAGCGATGCCGCAGCAAGGGCGTCAGGATAGTTGGAACCGCTCGCAAGCACAACGGTACGCCCGGCCTTCCAAGGAGCCTTGGGGAGCAAAGCGGCCATAGTTGCAAAGCGCGTCTCACCGGCAGCGCGATACATGCCGGGCACGGGGCGGGCGGGACCCTTATATTCCGGATACTCGCGATTGCCATAGTCGGTATATGGACTCGTATAAGCGGCGACCCAACCATAATGATTAAGTTCGTCGCGCATCGTGCTATCGCAACGCAAGAACAGCTCGTGGCTTACATCGCGGAAATATCCTCCGTCGTTCCCTTCAGGATATGTTGACGTATGCAGAATAGGATCGTCCCATGTAACGTCAACGTGATACCAGCCGTTATTTTCCATCTGAACCATATTCCATGCATGCTGCATAGAATCACTAGCCACATATACTGCAGGAACGCCAGCGCGCCTCAGAAGCAGCTTGTAGGCAAGCGAGTAACCCTGACAGACTGCTTTACCGTTTGCAAGTGCACCATACGCCGTGCGTGAAGGAGATATCACCTCATTCACAGCAGACCTGTCATAGACACAATTCCGCACCAGATAGTCATGGAGCGCCTGAACGATCTGGAATCGCGTAGCGTTGTTGGGAATCCAAGTCAACGCCTCCGAAACCTTAGCCTCGGTCGCATTGATAACATCCGGCACCGTATTGGTGGGAACCACGTAGTACAGCGAAATTGAAGTCAAGCGCTCAGTGCGCTGAGGACTGCTATTCCCGTTGGAGTCGATATACCCAAATCCAAACTGTGATGCGGCCCAATAATATTCAGGATCTACTGCGACGATACCCAAGGCATCCCAGAAATCGCCAACGGTATAGCCCCCATCGGACACATCGACAGAAGACAAACAGTTGCCCCACCCGGCAGTAATACGAACGACAATTTCGGAAGCCGCCTTGGAAATGGACTCGCCATCAACCGAAGCCGCCATGGCATCGGAGGCATCGGAGCCGTCACCGTCCTGCACAACGTAATCAAATGCATCGACCGTGTCATAGCAAATTGGCTCGCCATAAACCACCGTCGGAACGAAAGCAGACACCACCGCCAAGACTAGGAGCAATAGACAGCTGGAGCTTGTTTCTTAACTAGCATGTCTCCCCCCCTCGGGTCGAAAACATATGTCAATACCATTCTCTCCGGTAATGCGCATACTTAGACAACCCATGAGCAAGGAGGGTCATTTGATTCGGTAAACTGTCAAGCCGCGACGATATGATTAACAAAAATGCACACGCATACAGGATAAATGTTGTGCAACAGACAGGAATGCCTTACAAACAGGCACAAGCAACGATCTCGAAAATTAAAACCGCCAGCGCCCCCTCGCAGGAACGCTGGCGGTCTATCAAAACGCAATCCCGATTTAATAACCAACACTTCTCGTTAAATGCCAAGAACCCTGGCGGTCGCCAGCCTGTCCTCCTCGGGCACGGCGGCCGGTCCGCCGACGACGGTGGCGGAACCCACCTCACCCCTGAACCCGGACAGGTAGGCGCAGGTATACTCCGCCCCGGGGTCGACGAGCAGCAGCGGGGAGCGGGAGCGGCCGGCGAGCGGGCCCGCGGAGAGCGCGTCCGGGAAGTTCATGCCCGTCGCGAGCAACACCCCGTCCATCGAGAAGCCCAGGCCCGACGCGAGCTCGAAGTCGGCGATCCTGGAGCTCGTCTCGAAGCGGGTGGCGCCACTGAAACGAGTAACGTCCCTGATGCCGGCAGATTGGAGCTGCCCCTCCACCGAGGCGGGAACCGCAGCGGTTCCGCCGACGATGACCGCCCTAGAGTACCCGCCCGAGCGAATCGACTCGACCGCGGAGCCAGCGAGGCCGGAGGCGCTATCGCACAGCAGCACCGGGCTACCGGAGGCGAAGGCGTAGGGGCTCACGGAGAGCGCGTCGGCGTAGTTGCCGCCCGTGGCGATGATCACGGTGTTGGAGGACTTGGGGTTGATCTCGGCGGCCACCAGACTCGTCTCGTAGCGCGTCTGGCCCGCGACGCGGGACACGACGCAGCCGAAACCTAGCAGCTCCTTTACTTGACGCTCAACATCGGGCGATACCGCTGCGTTGCCGCCCACGATGAATACCCTGGAGGGGCAGAGCGACTCGAGCCTGCCCCTGGCGGCGTCCGAGAGGCCGCTGGGGTCCGTCAGCAGAATCGGGGCGTCGAGCCCGCCGGCTAGGGAGGAGGCCGCCAGCGCGTCGGGGTAGTTGGCCCCGCTCGCGAGGATCACCGACCCGCCAACGGCCCAGTTGCCGCGCCCGGCGAGGCTGGCCATGGTGTCGTAACGAGTATTACCAGAAACCCGGCCAGCGCCAGCACGATTCATAACGAAAGAACGCTCGACAGTCCCAGTATAATTACCAATGAACTCAATAGTGACCGTTTGGAAACCAAACATCTGTTTAAAATGCGAGACTTTATAGTCAACGCCCTTACAAAGAGAGTAATTACCGTCAAATATCTCGAAATCGGGTAGCGTCAATTGAGTGGAACTGATTTTAAATGGACAGCGGATCACCAGATCATCAGAACTTTTAGGCAGGATATTAAAATAATATGAGACTGATCCATTTAGCAGATTATGCCCCTTAATGGAAATAACAGCTTTACCTACATTGATGTTGTCTTCATAACTGATTTCAAAATCAGAATCATCAAGATAATCCAGATTAGGAATAACGCTCTTCGTGATAGGTCGTGCAATATAGGTCGAATCTGTAAGGTCGACATCAAACATATCTTTATCTATATCAAGAGAAGCGCGGTAATGTCCTCCGGGGGGCAACGTCTTCCCGGTGTACAGAACCCCACTCTCATCAACCCACTTCACTGGATAGGAACCATACAATCCGGCTATTTCCGAACCTCGCCCAAAATGAAAATATCTGCTCAGCGTAAGCTCTCTTAGACAATAATTTCCAGAAAGAACGTAATTATCGCCATAGCCGTTATCACAAGCCCTTATATCAAAGCCACTTAGGTCTAGTTCTTTAACGTTATCGCAGCCCCTAAATATTTCACATGCATCAGTGACTGAAGATGTATCGAAAGTAGAAACATCGATGCAGGCAGCACTGCGACAGTTGTAGAACATTTGCCTCATGCTAGTCACTTGGCGTGTGTCAAAAGAGGACAGATCGATAGATTTTAACGATTCGCATCCAGAAAACATGTACAGCATCATCTCAACTCGCGATGTATTGAAGCTACTGAGATCAACTGACTCGAGGTATGCACAATCCTGAAACATGGATCTCATGCTCTTCACATTCGAAGTGTCAAAGCCGCTCAAATCCAAATCAACTAGATGGGTGCCGAGAAACATTGCGTAAAAATCTGTTGCATGAGAAGTATTGAAGCTCGAAAGGTCAAGGTGCTCAAGACCCAAACAGAGGCTAAACATCCCACTAAAATCCGAGACATTATTGGTCGCTATACCGCCAAGATTTACCTCGCAGAGGCTTTTACACTTTCGAAAAAAATTAGAGCAGGAAGTGACATTTGGCGCATGCAACTTGACAAGAAACGAGCTGCTCTTCAAAGAGGTGCAGTTTTCAAATATAGACTTACAGTTTTTTAACAAGGGTAAATCAGTTTCAGGATACGTTACGTCAAGAAGTTGAGAACAGTTTTCAAACATTCCCTCAAATGAAACTGCCTTGGAAAGATCCAACGATGAGAGGTCAACATGTTCCAACGCCTGGCACTCATAAAACATATAACTGAAATCAGAAACGTTTCCTGTAGCGAGTCCTGTTAAATCAATATCTCGAACCCAAGAGCAACCCCAAAATAACTTCGCACAGGAATCAATTGAAACATCACCGTCTATTTGAAACGAAACAAAACTATTTCCCCATCCTGGATTATCAGGAAGATGCCCCGTTGTTTGTCCCGGAAGAGGACGCACCGTCAACATTTTCTTTGAATCAAGCATCCATTCGCAAGTCCCCGCTTTGGTCCATCCGGAATCAGGAATAGTAGTTCGTTGGGAATCAAGCTCGTGCGAATCGCTTGAGCTGAAGGAAGCGTCGAACGAATCGTCCGCAACACCCGCATTCTCTTCGCTGGCGGGAATCTCGACATAGCTGCTCCCCCGCTCCAAGCCAAGAGCGATTGCCTGAACGGGGCACTGCTGGAATAGGAGTGCAGCGGTAACAACGAGTTGAACAGTTACGCATGCGCACTTGCGGAGGGCTTTCATTGCACAGGTCCTTTTTCTCGCTGGGTGTCAATCATCCATAATCAATAATACGCCCGTGCGCGAACCAAATGTTGAGCAACAAATGCGAGCGGCCGTTATCCGACAACAAGCGGACCGGCACATTTTCTAAATAGGACATATCAATAAATGTTGCGCAACAAACATCTGCCAGTCTAAAAGGTTTGGGGGAACGCATATGGTTCATCGAGGATGTCCAGCTTCATTTCCCAACCGCGAGCGAACGTGAAAACCTCGTGCAAACTGCGGAGTCAATACGGCCGTTCACAAATAACGCGGTAAGATTAATCTTCGAATTACCACTATCGGATTCCTAAAACGTCAACTTTGCAGGGAGATATCTATGAACATCACCGTCGCAGGCCTTGGCTATGTAGGCCTTTCGCTTGCTTGCCTGCTTTCCAAGCATAACGACGTGGTCGCCATCGACATCAACGAGCGCAGAGTTGCCGACATTAAAAACGGCGTCTCCCCCATTAAAGATGCCTACATAGAGGCATATCTGGCGGATCGTCCCGCTACCTTACATGCGACCACGGACTCCGCCGCGGCGTACGCAAGCGCGGACTACATCGTCATTGCAACACCGACCAACTACGATGACGTCACCCACTACTTTGATACCTCCAGCATCGAAAGCGTCCTGGACCTAGTCCAAGAGCTCAACCCGCGCGCCGTCGTGGTTATCAAGTCCACCATTCCCGTTGGTTACACCAAGGATGTAAGCGCCAAATATCCCCAGCTCCAAATTATCTTTTCCCCCGAGTTTTTGCGCGAGGGTCATGCGCTGGAGGACAACCTCCACCCCAGCCGCATCGTCGCCGGCATCACGAAGGACGCCGACCGCAAGGCCGCGCAGGCCTTCGTCGAGCTCCTGGATGAAGGCTCTGAGGATACAGGAACGGAAATACTGGTAACAGGATCAACGGAAGCGGAAGCCATCAAGCTCTTTGCCAACACGTATCTGGCGCTGCGAGTTTCATACTTTAACGAGCTCGATACCTATGCCAAGAGCAAGGGCCTCAGCACGCGCGATATCATCCAGGGTGTTTGCCTGGATCCGCGCATCGGGACCCATTACAACAACCCCAGCTTCGGCTACGGCGGGTACTGCCTGCCCAAGGATTCCAAGCAGCTCCTTGCCAACTTCCAGGACGTCCCCCAAAACCTGATTCGCGCCATCGTCGACTCCAACAGCACGCGAAAGCAATTTATCGTCGATCAAGTCCTGGCAATGCAGCCGAAGGTCGTCGGCGCGTTCCGCCTGACCATGAAAAGCGGATCCGACAACTTTAGGCAGAGCTCTACCCTCGATGTGATCGACCAGCTCAAGTCGCATGGGGTCGAAGTCATCGTCTACGAGCCCACCAGCTCACTCGACGAGCTCCACGGCTGCCGCGTCGTCAACGACCTGGCCGCGTTTAAGCAGGCAAGCGATGTAATTATCGCCAATCGCTACGACAGCGTTCTCGACGATGTGGTAGACAAGGTTTACACGCGAGACCTCTGGCAGAGGGATTAGCGCCAGTAAAAGTTGTTGCGCAACAGTTTTCACATTTCCCCTCATATACTCTGAAGTACATAGGCAACCTATGAGAGGTGGTTTTATGCGAAGCGAACAAGCGCAGTCAAAATGCTTCCTAGGAAGACTTTGCTTGACCTTCTTAGGAGCCCTTTTTGTACTGGCATCTCTGCCGCTCTTCGCGACGGAAGCGCTAGCTTTACAGGTTAATGTCCAGCGCGTGGCAGGCGACACGCGCTACGACACAATGTCGGAATTGATTTCGAATGTTGGCGGATGGAGCGCATCCGATAAGGTAATACTTGCCAGTGGCGCAAATTATCCTGACGCACTGTCTGCCTCTGCGTTAGCCGGCGTACATGACGCCCCAATTATCCTTACAGACCCCACTGAGCTATCAAGCAAGGCAGCGGCAACAATTAAACAGCTTGGCCCGTCAACCATTTATGTTGTTGGTGGCCCCTCAGCCGTGAGCGACGAGGTACTACAGGCGGCAAACAATTTATGCGGAAGCAGTACGATTCGGCTATACGGCTCAACTCGATACGAAACTAGCCTCGAGATCTTACGCCAATGTAATTCTTCGTCTGACACACTAATTGTCGCCACAGGCGCAAATTACGCAGATTCCCTATCGATAAGCCCATACGCGTATGTAACCAAGAGTCCCATCGTATTGTGCGATCCTTACGGCGGTCTCACGCAAGAGGCTATCGAAGCAATTCGCGCAGGAGGATTCTCCAAAGCAATCCTTGTTGGCGGCAACACAGCTGTCCCCGATGTCGTGATCTCTCAACTCAATAATGCAAATATTGCCACCGATGGAATTCGCCGTCTGAGTGGAGCGACTCGCTACGAAACAAGTACGCAGATTACTGCTTTTGAAATATCGGGAACCAGCCTCTTTACGGCAGACCCGCTGGGATTTGCGACCGGCTCAAACTACGCCGACGCCCTTGCAATGGGGCCCTGCATGGGCAGAATCAACTCACCCCTTCTTCTTGTTGATAATGGAGCGCAAACAGTATGCGCTTACATTGAACGGTTTAAGGGCAATGTTGGCGACGCCTTCGTTGCTGGCGGCATTAACGCGGTATCCAACGATGACTTTCAACGCATAGTTGTTGCGCTGACGCCGAATGATACACCAACGCAGCCGAAACCGAACCTCACGGACCTATCAGGCGCTCAAGTTAAAGTGCCGCAACAACAATACACGGGCCAGCCGCTCACGCCGGCCCCCGAAGTCACCCTTGGTGATCAAAAGCTCAAAAAGGATGTCGATTACAGCGTCTCGTATTCGAACAATACTAAGGCTGGAACGGCAACCGTCACAGTAACTGGCATTAATCAATACACGGGAGCCGCCAAAGGCACTTTTGAAATAGTCGGTAAACCTTCCATCTCCAAGCAGAGCGTGAATGTACCCTCCCCCGCCAAGCTAACCTACAGTGGGTCCAACCAAACCGCCATCAGCTCAAACGAAATCTATACCGTCAAAAACGGCGCGGCCACAAATGCGGGAACCTATAAGGCCACACTTTCGCTCAAGGACAAAGACAGCTATCAGTGGGCTTCAACCGGCAAATCCGAAGACGTCGAAGTGAACTGGTCCATCTCTGCGGCAAGCATTTCGTCGGCCAAGGTCAGCGCCGCCAAACAGACGTTCAACGGTCAGGCTCTGTCCCCTAGCGTCACTGTTAAGCTCGGTGACCGTACCCTTAAGAGCGGAACGGACTACGCCGTCACATATTCCGATAATCAGCATGCGGGGACGGCGAAGGTGACCGTGACCGGCAAGGGCAACTACGCCGGCACCGCTAGCGGGACGTTCACCATCTCGCCCGCGAACATCTCGGAGGCGAGTATCAGCGTTGCAGCCCAAAACTACACCGGCTCGCAGCTTACGCCCGTTCCCACGGTCACGCTCGACGGCAAGTCTCTCGAATCCGGTACGGACTTTACAACCTCCTACGGCAATAACATCAAGGTCGGAACCGCAAACATTACCGTCACCGGCAAGGGCGACTACACTGGTTCGGCAACTTCGACGTTTAAGATCACTAGGGGTCAGGCAACCGTCAAAAAGGTAAAGGTCGGCGAAATTACCGTCACGGTATACAGCTATCCCGATGGATACAGCCACGTTGATGTTCCCGATCAGTGGCTTTCTATTAACACGTGCACCAACATCGATCGATGCGTCGAGGTGCCAGCGGTTTCCAAAGACAACGGCGCCAACGTTCAGCTCTGGGACAACAACGGCGTAAATGGCCAGATCTGGAAGTTCGTTGAGGAATCGGAGGGTGTATACCGCATAAAAAACGCCTACTCGAATAAGTACCTGAGCCCTGACTCAAGTCATAAAAATGAAGAGGGTTGCAACGTTCTTCAGCTGAGTTCAAACGGTAGAGACGATCAGTTGTGGCGGGCCGAGGTCTACAACAACAAGCTGATGCTCATAAACGTCCATTCGAATTATGTTCTCGATTGCTACGGCGGATACGCCGACAATGGAACTAACATCCAGCTCTGGAGCCGCAATAACAGTAAGGCACAGCTATTTGAACTCAGACCAGAGACGATTAAAACTAAAGGCACAAGATCCATTACGGTCGGCAACGTAAGCGTTACCGAACACGCCTACGATAACGGAGATCGTTATTACGAAGTTCCCGAAGGGATGTACGTTATCCAGAGTTGCTCTGGCAGCAATCAGGTGCTCGATGTTTACGGAGGCGGCAAAGACAACGGCGTCAACGTAATTTCTTGGGCAGACAACGGCACCAACGGGCAAAAATGGCAGTTCGTTAGGACCGGAAATGGCATCTACAAGATTATGAGTGTCGTTTCGGGCAAGTGCCTTGAAGTCGCTGGCCAGGACTCAAACACTAACGGCGGCAATGTTCAGCAATGGGACTATGAAAACGGTTGGAGCAACAAGCTATGGAAGCTGTGGCTCACCAAAGATAACAAACTTGTCTTCTTGAACACGGCCAGCTATCGTGCGCTGAATATAACCGGTGGTACGGCAACAAACGGCGCTAACGTCACCGTTCAAGACAGGAACCGAAGTGCCAACCAGTCCTGGACACTCAAGCGCACATTCAAGCAAATCGACCCCAATGAAGAGTGCCGCAGCATGGAAAACGAGATCTGGACGGCTTACTGCAATTACCGCAGGAGCAAGGGTTTCTCGATTCCCGTACGCGACAGCTACATGGAGGCTCTCGCACACCAGTCTGCACAACATTGCGCAGATGTTGGCAAACTTGAACATACCATGAGGAAACAGTATCACATCTACTCAGACATCCTACAATACGCCACATACCGAATGACCGGCGACGACGCTGTAACCAAATGGAAGAATCACAAGGAGCATCGAATTATGATGAATTGCAGAACCGTAACAAAAGCAGGCGTAGGCGTAGTAAACAAGAATGGAATCTACTACATGGCGATTGTCTATGACTTCACCGGCACGAATGTTGGTGACGATTAAACCCGCATACGCTTTGACTTAAACGCACGTCATAACACACAAGAAGGGCCACATCAAACGATGCGGCCCTTTTACTTTCAAAGTGCTCCATGGCAAATTCATACCAAAGGCCATCAAGGCACCCCAAAACATAGGAAAAACAGATGTCCAGACTGTCATCGCGCACAAGCTCGGCAAAAGGCTCGGACAGCACACCGCTGCCCTCAAGATCGCCAAGAAGGCTATCAAGGATTACGTCGTTACCCCCGACATTAAGATTGCTGTGACCTTGCCATCTACAATTGCTTTTATTCCGTGGCGCTGCAAATCCGAAAAAAGCGAAGAGGCCTAAAAGACCCCTTCGCTGTACGCATTAAAACAAGGTGGACTACTTAATCTGCAT
>JAERMT010000625.1_pt1 | contig 18882 bp, 19 predicted proteins | sample 9267081 | NCBI WGS metagenome assembly JAERMT01 (sample SAMN17071939, study PRJNA684904) | human gut metagenome | isolation source: diarrhea sample from child under the age of five | host: Homo sapiens | place: South Africa: Mafikeng, Mafikeng Provincial Hospital | collected 2019-09
AACACCATGAATAAAACAGAATTAGTAGCAGCAATGGCGAAAGAAACAAACCTTTCCAAAAAAGATGTAGAGGCTGTATTAAAATCTTTCACTGATGTTGTAGCATCCGAATTAAAAAAAGGTGGAAAAATCCAGTTAGTTGGTTTTGGTACATTTGAAGTAAGTGAAAGAGCAGCAAGAGAAGGAAGAAATCCTCAGACTGGTGAAACAATGAAGATCGCAGCTTCCAAAGCTCCGAAATTCAAAGCTGGTAAAGCTCTGAAAGATATGGTAAACGAATAAGTAAATCGTGCTTTTAGGGGGGACAGATATGTTCCCCCCTTTTGTTTTTCCGGAGGTATATATGAGACTTGATAAATATTTAAAAATCTCACGTCTGATCAAGAGAAGAACGGTTGCGAACGAGGCATGTGATGCCGGACGAGTGCTGGTCAATGACCGCCCGGCCAAGGCGTCAGCACAGGTAAAAGCCGGTGATACGATTGAAATCCAGTTTGGAAGCAAAAACGTAAAGGTTGAGGTGCTGGATATCAAAGAAACGGTTCGTAAAGAAGACGCAGAGAATCTTTTTCGCTATCTTTGATCGTTTTTGTGTCTATTGGACAGGGCTCTCACATAGATTAACAGTAAATGCAGGATGGGAGCTGTGGGGTTGGAAGAAAAAAAGACAGGCAAGGTGCACGGTCTGACGCTAAAAGAGCGTAAATATGGAAAACTGACAGGTGTTCAGGATATTCATTCGTTTAATGAAAATGAGATATTGCTTCAGACTGAGGCCGGGAAAGTGCAGATCAAAGGAGAGCAGCTTCATGTAAAAAGCCTTGACCTCGAAAAGGGAGAGGCTGAGATTGAAGGAAAAGTAAACAGTGTTTCTTATCTGACAAAGAATGCGCAGAAAAAAGAAGAACCTTTGCTGAAAAGGATGTTCCGGTAAGATGAGCAGTTATATCAGATTGGAAATACTGCTTTTTTTTCGCGCTTTCGAAACAGGAGTAGGGATGCTTGTTGTTTACAGGCTGACCGATATGCTGAAAAGACGTTTGTTCTGCGACAGAATGTGGAACAGTACAGTGGATATTTTGTACTGGTTATTGGCTGGTTTGCTGCTTTTTACCGCTTTATATCAGTGCAATTATGGCAGAATCCGTTTTTTTATGCTGGCAGGTGTTGCTTTTGGTGGAATTTTTGCAAATTTTGTGTTAAATAGGTTGCTATTTCTGGTAAAAAGATGTAGAATTTCTTCATATAGACATACGAAAAGACGTTTATGGTGTAATAGAAGGGGCAGACGCTTTGAAAAAGTCAAAAAAGAAAAAAAATAAAAAAAGAATAGCGAATAACTACCTTGGAATGGCAGCAATTGCTATTGTTGTTCTGCTTCTGTTGGGTGGACTGACTTATCAGAGTCAGACACTTAAGGCGAGGATTGCTGTATACGATGCAAAGGCATCAGCGCTGGAAGATTCTATCGCAGGTGAGCAGGAACGTACACAGGAAATAGATGAACAGAAAGAGTATATGCAGACGGATGAATATATAGCCGAAGTTGCCAGAAATAAGCTTGGTCTGGTCAAAGGAAATGAGATTGTATTTGAAGAAGAGAAATAAAGGAGATTTTGCAGAAAAGTTTTCTGGAACAATCTCCTTTATTTGACAGATATTTTAAAAGAACCCTCTTATAATATTTTTCTAGTGAAAGTATTGTAATACTTACCGGGAAGTATCAGGGGAGGGGGATATATGCAGGAATGGATAATTGCCATGCTCGTGATCAGCGTACTGCTGATATTGCGGGACATGGCAAAAACTATTTTGACGGGGAGAATGTCGAAAAAAGAAGAAATATTTCCGATTGGAGAAGACCATCCTCAGAAAGAAAAAGTGGAACGCTATGCGGCAGCTTTTCAGAAACTTGCGGATACATTTTATGGAATGCCGTACAAAAAGGAATACCTGAGTAGTGGGCAGATTGAGCGTATTCTGACGGATGCGAATGATCGTCTGTGCAGTAACTGCTATCATCGGGAAATCTGCTGGGGAAGTCAGGCGGAAACAATGTGTCAGGGGGGAGAAGCACTGGTACGTGCTCTCGAAAAAGATGATGAAGGAGAACTTGAGAAACTTCGTATGCAATGGGGGAGCGTATGCGGAAAATCATTGCAATATCTGGAAGAAGTACGCGAACAGTTTCGACAGGAAAAACAGAATCTTATATGGATGAATCGTATGATCGAAAGTCGGCTGGCAGTGGCTCAGCAGCTGACAGAGACAGCGGCCATTATGGAGACGGTAGCAAATGATCTGTATGATATTTCGGCAGCAGAACCGGAATTTCAGGAAGAACTGAAAAAGAATCTGCGAAGAAAACATGTGATTTTGAAAGCTGCGTGGGTGATGGACAAAGTTGAAGGGCGCAGACAGATTTTTCTTACTCTGCGTGCCAGGAGCGGACAGTGTGTTTCTGTAACAGAAGTCGCACAGATGCTCTCAGAGTTATGCGAAAGTAATATGACGTCTGTGCAGGGAAGCCGGTGTATTGTAAATGGGGAATTTCATACGATTCATTTTGTAGAAGATGTCAGTTATCAGATGTTATACGGAGTATCCAGACTTACAAGAGAAAATGAAAAAGTATCAGGGGATAATTATATCTGCAGACAGGAAGACGGTGGAAGATTTGTGATGTGTCTGTCTGATGGAATGGGATCGGGTATGGACGCATGCAGAGAAAGTGAGATTGTAGTGGAACTTCTGGAACAGTTTCTGGATTCCGGCTTTTCGCAGGAGACTGCGGCACGTATGGTAAATTCTGCGCTTGTTCTGAAAGGCAGGGAAGGAATGTTCTCTACGGTAGATATCTGTGCAGTAGATCTCTATACGGGAATCTGTGAGTTCCTAAAAGCAGGTGCAGCTTCGACATTTATCAAACGTGACCACTGGGTGGAAGCTATTTCATCAGAAAGCCTTGCGGCGGGACTGGTACAGAGGATTGATTTTGACACGGCATCCAGAAAATTGTATCATGGAGATTATCTGATCATGATGACCGATGGTGTGATGGACGCGCTGCCTGTTGAATGTGAGGAAGAGACGATGAAAGAGATCATTATGGATATTCAGGATGAAACACCCAGAGAGATCAGCCGGGGGATTTTGGAACGGGCACTCGGGTACAGCGATTATCATGCGAGGGATGATATGACGGTCCTTGTAGCGAATGTGGTAAGAAAATAAAAACACAGGAGAAAAGAAGATGTATAAAGATACATTGCAGAAAGTAAAAAGATTTATGACTGAAACAGGAATGCTGCAAAATTGTTCAGAGATCATCCTTGGTGTTTCTGGCGGTCCGGATTCGATGACAATGCTTCATATATTGAATGAACTCAGAGATGAATTTGGCTATCGTCTCCGCGTAGTACATGTAAATCACGGAATCCGTGGAAAAGAAGCTCTGCGGGACCAGCAGATGGTGGAGAAAATATGCAGTGAATGGAAGATCCCGTGTGCAGTATATAATTATGATGTTCCTGCTCTGGCTCTCAGTTGGAAGATGGGAACCGAAGAAGCCGGCCGCAAAGTGCGTCGAATCGCTTTTGAAAAAGAGAAAGAAAATGCAGTGGCGATACCGGAACAGGTGCGTGTGGCGCTTGCACATAACCAAAATGATATGGCGGAAACTATGCTGCATCACCTGGCCAGGGGAACCGGGATCAGGGGTCTCTGCTCACTGAAGCCGCTGAACAGAGAAATTATCCGGCCTCTTTTGTGTTTAGAACGGAGTGAAATCGTCAATTATGTAGAGGAGAACAGCATTCAGACAGTTCTGGACAGCAGCAATATGGAAGATGATTATACGAGAAACCGTATACGACGTCACATTCTGCCACTCATTGAGCAGGAAGTAAATCCAAGGGCAGTTACACATATGGCAGAAGCGTCAGAAATATTTGGACAGGCAGAAGCCTATTTTACGAAGCTGGCAGGAGAAATGGCAGCAGGATACAGGAAAGCAAAAGACAGATATGTCCTGGATCATGAGTTTTTCAAAAAAGAAACAATTATCCAGACATATGTGATCAGGGAGATATTAGAAGTAACAGGCGGACATCAGAGTGACCTTACCTCTGGTCATATAAAACAGATCAGAGATCTGTATGGTATGCAGACTGGACGAAAAGCAGATCTTCCATATGAACTGGAGGCATCCAGAGTTTATGAAGGAGTACAGATCCGAAAGAAAAATATGATTGCAGAATCAGATAGTGAGACAGAAGAACTGAAAATCCAAAATCTTGTTGTTCCGGGAGAAACGAAATGGAAGCAGGGATGTTTTACTGCAAAAATTTATTCATATAATGGTGAGAAGATTTTGGAAAAAAAGTATACGAAATGGTTTGATTGTGATAAAATAAATTGCGAACTGTCTGTCCGCACACGCAGAAGCGGTGACTATATGGCAGTCAGTCAGAGCGGCGGGCATAAGAAGCTGACACGTTGTATGATCGATGATAAAATTCCGGGTGAACTGAGAGGGAAACTCCCACTGGTTGTCGATGGAAATGAAGTTTTGTGGATCGTAGGCGGAAGAATCAATGAGCGTTATAAAATCACTTCCGAAACAGGAAGGGTATTGGAGATCACATACCAAGGAGGAAACGTACAATGAGTGAAAAAATCAAAGTTTTACTGAGTGAAGAAGAAGTGGATGCAAGAATTAAGCAGATCGCAGCTCAGATCAGCAGGGATTATGCAGGAAAGGAAATACATCTTATCTGTGTTCTGAAGGGTGGCGTATTCTTTACCTGTGAACTGGCAAAGAGAATTACTGTTCCGGTATCCCTTGATTTTATGTCAGTATCCAGCTATGGTGATGATACAAAATCCAGTGGCGTTGTAAAAATCGTAAAAGATCTGGATCAGCCGCTGATCGGCAAAGATGTTCTGATCGTGGAGGATATCATTGACTCAGGAAGAACTCTCAGCTACCTGATCGAAATTCTGAAGGGAAGAAATCCAAACAGCATCCGTCTGTGCACACTGCTGGACAAACCGGAACGCAGGGTAAAAGACGTAAAAGTAGACTACTGCTGTTTTAATATTCCGGATGAATTTGTAGTAGGATATGGTCTGGATTACGCACAGAAATACAGAAATCTTCCGTTTATCGGGGTGGTTGAATTAGAAAACCAGGATTGAAAGGAGACAGCAGCAGGTGAATAAACAGTCAGGCAGAATTGGCCTGTATCTTGTATTGATCGTGATGTTGGTTGCCGGATACTTTTATCTGAACAATCAGGTAGCATCACAGAGCAGTTACTCAATGGAAAGTATGAAACAGGCAGCAGAGGATGGTAAGCTTTCTTCTGCAAAAATCTACCAGAACAGGGAAGTGCCTACCGGTTCCGTTGTTGCGGATATCGAAGGTGAAGGGCAGAAAAAAGTATATGTAACAGATGTTAAAGACGCACAGAAGCTTCTGGAAGGCTACGGCATTCATCCGGAAGTGGCAGATGTTCCGCAGGAAAGTGTATTTATGACAACGTTTTTTCCGGTACTTCTCACAGGTGGGCTGGTGATTTTCCTGTTTCTTATGATGAACCGTCAGATGTCAGGAGGCGGAGGTAATGCCAAGATGATGAATTTTGGAAAGAGCCGTGCCCGAATGATGCTGCCGGATGACAAAAAAGTTACATTTCAGAATGTGGCAGGTCTTCAGGAAGAAAAAGAAGATCTGGTCGAGGTTGTTGATTTTTTGAAAGCTCCACAGAAATATACAAATGTTGGAGCAAGGATTCCAAAAGGAGTGATCCTTGTAGGACCTCCTGGAACAGGTAAGACACTTCTTGCAAAAGCAGTTGCCGGAGAAGCGGGAGTTCCGTTTTTCTCTATTTCAGGATCTGATTTTGTAGAGATGTTTGTCGGTGTCGGCGCATCCCGTGTACGTGACCTGTTTGAAGAGGGCAAGAAGCATGCACCATGTATCATCTTTATTGATGAGATTGATGCAGTTGCCAGACAACGTGGTACTGGAATGGGTGGTGGACATGATGAAAGAGAGCAGACTCTGAACCAGCTTCTAGTAGAGATGGATGGTTTCGGTGTAAATGAAGGAATTATCGTTATGGCGGCTACCAACCGTGTGGATATCCTTGATCCGGCGATCCTTCGTCCTGGCCGTTTTGACCGTAAGGTTGCAGTTGGCCGTCCGGATGTCAAAGGAAGAGAAGAAATCCTTCGTGTACATGCCAAAGATAAACCACTCGGCGAGGATGTGGATCTTGCACAGATCGCGCAGACAACAGCCGGCTTTACAGGTGCTGATCTTGAGAACCTTCTGAATGAGGCTGCGATCATGGCTGCCAGATCAGGACGCAGTTATATTACACAGCCGGATATCAAGCATGCATTTATCAAAGTTGGTATCGGTGCAGAAAAACGAAGCAAAGTTATTTCTGAGAAAGAGAAGAAGATCACAGCATATCATGAGGCCGGACATGCGATCTTATTCCATGTACTTCCGGATATGGATCCAGTATATACGATTTCCATTATTCCTACCGGAATGGGAGCCGCAGGATATACCATGCCTCTTCCTGAAAATGATGACATGTTTAATACCAAAGGCAAGATGCTGCAGGATATTACGACACTTCTGGGTGGACGTGTTGCTGAAGAAATCATCTTTGGGGATATTACAACAGGTGCATCAAATGATATTAAGCGTGCAACCAGTACAGCACGTGCAATGGTCATGCAGTATGGTATGTCTGACAAGCTTGGGCTGATCACTTACGGGGATGACGGAGATGAAGTCTTTATCGGACGTGATCTGGCACATACCAGAAGCTACAGTGAAGAAGTTGCAAAAGAGATTGACAAAGAGGTTCATGATATTATTGACCGATGCCATGCAGATGCAAGAAAGATTATTTCTCAGCATATGGATGTTCTTCATAAGTGTGCAGCACTTCTTTTAGAGAAGGAAAAGATTCAGCGCGATGAGTTTGAGGCACTTTTTACAGCGAAAAATGAAATGCCTCAAGAATAAGATATACAAAGTGCATAAAAACAAATACTAAATTTTGTGAAGTTTGTGCACACTTTTGGAGGGAGTCATGGTACTATAATAACCGTAAAAACCCCCCAATACATTATATAGTTTTTGCTACACCCCATAAGAAGAAATACCTTCTCCAAAAAAGACAGCTTATCCCGCTGTCTTTTTTACTGTCTAAAAACCCCGCAGCATCAGGCGAGAAAATCGTCTTTTGTTGCGTTTTTTTGTTACTCACCAAGCTTTGGACATCGCTTTCTGGCGCCGGTAAGTGACCGCAAATCGGAAAAAGGAGAAAAGCAGATACATTTCCGGGGTTAAAATGTGACTGCAAATTACTAAAAGGAGAAAAATTAGATACAATCCTAGACTCCAGAACTTCTTTACGTCAAAATGGATTCATGTTATCATTAATCCATTATGTGAGTTTACCTATGGGAGAAATGTAATGTTCAAAAAATCGAAAAAAAGCAAAGAATCTGTACAGGGATTTACACTTGTAGAATTGATTATTATTGTAGCGATTCTGGGCGTGTTGTTGGTGATTTTAGCACCAGCCTATACAAAGTACATTGAGAGAAGCCGGGAATCAACAGATCTGGCAAATGCCAAATCCGCATATAATGAATTGATGATGAATGTGGCTGAAAAGGAAGAAGATCCAGAGCCTATTAGTTTCAAGTTAAAACAAAAACATCCCGGCTGGCAGAGTCCGCTTCCAATTACAGTCGGGAGTGCTTCCTTTGATGGCACAAATACAGATAACTGGGTTGGAACACCGGGCCGAAACGGAACCTGTGTAGTTTCCTATGATAAAAATAAAGGTGTGATTTTTACCTGGAGTGGTGGAATTGATGTGGCAGTGAGACCAACATATAATGGAAAGTTGGATGAAACTTTAACTACCCTTAAAAAGGGATATAAGCGGATTGGTGATGCCAACATGAATAATAATAAGGCCTTCTTCTCTAATCAGACATTCTATATTAATGGAGAACGGTATACTACTCGTGTCTATTATGCGGATTCATCCGCTTTCAAAGATGCATTAATAGGTTATACACCGAAGCCTGCCTCCTACGATCAAAGTCCTTTCCGTAAAGTGGAGAACGATTATGATCATTTTACACACCAGGGCTTTGCATACTACACCTACGGCAAAGATGGCTCCATCAATATGTTTACCTATGTAAACGAAAATAAGGTCTATCAGACAACTGACGAAGGTAAGACCTGGCAGGACATTACGCCAAATGAAAAATGAAGAATAATAGTAACTATTCAGAAGGTAGTATCCCGCAAGGGGATGAAAAGTTACGAATAATAAATTGTAACAGAGAGGTATCGCGAAGTTTATGTATTCGATTAAAACAGTCAAAGGTGATATAACAAAAATTACAGATGTACAGGCAATTGTAAATGCTGCTAATAATTCTCTTCTTGGTGGTGGCGGTGTTGATGGTGCAATCCATCGTGCAGCAGGACCGGAACTTCTTGCAGAATGCAGGACACTTCATGGGTGCGAAACTGGAGAAGCAAAGATTACCAGGGCTTATAATCTGCCATGTGATTATGTGATCCACACAGTCGGACCGATCTGGTATGGTGGAAATAATGATGAAGATAAGCTTCTTGCAAGCTGTTATTATAATTCGATGAAGATTGCGGTGGAGAACGGAATCAGAACAATTGCATTCCCATCTATTTCTACAGGAGTGTATTGTTTTCCGGTTGAGCGCGCTGCGAAGATTGCGGTAGATACCGTTCATAGATTTTTACAGGAGAATCCAGACAGTTTTGATCTAGTTGAGTGGGTACTGTTTAACGACCAGGCCGCATCTGCATATGAAACTGAGGTATCCTTAATACAAAAGTAGACTACAAACCAAGAAACCTGGAAATGCAGGTGGCATTTCCACCACAAAAGTAGACTGCAGACAAAGAAACTTGGAAATGCAGAATACATTTCCAGTGCAATATAAATAATACAGACAAGGAAGATTGACAATGAAGCAGGAAAACGAAGATATTGCAAGAAAAATGCAGTATATTCTGAATATGAGACCAGTGTTTAACAAGGAGGCTCTTTTCAGTGACGGAACAAGGTATTACAGAAATCCTACTGAGCCAAAGAGTGGCGAAAAGGTAATAATCAGCTTCAGAACCCAGAAGAATAATGTGGATGCGGTATATCTCGTATCCGGAGATCAGAAATATAAAATGAAAGTATATAAAACCACAAAAGGTTTTGATTATTATGGAACAAAGATTGTGATGCCGGAAGAGATTTTTCGGTATCATTTTGAAATTCAGTATGGATGGGCTACATGCTATTACACGGAACAGGGAGTCTGTTCTGAGCCGCAGGAATGGGCACAGTTTGAAATCTATCCGAATTATCATACACCTGATTGGGCAAAGGGTGCGGTGATGTATCAGATTTTTGTGGATCGATTCCGCAATGGAGATCCGTCCAACGATGTGGAAAGCGACGAATATGCATATATTGGTGAACACAGTGAAAAAGTGACAGATTGGTCCAAGACTCCGGCAGTTATGGGAGTCAGGGAATTCTATGGAGGAGACCTGCAGGGCATTATTGACAAACTGGATTATTTTGAAGAGCTGGGCGTTGAAGTGCTGTATCTGAATCCAATCTTCGTATCACCAAGTAACCATAAATATGATTGCCAGGATTACGATTATGTAGATCCGCATTATGGAAAAATTGTTGAAGATTGTGATGGACTGCTGGCTCCTGGTGACAGGGATAATTCACATGCGTCAAAATACATTCGCAGGGTGACAGACAAACGTAATCTGGAAGCAAGTAACCAACTGTTTGCGGAGCTTGTGGAAGAACTGCATAAACGTGGCATGAAGATTATTCTGGATGGAGTATTCAACCATTGTGGATCTTTTAATAAGTGGATGGACAGAGAAAGAATATATGAAGGACAGGAAGGTTATGCACCGGGAGCTTATATATCTGCAGACAGTCCGTATCGCTATTTCTTTGATTTTCATGATCAGAATCGCTGGCCTTATAATCCGACTTATGATGGATGGTGGACGCATGATACACTTCCGAAACTGAATTATGAAGGTTCAGGAGAATTGTATGATTATGTCCTGAAAGTGGCACAGAAGTGGGTGTCTGCACCATATAATGTGGATGGCTGGAGACTGGATGTGGCAGCAGATCTGGGACACAGCAATGAGTTTAATCACCAGTTCTGGAAAGATTTCCGTAAAGCGGTCAAGGAAGCGAATCCGGAAGCACTGATTCTTGCAGAACATTATGGAAGTCCGGAAGGATGGCTGCAGGGAGATGAGTGGGATTCTGTCATGAACTATGATGCGTTCATGGAGCCTGTGACATGGTTCCTGACCGGAATGGAAAAACACAGTGATGAATATAGAGAGGATCTTTATGGAAACAGTGATGCGTTTATCGGAGCAATGAAGACGCATATGCGCTCTTTGCATATGTCATCTCTTCATACTGCGATGAATGAATTGTCAAATCATGATCATTCCAGATTCCTTACCAGAACAAATCACAGGGTTGGACGTGTTTCCTATGCCGGAGCACAGGCGGCGTCTGAAAATATCAATACGGCGATCATGCGTGAAGCGATTGCCATACAGATGACATGGCCGGGAGCTCCTACATTGTATTATGGGGATGAGGCAGGTGTCTGCGGATTTACAGATCCGGATAACCGGCGAACTTACCCGTGGGGGCATGAAGATATGGAACTTCTGAATTTCTACAAGGTCATGATCGCGGTTCATAAGAAATACAAAATGCTCAGAAGCGGTTCTCTGAAATTCCTATGGAATGATTATCAGGGCCTCTGTTATGCGAGATTCTCTCATACGGAGCAGATGATCATCGTACTGAACAACCGGGATGAAGGCAGAGATGTTATGATTGAAGTCTGGCCGGCAGGAATCAGCAGACTGGAAGAAACAGTATTTACAAGGCTGGTGCAATCTTCTAAGGAAGGGTATACAGACCACCAGAAACAGATTCTATGCCAGGCTGGATCGCTGAATCTGTATCTGCCACCGTGCAGTGTGACAGTACTGCATCATAAAGACCAGATGTAAGATTAGAGAGTTGGTATGCTATATGAAAGCTGCAGCGCAAAATTCACTTGACAGGTCAGAATGGGTATGTTACGATATCAATACTTTCACGTGGTAGAGTGGCTACGTATTAAAAGAAAAATAATATGTCAAGGGAGATAGAGAGATGAAGAAAAAAGCAGTTGCAGTAGTTATGACAGCAGTAATGGCACTGGGAATGGTATCTGCAGTAAGTGTGCAGGCAGGAATAGAAGATAAGACTCTGATCGTTGGATTTGATGCGGAATATCCGCCATATGGATATATGGATGAGAATGGTGAATACACAGGATTTGACCTGGAACTGGCACAGGCTGTGTGTGATCTGGAAGGTTGGGAGCTGGAGAAAAAACCAATCAACTGGGATTCCAAGGATATGGAACTGAATTCCGGATCTATCGACTGTATCTGGAATGGATTTACTATGAACGGAAGAGAAGATGATTATACTTTCTCAGAGCCGTATGTAGATAACAGTCAGGTAATCGTTGTTGCAGATGATTCCGGAATTGAGAAGCTTACAGATCTTGCCGGTAAGACCGTTGGTGTGCAGGCAGCTTCCGCAGCACTGGATCTTCTTCAGAGTGAGGAAGAAGGCGGACAGAAAGAACTGGCGGATACTTTTGGAGCACTGAATGAATTTGCAGATTACAATACTGCATTCACAGAACTGCAGGCAGGGGCACTGGATGCACTGGCAATCGATGTCGGAGTTGCCAAATATCAGCTGAATTCCAGAGGAGAGGGATTCAAGATCCTTGATGAGACACTGAATACAGAACAGTATGCAATCGGATTTAAAAAGGGTAATACAGAACTTTGTGATATTGTGAATGCAGACCTTCAGAAACTTGCAGATGATGGAACGGTTGCAGAACTTGCTGAGAAGTATGAAATCGCAGATATGGTAACACTGAAAGCTTCTGATGATGCAGCGACAGAGGATTCCAAAGATGCAACAGATGATGCAGAAACAGATAAAACAGAAGAAAAATAAGCAATATATAAAATACGAATACAGAATGGGATGCTTCCCGGTTTTCCGGGTGGCATCCCTCTTGTAGGTTTATGGAGGAGAGTACATGAGTTTTCAGGTAATGTTACAACAGCTTACCACGGGGTTTGGGCAGACGCTGCTGATCTTTTTTCTGACACTGTTATTTTCCCTGCCACTTGGCATGGTTGTATATTTTGGACGTGTGAGCAGGTTCAAGCCATTAAGCTGGATCGTTAAGGCTTATATTTCTATTATGCGAGGAACACCACTGATGCTGCAGCTGCTGCTGTGGTATTTTGGACCGTTCTATCTGTGGGGAATGAATATCGGCAATTATAAATTTACCGCGATCATTCTGGGATGTTCTCTGAATTATGCCGCATATTTTGCAGAAATCTATCGTTCCGGAATCGAGTCGATTCCGGTGGGACAGTATGAGGCAGCACAGCTTCTGGGATACAATAAAAGCCAGACATTTTTCAAAATCGTATTACCGCAGGTTGTAAAGATCGTGCTTCCTTCTGTGACAAATGAAGTCATTACACTTGTCAAAGATACCTCCCTTGTTTATTCGGTATCTTATATTGAGATGTTTGCGCTGGCAAAACAGATCGCAGCTGCGCAGACAACAGTTGTTCCGTTTGTGATCGCCGGGGTATTCTACTATATCTTTAACTTTGTAGTTGCCTGGGTTATGGAATGGTTTGAAAAGAAATTGAATTACTATCGTTAGGAGGAAATGCTTTGAGTACAAGTCTTCTGGAAATGAATCATATCAAAAAAGAGTTCGACGGTCTTCAGGTACTGAAGGATGTGTCGATTCATGTAAATGAAGGAGAGGTCGTTTCAATTATCGGTTCCTCAGGCTCTGGTAAATCCACGCTTCTTCGCTGTGCGACACTGCTGACATTGATTGATGACGGTGAAGTAAGTTATATGGGAAATAAAACGGTCTGGACCGAAAATGGTAAAGTCTGTCTGCCGAATAAAACAAAACTGAAAGAGATTCAGTCCTGCTTTGGCCTGGTTTTTCAGAACTTTAATCTGTTTCCGCATTATACGGTCATGAAAAATATTACCGATGCACCAATCCATGTGCAGAAGAGAAATAAAGATGAGGTTTACAGAGAAGCGAGAGATCTTCTGGCAAAGATGGGATTGTCTGATAAAGAAGATGCTTATCCGTATCAGTTGTCAGGCGGACAGTGCCAGCGAGTTGCGATAGCAAGAGCCCTTGCATTGAATCCGAAAATCCTGTTCTTTGATGAGCCGACTTCCGCACTTGATCCGGAACTTACCGGAGAAGTTTTGAGAGTAATCCGTTCACTGGCGGATATCCATATCACGATGGTGATCGTGACACATGAAATGAACTTTGCTCGGGATATTTCCGACAGAGTTATTTTTATGGATAAAGGTGTAATTGCTGTAGAAGGTACTCCACAGGAAGTATTTTCTTCAAGTAATGCACGAATCAAAGAATTCCTTGGTAAATTTCATCAGGGAGAGGAATAAAGGGATTGCTTTTAATGATGCAATGTTATATAATTTCTGCGTAATGATAGGAAATCCGAGCAGCCGCAGTTACCCCTGCGGTTAATCGAGTGAGATGATAGGAGTAAATACATGAGTACAGACAGATACGTAAGTCCCCTTTCAGAGCGTTATGCCAGCAAGGAAATGCAGTACATTTTTTCTCCGGATATGAAATTTCGCACCTGGAGAAGATTGTGGATCGCTCTGGCTGAAACAGAAAAAGAACTTGGCCTGAATATCACTCAGGAGCAGATTGATGAACTGAAAGCTCACAAGGATGATATCAACTATGATGTGGCAAAAGAAAGAGAACGTCAGGTACGTCATGACGTTATGTCTCACGTGTATGCATATGGCGTACAGTGCCCGAAAGCAAAAGGAATCATCCATCTGGGTGCAACATCCTGTTATGTGGGTGACAACACAGATATCATTGTGATGGCTGAGGCTTTGAAGCTGGTTCAGAAAAAACTGGTGAACGTAATTGCAGAACTGTCAAAATTTGCAGATAAATACAAAGAACAGCCAACTCTTGCATTTACACATTTCCAGCCGGCACAGCCGACAACAGTTGGTAAACGTGCAACTCTCTGGACACAGGAATTCCTGATGGATCTGGAAGATCTGGAATATGTAATGGGCACATTGAAACTTCTGGGGTCCAAGGGAACTACCGGAACACAGGCAAGTTTTCTGGAACTGTTCGAAGGGGATCAGGAGACAATCGACAAGATTGATCCGATGATCGCAGAAAAGATGGGATTCAAGAACTGCTATCCGGTATCCGGACAGACCTATTCCCGTAAAGTAGATACAAGAGTCCTGAATATTCTTGCAGGTATTGCGGCAAGCGCACATAAGATGTCCAATGATATCCGTCTTCTGCAGCATCTGAAAGAAGTAGAAGAACCATTTGAAAAATCACAGATTGGTTCCTCTGCGATGGCCTACAAGAGAAATCCGATGAGAAGTGAGCGTATCGCATCTCTTTCCAGATATGTAATGGTGGATGCACTGAATCCGGCAATTACTTCTGCAACACAGTGGTTTGAGAGAACCCTGGATGACTCCGCAAACAAACGACTCAGTATTCCGGAGGGATTCCTGGCAATTGATGGTATCCTGGATTTGTGCCTGAATGTTGTTGACGGACTGGTTGTTTATCCGAAAGTAATCGAGAAACATATGATGGCAGAGCTTCCGTTTATGGCGACAGAAAACATCATGATGGATGCTGTAAAAGCAGGTGGAGACCGTCAGGAGCTTCATGAACGCATCCGTGAACTTTCCATGGAAGCCGGACGTACCGTTAAAGTAGAAGGAAAAGACAATGATCTTCTTGAGAGAATCGCAGCAGATCCGGCCTTCAATCTGACAATCGAGGAACTGCGCAAATCTATGGAGCCGTCCAGATATGTCGGCAGAGCCAAAGAACAGACGGTTACATTTATTGAGAAGACTGTACAGCCGGTTCTGGATGCACACAAAGACATGTTGGGTATGACAGCAGAGATAAACGTATGATAGATCAAATAAAACACGAGGAGGAAAAAGTGTTATGATCAAAGCAGTAGTTGGAGCAAACTGGGGAGATGAAGGTAAAGGTAAAATTACTGATATGCTCGCACAGGAAGCTGATATTATCGTAAGATTTCAGGGAGGAGCCAATGCAGGACATACAATCGTCAACGATTATGGCAAATTTGCACTGCATACACTTCCGTCTGGCGTATTTTATAACCATACAACAAGCGTTATTGGAAACGGTGTTGCACTGAATATTCCGGTATTTTTTAAAGAATACAATGAAGTTGTTTCAAGAGGCGTTCCGGCACCGAAGATTATGATCTCTGACCGAGCTCAGATCGTTATGCCATATCACATTCTGTTTGACCAGTACGAAGAGGAACGTCTGGGTGGTAAATCCTTCGGATCTACCAAATCCGGTATTGCACCGTTCTATTCAGATAAATATGCAAAAATCGGTTTCCAGGTAAATGAGCTGTTCCATGATGATTCCCTGAGAGAAAAAGTAGAGCGTGTTGTTGAGACAAAGAATATTCTTCTTGAGCATCTGTATCACAAACCGCTTCTTGATCCAAATGAAATCTTTGATGAACTGATGAAATATAAAGAAATGGTTGCTCCTTATGTTGGAGATGTATCTCTTTTCCTGTGGAATGCATTAAAAGAAGGCAAAGAGATCCTGCTTGAGGGACAGCTTGGTTCTCTGAAAGATCCGGATCATGGAATTTATCCGATGGTTACATCTTCTTCCACCCTTGCAGCTTATGGTGCTATTGGTGCTGGTGTACCGCCATATGAAATCAAAAAAGTCATTACTGTATGCAAAGCTTACTCCAGCGCAGTAGGTGCAGGTGCTTTTGTTTCCGAGATCTTCGGAGAAGAAGCAGATGAACTTAGAAGAAGAGGTGGAGACGGTGGAGAGTATGGTGCAACAACTGGCCGCCCGAGACGTATGGGATGGTTTGACTGTGTTGCTTCCAAATATGGATGCCGTATGCAGGGAGCTACAGATGTTGCATTTACAGTACTTGATGTACTGGGTTATCTTGATGAGATTCCGGTATGTACAGGCTATGAAATCGACGGCAAAGTTACAACAGAGTTCCCTACAACAGGACTTCTGGAAAAAGCAAAACCGGTTTTTGAAGTTCTTCCAGGATGGAAATCAGATATCCGTGGAATTAAGAACTATGATGAACTTCCGGAAAATTGCCGTAAGTATATCGAATTTGTAGAGGAACAGATCGGATTCCCGATCACAATGATCTCCAATGGACCAGGAAGAAATGATATCATTTACAGAAATAAATAATTTCATAAAAAATAGTTGACATGATGACGCGCCGGAGTTCGCTCCGGCGCATTTCTTAACATTAGTGACAAAGAGGTTTGTATGAAAAACTGGAAAAAATATGCTGCGATCATTGGCGTGATCGCACTACTGATGATCTTTTGTCTTCCAATGTATTTTGCACTGAAGGGCGATTTTTCACAGAAACAATTTATGGCATCACTTTTTACGGTACTGTTTGTGGCAGTGATGTGCTATGTACTCCTTATGTTGTTCAAATATTTGAATAAGAAAAAAGAGGAACAGCAGGTGGCTGGCGAGATAAAGAATGTGATCTTTGATGTGGGAAAAGTTCTGGTAGATTATGACTGGGAGTCTTATCTGGACAGTTTTGGATTTGCTCCTGAAAAAAGAGAACGAATTGCGAATGCGACTTTTCTGAGTTCGGTATGGGAGGAACGGGATCGTGGACTGTATGAGGAAGAAGTTTATCTGAAACAGTTTCAGGAACTGGATCCACAGGATGCAGAGGATATCGAAAAAGTCATCAAAGGCAGCGGACAGACTATTCGAAAGAGACCATATGCGGATACCTGGGTAAAATATCTGAAAAGTAAGGGATATCATGTATATATCCTGTCTAATTACAGCAGTTATATGCTGGATCACACGAAAAAGGAACTGACATTCCGCAGAGAAATGGATGGAGAGGTTTTTTCCTGTTATGCTAACCAGCTGAAACCAGATGCGGAAATTTATCAGACAATTCTGAATAAATACCAGTTGAAACCGGAGGAATGTGTGTTCATCGATGATCGTCCGGAAAACTGCAGGGGAGCACAGGAACAGGGAATTCATACCATTTGTTTTAAAGATTTTAAACAGGTAACAGCAGATCTTGAAAAACTTGGTGTGAAATAAAACGAGAAAAGTCCCAGAACCGCGTATCTGTGTCAGCCCTGAGACCTTTTAAGGGGAGGATATAAGTTTTTCCTGAAATTATCTTTTGCAGTATGTTTCCTGAAGAATCCTTCAGGGAACATTTATAGTATGACCGGTTTATTTTTTATATATACACATTTTTCACAAAAATTATAAGAATAGGATTTGTGTTTTGGGAAAAAAGATGATATAATGGAGCACAGGCAAAATTTTTGAAAAGAGGATGAAACAATGAGTGATAAAACAATCTTAGAGCAGTGGCGCGAAATTGCTTACAATCAGCAGGCAGACCGCAATCAGCTCCAGAGATTCTGGGCAAACTATTTTAATATTGAAAAGGGAATCTACGAACAGCTTCTTTCCAATCCGGATGAAGTTGTAAGTGGTACAGTCAAGGAACTGGCAGAAAAATACGGACAGGATGTCCTGACTATGGTTGGTTTCCTGGATGGTATCAATGACAGTCTTAAGATCCCGAACCCGATTGAGACTATGGATGAGAATACAAAAGTCACACTTGCATTTGACAAAGAACTTCTCTACAAGAATATGGTTGATGCAAAGGCAGACTGGCTGTATCAGCTTCCACAGTGGGATGAAATCTTCTCAGAAGAAAAACGTAAAGAACTCTACAAAGAGCAGAAAAAATCCGGTACAGTTGTAAAACCGCATAAAATCGGCCGTAACGATCCTTGTCCGTGCGGAAGCGGTAAGAAATACAAATACTGCTGCGGTAAATAATGAAAGCCAGAGAGAATCTGGATTATATCATTGTACTTGGCGCGCATGTAGATGGTACAAGAATGACATTAGCCCTTCTGGAAAGAACCAGAAGGGCCTTGCTCTATCTTGAAGAAAACCCCGGGACAAGGGCTGTGCTTTCCGGAGGAAAGGGAGACGGGGAACGAATCAGTGAAGCGGAGGCTATGTACAGATATCTGACAGAACATGGGATTGATGGAGGACGTCTGATCCGAGAAGAACGTTCGACCAATACCAAAGAAAATCTGGATTACAGTCTGGAGCTGATCGGCAGTACGGAGCCGGCAATTGGGGTAGTGACTAATAATTTTCATGTGTTTCGAGGTGTAATGATTGGCAGAAAGTGTGGCTGTCGGGAAATTTATCCGGTTCCGTCCAGATATCGTTCCTGGAGACTTCTTCTGTATATTCCCAGAGAGATCCTGGCAATTATCAAAGATAAAATTGTCGGAAATTTATAAACAAAATAAAATATAAAAAAAAATAAAAAAAGTGTTGACACTTTGAGTGGGACATAGTATACTAACGAAGTCGGTTGCAAGAGCGGCTTACATAGAGTCGGTCAAAGTGACAGATACAAAATGGGATCTTAGCTCAGCTGGGAGAGCATCTGCCTTACAAGCAGAGGGTCATAGG
>JAERMT010000629.1_pt1 | contig 18826 bp, 18 predicted proteins | sample 9267081 | NCBI WGS metagenome assembly JAERMT01 (sample SAMN17071939, study PRJNA684904) | human gut metagenome | isolation source: diarrhea sample from child under the age of five | host: Homo sapiens | place: South Africa: Mafikeng, Mafikeng Provincial Hospital | collected 2019-09
CAAGTACACCATACAACGCCCCGCACCGGGAGACCGATGCGGGGCGTTTTGCTAAATATTTAACTTTGACGGAGGAATACAATGGATCTATCGGCTTTCGATTTGAAGGGCAGGGTCGCCCTCATCACCGGCGGTGCGCACGGCATCGGCTTCTCCATCGCAGAGGGTATGGCCAAGTGTGGTGCCACCATCTGCTTCAACTGCTCTTCCGAGGCCAGCCTTGAGAAGGGCATGGCCGCGTATAAAGCCGCCGGCATTGACGCTCACGGCTATGCCGCAGACGTCTCCGACGAGGACGCTGTCAACGCGATGGTGGCGAAGATCAAGGCCGAGGTCGGCCCGGTGGACATTCTGGTCAACAACGCCGGCCTGATGAAGCGGGTGCCGATGGTCGAGATGAGCCACGCCGACTTCATGCGGGTCATCGACGTCCATGTGGGCGGCGCGTTCAACTGCTCCAAGGCTGTCCTGCCCGATATGATGGAAAAGCAGGAGGGCAAGATCATCAACATCTGCTCCATGATGAGCGAGCTGGGCCGCGAGACCGTCTCCGCCTACGCCGCCGCAAAGGGCGCCCTCAAGATGCTGACCAAGAACATCGCCTCCGAGTACGGCGAGTACAACATCCAGTGCAACGGCATGGGTCCGGGCTATATCGCCACCGCCCAGACAGCCCCGCTGCGTGAGGTCCAGCCCGATGGCAGCCGTCACCCCTTCGACCAGTTCATCACCGCCAAGACCCCGGCGGGCCGCTGGGGCGACCCGGAAGATATGGTCGGCCCCTGCGTCTTCCTGGCCTCCCACGCCTCCGACTTCGTGAACGGTCAGATTTTGTACGCCGACGGCGGCATCCTCGCCTACATCGGCCGTCAGCCCAGGTAAATCAAACAGCAGAAAAGCCCTGCGGGATGCCGCAGGGCTTTTCTTATGGTCGGAGTGTAATTATAGGATTTCAGAAAACGCAGATATATCAACGGTTTGCTGGCAGTCGGCAAGAGGTATTTATTCTAAAAATCTAAAATGACGAGAAGAACGCCGCCTATGTGGACAGTAGGCAGCGTTTTCATATAAATCGCAGGGGTTGATTACCGTTTTAATCGGGCTACCTCATAATCAAATTGTTAATGCTCGCATTAGCCCGCGATGTAAAATGCACTCATGTTCTTCCTGAAAACTTTCACGAGGGTTTCTATAAGAGAAGACAGTATAATCCTTTTTTTCCCGTGGGCGTTGTTGCCCAATATAACCGGCATTAAAGAGTTTTTCAAGAATCATCCGAACAGGCACGTCTTTAAACTCTGGATAGTGGTTACATTCATTTTCTAAATCTGAGAGATAAAAATACTTTGTTCCCATCTTTGATAGAATATCAGGGAGATGGGTAACGACTTCATCGGGGAAAAAGCCAGTTAATTCATCGCGCATCGCATCTACAAAGTATTCGACAGAATAGCGCGCCAAAGCTGCTTGTACCTTTTCTACGGATAATTTTCGATTTGGGACAAATTCTTTTTGAATCTCAATAAAAAACTGTAAAATATCGCGAGGACGGTAAATGACATTATCCAATATGTAGTCAATAGACGAACGGCCTCCTATTGTTTCTGGAAATACTTCTTCCCACATTTGAGCGAAAGAATTATGACCGCCTGATGCATCATCAATACGCTTTTCTACTAATTGCAGCAAATCTGAATCAAACGGGTTGTCTGGAATATCCCATTGCAACCGAATCCCTGAGTCTCGAACAATTTTTGAAAGATTAGGATCACGGCACAGATTCAATATATCATCTCGAATTAAAATCAGCACTTTAATCGAAAGGGTGGTCTTTTTAAAAACCCGATTGATTTCGTCAACAGCGCGAATTAGTCCTGTAATAATTTCCGCCTTGAATTCGGTATTGTTCAATATATCATCAAGTCCATCGATAATTAGCAAAAATCGTGCGTTAATGTAGACATCTTTTATAGAATTCTTTATTGCGGCGTAAATTTCTTCTGCACCATGCAATTCAGTATCAGTTGCGTACTTCCGGTTATGTTGAAAGACACTCTTTATACTTAGTGCAGAGTCTGATTCAACTAATTTCGTAACTGTAACGGATATATCGTTATCCGCAGCCAAAAAGCCATTCCTTTGTAGTGCATCTACAATGTCGAGAAATGATTGGACTTGAATATGCGGCTCGTTCTGGTTTATCATTCTGACACATTCGATTAGCAGAACACACTTCCAAAAAGAGATGTACGGATTTCCACCAAGCGTATCGTATGTTCGTATTTTAGAAAAAGTAGTATTGTTGAAATTGTTTAAGGATCGTTGATATGTATAGATACCCTTATCATGTGCAGTAAGACTAATTTGAGCACCGTAAGCAGTTTTTCCATCACCTTTTCGTCCCCGCAGGATATATCTATCCCCATCAGTTAATTCTTCTAAATAATTGTGAGGATCAAAAAAGACTTTCTTAAATGTTTGGGGTCTACGTTCTGCTTCTGTATTTGCGTCAGCACATCCAAAATACACTTTACTAATGTCTATCATAGTTTTCCCCCTTATTCAGAAATGAATTATCAAAATATATACCTGGAAAGATTGCTATTTATATTATAGATTATACAGCATTTTATTGAAAAACGCCACCTCAAATTGGGACAACGGGCGGCGTTTTCATATATAAAACCATGAAGGGAGGTCACTTCCACCCGGCCAGTCTGCGGACTGGCTTTTTTCATGCCATGAAAAGGAGGTTTGCAAATGGCAGATGATAAGAAAAACATTCCCGAAGCAGCCCCGCCCGCCGAGGCTCCCGCTCCCGCGGTAGAAAATGCCGCTGTGTCGGAGCCGCCCGCTCCCGAGCCTGCGCTGACCGACGCTGAGGCAGTCATGCTGGAGCATGAGGGGCAGGCGGCGCTCTTTGAAATGGGCGAGGCCGTGCCTGATCCCGCTGACGCTGTTACCCACGCCGAGGTGGAGGAGCCTGCCGCGCCCGAAGTCCCCAAGGCTGAAAAGGAACAGGAGCAGCCGCCTGATCCCGGCAAGGACGATCCCGCCCCGGCACATTCCGGCAAGGTGGTGGATTTTGCCGCTGCCCGTGACGAGGTGGCCAAGGAGGAGAAAAAGGCGGTCAAGCAGAAGCCGCCCACCGAAAAGAACAAGGCTGCCAAGCCCGGCAGAGGCCGTCCGTCCAAGGATGGCAAGGCCTCTCCCGATAAGGCAAAGCCGCCCAAACCTCGGGACAAAAAGTCCCAAAGTAAGCCCGTCCCGGAGAAGCCTGCCGTGGATAAGGGCGGTGCTCCCGCTGGCGCGGAGATTACGCCGGAGCCGTCTGCGCCCCGTGACGCCACCCGTGCCGAAAAAGAGGAGATCGTCTATCTCAACCTGTCCGATCTGCACCCGTTTAAAAATCATCCCTTTGGTGTCCGGGACGATGCGGAGATGCAGGGGCTTGTGGAGTCGGTCAAGGCGGCGGGCGTCAATCAGCCCGCGCTGGTGCGTCCCCGTGAGGATGGCGGCTATGAGATCATCGCAGGCCACCGCCGCCAGCGGGCAAGCGAGCTTGCCGGATTTGCGAATATGCCGTGTATCGTCCGCAACATGACGGACGATGAAGCCATCCTTGCCATGACGGATGACAACCTCCGCCACCGTGAGCGCATTTTGCCCACAGAAAAGGCGCAGTCGCTGAAAATGCAGGTGGAGGCCATCAAGCACCAAGGCTCCCGTCCCGGTGAGGAGGACAAGGACGCAGGAAAACGCTCCACGCAGGTCGTGGGAGATCGTAACGGCATGAACTACAAGCAGGTGCAGCGGTATATCCGCCTGACCGAGCTTGTGCCAGACTTACAGGCAATGGTAGACGAGAAAAAGCTGGCGTTCACCCCGGCGGTGGAGATCTCATTCATCCGCCCCAAAAATCAGAGGTATATCGCCGTGTCCATCGAGGGGCAGCAGTCCTCGCCCTCGCTGTCGCAGGCACAGAAAATGCGGGAGCTGGACAAGGACGGCAAGCTCAACGGCGATGTGATCGACGGTATTCTGTCGCAGGAGAAAAAGGAGGTAGACAAGGTGATCATCAATAGTGCGGAACTGGAAAAGTATTTCGGCAAGGACAAGTCCCCGAGGAAAATGAAAGACAAGATCATTTCTCTGCTGGATGACTGGAAGGCCAAGCAGCCGCCTGAGCTGGGCAAGCCCGAAAAGAAAACGGATCTTGAAAAGTGACCTTGGGACTTTTTGTCCCGAGGTCTTTCGTTTCCCCGAATGGCTCTTGCGGTTATATCCCCCGTCGCCGCCCGTATTCCAGCATGGCCGGGAGCGGGCTGTCAAGGGTGCATCGCACCGCTGTTTTCAGCGGCCAGCCCTTGACCGCCTGTCCCGGCTATGCTTTTTCTCCGGCAAGCGGCGGGGGTATATCCTCCAGAGCCGCCCCCTTCCCCAAGAATGGGAAAGGGCGTGGGGTTTGGGTTGAACTACTACATTACAAAACGGAGGTATTTTACAATGAAACGACCCCTTGCATATATCACCGCCGCATGGAGCGGTGACCCCTGCGAGGCGACGGAGCAGGCTGCCAAGTATTGCCGCACGGTGTATGAAGCGGGCTTTTCGCCTATCTGCCCGACGCTTTATCAGCCCCTTTTCCTCAATGACGCCGTTCCCGAGGAGCATAAGAGCGGCATCGACATGGGGCGCGATCTGCTCCGCCGCTCTCATGTGCTGGTGGTGTGCGGTCATACCGTCACCGAGGCCATGAAAAATGACATCGCCGTTGCCCAGCGGCTCGGGATCACCGCCACCACCCTTGAGGGCATTTTGACCGTCAAGGGACAGGGGCGCAGATAAGATGACGGCGCTCCGGCTGGGGAGCCTGTTTGACGGGATCGGCGTGTTTCCGCTGGCGGCGGTGCGCTGTGGCATTGAGCCAATATGGGCAAGCGAGATTGAAAAAGCCCCTATCTCCATCACCAAGCGCCACTTTCCCGATATGGCGCATTTGGGGGATGTGACAAAGCTGGACGGGCGGGATTTCCCGCCCGTCCATATCATCACCTTTGGCTCACCGTGTCAAAATCTCTCGCAGATCGGCAACCGCAAGGGGCTTGCGGGAGAAAAGTCCAGCCTGTTCTTTCAAGCCATCCGCATTATCCGTGAAATGAGGGAGGCGACAAATGGTCTATTTCCAGCAATCGCTGTTTGGGAAAACGTCATGGGAGCGTTTTCATCAAATGACCGGATGGATTTTAGAGCCGTCCTATCCGCTTTCACAGACGCCGATGTTTCAATGCCTGCTTCTGGAAGATGGGCAGGAGCCGGAATGGTGCGAGGGCGAACGCCTGACCTCTGCTGGCGGCTCATGGACGCCCAACATTGGGCAAGCCCCCGGCTGGCACGACGGCAGCGCATCTTTCTTGTGGCAGACTTTGGAGGACGGCGTTCCCACGAAATACTTTTTAAGCCCCGCACAATGCAGTCACTTCCTGCACTTGGCGGAGATCGCGGGCTGCCCGCCGCCTGCGGAGATCGAGGCTCTTTTATTGAAGCAGGGCGACGCGTACCAGTTACCCGACCCTTTCAATGCTTCCGTATGCGGGCGTCCGCCAAGGAGCGGACGGAAACAGCGTTCCGAAACAGCTTCGGACTGCCAACTGACCCTTTTCCCACTCTGTTAGCGGGCGGCATTTCGCCCTTTGCCTTTTGGTATGAGGACGATCCAGCCGGGGGCTGCGTCCGCTTTCCCACGGAAACGGAATGTGAACGGCTCATGGGGCTGCCGGAGGGCTGGACAAGGTACGGCGCGGACGGCGAGGAAATCCTATCCTCCCACCGTTAACGGGCATTGGGAAACGCCATCGCGCTGCCCTGTGCCGAGTACATCATGGCGGGGATCACGGAGGCGCTGACAAAAGGAGGTGCAAATGACGGTATTTGAAGCCTACATTACCAACCTCGGTAAATACGCCGAGGGGCAGCTTGTGGGCGAAATGCTGAAATTTCCGGCTACCACGGAGGAGGTGCAATCGCTCTTAAAGAACATCGGCGTGGACGGTGTGCGGTATTAGGAGTTTTTCATCACCGCCTTTGACGGCGATGTGATGGGCTTATACGACTATCTCACCGAGTATGAAAACTTGGACGAGCTGAACCATTTGGCGCATCTCATTTCCGAGCTGGACAGCGACGAGATCGAAACGCTGGAGGCCGTACTCAGCAAGGGCGACCATACTTCCAGCGTGGCGGACATCATCAACCTTGTTCACAATCTGGACTGCTACGAGCTGCACCCCGGCGTGACCGACGATGAAACGCTGGGGCGCATCTATGTGGAGGACATGGAACTACTGGATGTGCCGGACAATGTGCTGCCCTACTTCGATTTTGAAGCCTATGGGCGGGATATGCGGATCAACGAGGGCGGCCACTTCGCCCCCACGGGCTATCTGACCCGTAGCGGCGACTTTATGGAGGTGTACCACGGCATCGAGGACATTCCCGCCGAACACCGCATTTTTGCGTACCCCAAGTTGAATATCCGGGAGCAGATGGCGGCCTACAAGGAGGTCATAGACCGTTCCTCTTTGGAGGGCGAACGCCTGCACCCGAGAAAGGAGCATGATGACCGCTGACCTTGGGACATTTTGTCCCAAGGTCATATTTCTATCAGAGAGGAGGCGATGACGGCTGGTAGACGAGGATATTTCCCGGCGCACGATTGCCGTATCGGTGAAGGCGTCGAAGCTGACCGCCCGGGGGCTTGCCTATGTTGTCCGGGCGGTGGGACGCAAGATTGCCAAGGCGCACCGGGCAAAGCAGACGCCCCACGGCAAACAGACCGTGAAAAAGCTCATGGCGCACGGCACATCCATCAGCAGCCTTGAACTGTCCGGGGATGCCAAGCTCTTTGACCGGGTGGCCCGGAAATGGAATGTGGACTATGCTTTTTATCAGACTGAACCGGGGAAATACCTGTTGTTCTTCAAGTCCGGGCAGGCGGATGCCATGACCGCCTGCTTTTCGGAATACTCCCGCAAGGTGCTGGATAAGGCCAAGTCCCGCCAGCCCACGATTCCCGAACAGATGAAGCAGGCGGAACAGCAGCTTGCCAAGGAAAAGCCTCAGAAAGAACACATTAAGGAGGCCGTGCATGGTAACAGATAAGCTCCGTAAATATGTGCTGCCCAACATTCCCTATGTGTTCATCGGCTGGATATTCCTCAAGCTGGGGACGGCGTACCGTCTGGCGGCAGGCAGTGATTTCGCCCATAAATTCATCGGGCTGGGTCAGACTGTCGGCGCAGCCTTTGCCGACTTTGCCCCCGGCCTTGCTCCCTTTGACTGGCTGGTGGGCATTGTGGGCGCGGTGGCGTTCCGCCTGCTGATCTACTTCAAAAGCAAGAACGCCAAGAAATACCGCCGGGATGCGGAGTACGGCAGCGCCCGCTGGGGGAACGAAAAAGACATCAAGCCCTTTGTCGATCCCAAGTTTGAAAACAATATGCTGCTGACCGCCACAGAACGGCTCACCATGAACACCCGTCCGAAAAATCCCGCTAACGCCCGCAACCTCAATTTCTGCGGGATCGGCTCGTCCGGCTCGGGAAAGACAAGGTTCTGGCTGACCCCGCAGCTCCTTCAAGCCCATTCCTCGTATGTGGTGGTAGACCCGAAGGGCGGCACCCTCGACCAGTGCGGGCGGTTTCTGCAACGGGAGAAATACAGGGTGCGGGTGTTCAACAGTATCGACTTTTCAAAATCCATGCACTACAATCCGCTGGCCTATATCAAGACGGAAAGCGATGTTTTGAAATTCGTTACCGCCCTGATCGCCAACACCAAAGGCGACGGCAAGGAGGGCGACGAGTTCTGGACCAAAGCCGAAACCCTCTTATACTGCGCCCTTGTGGCCTACATCGTCTTTGAGGGGCCGGAGGAAGAACGCAACATGAATACGCTGGTGGAAATGATAAACAGCATGGAAGTCCGGGAGGATGACGAAACCTTCAAAAATGCGGTGGACTATATGTTTGACGGGCTGGAACGCCGCAGCCCCCAGCACTTCGCCGTGAGGCAGTATAAGAAATACAAGCTCGCCAGCGGTGATATATGCTCTAAGTGACTTCTTAATCATGATTTTGTCATGGTTAGTGAAGCAGCCACTTAGAGCATTTTCATTTCAGGAGGTGCAGCCATGAGAAACGAGAAAATCACCCCTCTGTATGAGCGTTTGAGCCGCGATGATGAGTTACAGGGCGAGAGTAACTCCATATCGAACCAGAAAAAGATGTTGGAGGACTTCGCCCGCCAGAACGGGCTTCCGAACCCCACTCACTTCACCGATGACGGCGTATCGGGAACTCGTTTTGACCGCCCTGGCTTTCTGGCAATGATGGAGGAAGTCGAGGCCGGACGGGTGGAGGCCATCGTCATAAAAGACATGAGTCGCCTGAGGCGCGATTATCTGAAAGTCGGCCAGGTCATGGAGATTTTGCGGCAGCGCGGCGTCCGGTTGATCGCCATCAACGACGGTGTGGACAGTCTGAAAGGCGATGACGATTTTACGCCCTTCCGTAACATTATGAATGAGTTTTACGCCCGCGACACCAGCCGGAAAATCCGCTCTGTGTTCAAGTCCAAAGGCATGAGCGGCAAGCACCTGACCGGCACCGTTATCTACGGCTATCTGTGGGACGAAAAGCGGGAACACTGGCTTGTGGACGAAGAAGCCGCCGAAGTGGTACGCCGTATCTTTTCCCTGACGATGGAGGGCTATGGCCCCTATCAAATTTCCAAGCTGCTATCCGAGGCAAAGGTTGAAATCCCCGCTATCCATCTGGCACGCTTTCACGAAGGAGTAAACAGGACGAAGCCGGTCAAAGACTCCTACGGCTGGGGATCATCCACCATTGTGAACATCCTGAAAAAGCGGGAATACCTGGGCCACACCATCAATTTCAAGACCCGCAAGCACTTCAAGGACAAGAAAAGCCACTATGTTGACGAAAGCGAGTGGACGATTTTCGAGAATGCCCATGAGGCCATCATTGACCAAGAAACCTTTGACAATGTGCAGCGTATCCGGGCAAATGTTCGGCGTTACCCGGACGGCTGGGGCGAGGCCCACCCTCTGACCGGCCTGATGTACTGCGCCGACTGCGGCGGCAAGATGTATGTCCATCGCGTCAATAACGGCAAGCGTGACCCACAGTTTACTTGCAGCCAGTACAGCAAAATTCCATGCGGGACGCTTTGCGGCACACAGCACCGCATCCGGGCCGAGGCCGTCCTGACCCTGATAACCGATATGCTCCGGGTCATCGCGGAGTATTCCCAAAATGACCGGGCCGAGTTTATCCGCACCGTCCAGGAAACGCAGGTCACCCAGCAGACCGCCGATATATCCAAGAAGCGGAAACGGCTGGCCGCCGCCCAAAAGCGGGCTGGGGAACTGGAAAAGCTGATTTGCAAAATCTATGAGGACAACGCCCTGGGCAAGCTGCCGGACGCCCGGTATGAGGCCCTGGACGCACAGTACGCCAAAGAGCAGGACGCCCTCAACGCGGAAATCACGGAACTGGAAAAAGCCGTTACCGGCTATGAGCAGAGCCGGAAATCTGCGGAGAAGTTTATTGCCCTGATTGACAAGTATGAGAATTTCGACACGCTGACAAATACCATGCTCAACGAGTTTGTAGAGAAAATCCTTGTCCATGAACGCGCTCGCAAAGGCAGCCAGGACACTACGCAGGAGGTTGAAATCTACTTCAATTTTGTGGGCCGGTATATCCCGCCCGCCTTGCAGCCGGTTCCCCTGACCCCGGAGGAACAAGAAGAACTGCGGAAGAAGGAGGAACGCAAGGACAGGCTTCACCAGAACTACTTACGCCGCAAGGCCAACGGCAAGCAGAAGGAATGGGAAGAACGCTACAACGCCAAACGCAAGGCCCAGGTGGAGGCGGCAAAGGCCGCAATCCGTGCCGAGGACATGGAGAAGGGCATTTTTATCCCCGTCAGTCAGTTACCCAAGCAGGAGCCCCGCAAGGCCACCGTGGCGGAGGCTGACGCCTGCCGAATAGAGCATCTCATTAGCGACGAAAGTTTTCAGCGATTAAAAGAAGCCACAGAAAAGCGGTCTTGAAGATAAACTTGAAAGGGGTGAGCGGCATGGAGAAAATTATTGTAATCCGCACTTCCGATCCAGATGGAAGTGTCTTTCAATCCATCCTGGGAGCCTTACAGGGAAAAAACATTCAGATTCTCCATGCTGCTGACCTTGATCCCTCTGTCCTGACTCTGGGAGATATTGAGATATTCCCAGAGCAGCGGCGGGTTACAAAGGCCGGTAAGGAGATCTGCCTGAACTACGGAGAGTTCTCTATCCTTTACTGTATGGCCTGCTGTCCTGGGCGTGTATTCAGCCGGGAGCAGCTCTACAATGCAGCCTGGGGTGAGGAGGACTATGAATTAGGCACCAACACCGTGGACAATACGATCTGGCGCCTACGGAACAAGCTGGAGCCTGACCCAAAGCATCCCACCTACATCAAGACCGTTTTTCGGGTGGGATATAAAATTGAAAAATAAGCCTAACAATGTACTGAGTGTAGTTTCAGCAGGCTACACTCAGTATTTTTAGTAGGATCTCCGTACTTTACCTTATCCAGGTGTATTGCCAGTCGTACCAGGAATTCTGAATAACCAGATTTGTGTGTGGCTATTGACAAGATAACACACTTATGCTATTCTGATAACAGCGTTACCGATATCAATGTTATCTAAAGGGGTGATAGAATGTCGTTGCCGGATCGGAGAATTGATCCCAAGATACTTAAAAGTGCAGAAGAAGAATTTATGGAAAAGGGGTTTGCAGATGCCTCCTTGCGGGAAATATGCAAAAAAGCCGGCGTAACAACAGGAGCCATGTATAAGCGATACCCTGGCAAAGAAGCTTTGTTTGAAGCAGTAGTTGGTCCAACACTTCAGGATATTGAGGAGATGGCGCTTAATATCGAACGGTACGATTACGAGCAGCTGGCACATGGCAAGATGCGATCCGTATGGGATATGTCAAGCACAACACTTAAAACGATTGTGCGTTTTTCCTATGAGCGATACGATGGATTCAAGTTGCTCCTGTGTCGTTCGGAAGGTTCGACACACGCAAATTTCTTACATGATTTCGTATCTCACCATGCAAAGCAAACGGTCAAATTTTTAGAGGCAGTTACCCAGCAAGATGGTAGAGACAACCAGATTGATGAAGAGGAAATCCACATGCTGCTGACAGCCTTTTGGTCTACGCTGTTTGAGCCAATCGTTCATGATTTGCCTTTGGAAAAAGCATTACGCCACTGTGAATATGTGGCAAAACTATTTAACTGGCAAGCTATTTTTGGCTTTTAGCTTAATAGGCTAAAAGCCAAAAAAATCCACATTGGTTAGCGACCGCTAACGAGGAAGGAGAAAACAATGAAAAGTAAGAATGCAAAATTTAAAAAATCAGACAAAATGAATGTCCGCGATTACATAACCGCCGCCATCTTATATGTGCTTATGTTTCTGGTCTATGCGGGAGTTGGCGCACCCATTGGTATGACCGTCGCTGGCAGCTTGTTTGTCTTTGCGGCCTGTGCAGTGGTTTGGGGAACCATTTTCATGCTTCTGTTTACGAAAGTGAATAAGAAAGGAATCGTCTTGTTGTTTGGGTTAATTTGGGCGGCAATGCAGCTTATGAGTTTTTGGGGTGTTGCGCTGGTAATTGCCGTTGGCGCGGTGATTGCTGAACTTTTTTGGCGCACATTGGATCGGCACAAGTTTTCTACCATGTTGCTGTGCTTTACCGTTCAGGTGGTATTTCTCTATCTGGGCATGACGATTCCACTTATTTTTATGAAAGATATGTATTTAGCCGCAGTATCCGCCTATGCGGATCTCTACTCCACAGTGTTTGATATGCTTACCGGGCCAATGTTCTTTGTGGGTCTTGCCGCCACTGTGGTGGGATGTGTGGTTGGAGCATTTCTTGGAAAACTGTTGCTGAAAAAACACTTTCAAAAAGCGGGGATCGTATGAGCAGGGATATCAGACACATTCGTTTTTTAGAGCTGGACCCACGAATGAAGCTCTTGCTGGTGGTTGTCTTTGCGTCAGCTACTTTTAGTGCGCCAAATCTGTTGGCCCTGATTTGGATGTATCTGCTGGTTGTAGTTCTGTATCTGGCTCGTGGTCTTTGGTTGGGCGCAAAAAAGACTGCAATGCTGTTTGCTGTGTTCCTGCTAATAAACCTAATTCTTTCTTTCGTACCGCAAAGCAAATTCGCTGCGGGCGTGGGTATGATTCTATTCATGCTGGAACGAGTTGTAGTGTTTTTTGTCATGGGAGCGTGGATGGGCAGCAAGCTACGAGTCAGTGATTTTGTGACTGCGATGCAGAATATGCACGTGCCTAAAGGTGGTACTATCGCACTAGCGGTAGCTTTCCGTTACATCCCGACAGTACAGGATGAATTCCGTTCTATCAAAAATACTATGATGCTACGCGGCATTGGACTGACAGTGCGAAATGTGCTGCTTCACCCAGTTAAAACCTGTGAATATGCCATTGTTCCGTTGATTATTAGGAGTATGACGATATCAGATGAACTGGCCGCTTCAGCCATGACACGAGGGTTGGATTTGGAATCAAAGCGCACCTCTTATCGGGAGGTACGTTTACGAGCGACCGACTTTTTATATGCAGGCGCCGTTATTTCCGCTGTAATTGCTGGAATTACTGGCAGTGCTTTGCTTGGGAGGTAAAGATATGATTCAAATTGAACACGTTTCCTTCCAGTATGCCAATGCAAAGGAACCGGCTTTGCGGGATGTGAGCCTTACTATCCAAAAAGGGGAATTTGTAGTTCTGTTGGGTTCCTCGGGCTGTGGAAAAACGACCATCACCCGGTTGATTAACCGCTTAGTTCCAGAGTTTTTTGAAGGGGAGTTGGAAGGAAGGGTCATTGTAGATGGGCAGAATACAGATGAACTGTCAATCCAGGATTTGGCTGGTGTGGTAGGCTCCGTTTTTCAGGATCCACGGTCTCAGTTTTTTGCCACGGATACAACAGCAGAAATTGCCTTTTCCTGTGAGAATGTGGGCATTCCAAGAGAAGAAATCTGTCGGCGTATTGAACAGGCGGCTAACGACCTGCAAATTCAGCGCTTATTGGAGCGCAGCATTTTTGAACTGTCCAGCGGTGAAAAGCAGTCTATTGCTATCGCCTCAGTCTACGCACTTGCCCCCAAAATTCTGGTGCTGGACGAACCCTCTGCTAATCTGGATGCTGCAGCCACCGAGCATTTGATGAAGATTCTCCATACACTCAAACAACAGGGGTATACCATTATTATATCTGAGCACCGCATCCATTATCTGAAAGACATTGCAGATCGTGCCGTTTTGATTGAATATGGACAGATCACAAGAGAATTGGATGCCTCTGCCTTCCGTTCCCTTTCCAACGAGGAGGCTAACCGAATGGGGTTAAGGAGTACGGATCTTCTAAGTATACGCCCACCTGTGACGCAGAAAAAAACCGGAGCGGAGGAACAAATTTGTCTGGAAAATCTATCCTACCGCTATACCAGAGAAAGTGAGACGCTGGCAAATGTGAACCTCTCTGCCAGGAAAGGAGACATCGTTGGTATCGTCGGAACCAACGGCGTAGGGAAAAGTACGCTGTTGGAAATTGTGTGTGGTTTAAAAAAAGAAACCAATGGGGAGGTTCGATTTGGTGGCCAAGCGGTGAATAGTAAAACCAGGGTGCGTGATACTTTTCTTGTCATGCAGAGCAGCGACTACCAGCTTTTTACAGAAAGTGTGGAAAAAGAACTGTTTCTGGGTAATGACGGCAATGAGGAACTGCAAAAAAAAGGCCGTATGCTGTTGGAGCGGATGGGATTATTGGATTATCGACAGCAACATCCTGCATCAATGTCAGGCGGCCAGAAGCAGCGCCTTTGCATTGCGGTAGCTTGTATGAAAGACACAGATGTGATTTGTTTCGACGAGCCTACCAGCGGCCTGGACTATTCCAGTATGGTCAATGTTTCTTCCCTTCTACATGAACTGGCAGAACAGGGCAAGACCCTCCTGGTGACCACCCATGATTACGAATTTTTAATGCATACCTGTACCCATATTTGCTATCTGCTCAACGGCAGGGTGGAAAGTTTCTTTCCTGTAGAACCCAGATATACACCGCAGATCTATTCTATTCTCTTTCAGAAGGAGGTTGTTTTATGAAGAAGCAAGGTCTTGCAGGCAGTATCCTGTCTTATGCTACGCCATGCAAGGGAAAACTGATTATATCTGTAATTTGTGCATTACTGTCGGTTGCAGGGGGCATCATCCCTTATGTTGCCGCTTACCGTATTATTTGCCTGTTTTTTGACCAAACCGCCACGGCGGAGACGATCCTTTACTGGACCATTGTTGGCACGATCGGTTTTCTCGGCAAGGTTCTGTTTCATGCCATCTCCACTACGCTTTCCCACATTTCTGCATATACCATTTTGGAGTTGATGCGAAAGCGGGTCGCCGAGAAACTGATGAAAGCTCCGCTTGGAGTGGCCCAAGGAATCAACGCTGGTCGCGTAAAGAATATTGTGGTAGATCAGATTGAGAATATTGAAATCCCCCTGGCTCATGTGATTCCAGAGGGCGCCGGGGCGCTGGTATTGCCGATAGCGGTATTCACTTATCTCTGTATGATTGATTTCCGTTTGGCGCTGGCATCGCTGATTACCATCCCTTTGGCGCTTATTCCATATGGAATGATGTTGGGCGGCTACAATAAAACCTACCAAGTCTATATGGAAGCCAATGAGCACATGAACAATGTAGTGGTTGAGTACATGGAAGGCATCGAAGTTGTGAAAGCTTTCAACCAGTCGACCTCGTCCTATGAGAAATATCGGAAAGCGGTAGAGAACTTCAAGCAAACCACCTTGAATTGGTACAAATCAACATGGAAATTTACTACCCTTGGTGCCAGTATTCTGCCGACAACTCTACTGGGTGTATTGCCGATTGGCACGCTGCTTTATCTCTATGGCAGCACAACCCTGCCAAAAATCACTATGGCAATGCTGCTCTCTATGGGCATGGTCAGCAGTTTGGGCCGCATGATTCTGTTTTTTAATCAGCTAAAATCAATTCAGTATTCTGTCAATATTGTAAATAAGACCTTTGATATTGGAGAATTGCCATTGGCAATGGAGGAAAAACCGATCTCGGCTCATGACATCCTAATGGAGCATGTGACCTTCTCCTATACCGGAAAAGAAAATGTAATCCATGACATAAATCTTGCTATCCCGGAGGGGGCATTTTATGCTCTTGTCGGCCCGTCTGGTGGAGGTAAATCGACACTGGCCCGCCTGGTGGCACGTTTCTGGGATCCGACAGAGGGAGCCATCCGGATTGGTGGCGTAAATATCAAAGACATTCCTCTGACAGAGTTGGCCGATCAGGTGAGCTTTGTTACGCAGGATAATTTTCTGTTTAACTGCTCCATTTTGGAAAATATCCGGCTAGGCAATCCGCAAGCCACAGATGAGCAGGTTTTGGAGGCGGCCCGAAAGGCACAATGCGACGAATTTATCAACAAGCTGGAACAGGGGTATCAGTCCAGCGCAGGCGAGGCTGGAGACCGGCTGTCTGGTGGTGAGAGACAGCGTATTGCAATCGCCAGGGCTATTTTGAAGAATGCTCCCATCGTGATTTTGGACGAGGCCACATCTTTTACTGATCCAGAGAATGAGGCCAAAATTCAGGAAGCTATCGCAGAGTTGACCCGTGGTAAAACGCTTCTGGTCATCGCCCACCGCCTCTCCACAATCAAGAATGCAGATAGGATCCTTTTGATTGAAAAAGGACGAATCGCGCAAAGCGGTACTCATGAGGAACTATTGGAAAGCAGCGCTCTTTATAGAGATATGTGGCAGGCTCACATTGGCGCAAAGAAATGGTCAGTTGGGTTAAGAGGGGAGGTTTTCGCATGATTAGAATTCTCAAACGGCTGTTCCGTCTGATGAGTCAGTACAAGGGGCGGCTCTATCTTGGCATTGCCCTCTCAATGATCTCCAATATTCTTGGCATTGTTCCTATTATCTGCGGAGTCTGGACAATTAAGCTGATTCTTGATGACAGCAACGGGGCAGCAGTGTTGGAACCGGTATATGTTCTCCAACTCACCACAATCATCCTTGGTTCAGTTTTGCTCCGATGGCTGTTCGCCTATATCCGGGCAACCCGGCAGGATAGCATTGCTCATGAGGTAACCTGTGCAGAACGACTGAAGATAGGTGATATTCTTAAGCGGGTTTCGCTGGGATTTCTCCAGCGGAAAAACATGGGGGAATTTACCACTGCTATCACCACAGATCTGGCTTTTTTTGAAATGCAGACGATGAATGTTGTCAATAACATTATTGACAGCTACATATTTCTTGCAATCACGATAATATGGCTGCTATGCTTTTCTCCTTTTTTGGGGGGCGCCGCGCTATTGGCTGTGGCAATTTCTACAGCCGGGCTGCAACTTATCGAGCGCCAAAGCCGTAAAAATTCCCCGATTCGGCAGGAAAGTATCAATGAGATGGCAGATGAGATTGTTCAGTATGTCCGCGGGATGGCTGTTGTCAAATCTTTCAAGCAGGAAGGTGTAGCCTCTGACGGCCTCTACCGGGCCTATCATAAGTCGAAAGAAATTAACATTAAGATGGAACGGAACTTTGCTCCTTGTGACGCATTGCACCGGCTCGGCCTATACATGGGCACCATGGCAATCACCTGCATCACAGCCCTTCTTGCACTCCAAGGGGAAATGGAACTGTATATGGCGATTATGTTGATCGTTTACAGTTATATCATGTTTAACACGATTGAGTCGGCAAATAATTCCCTTCACATTCTGGAAATGCTGGATACAGTAGCGGAGAAACTTCAGAGTATTGAAGATGCTGAATTCATTGATAAAGACGGAAAAGATGTTTCTATTAACCAGTACGATATTGAGTTTAAGGATGTGTCCTTTGGCTATGATAGTCGGGAAGTTTTAAGCCATATCTCCTTCCGTATCCCGCAGAACACCACAACAGCGATCGTAGGACCATCCGGCAGCGGGAAAACCACAATCTGCAGTTTATTGGCTCGGTTTTATGATGCACAGAATGGAGAAATACAAGTGGGAGGCCACAATGTTCGGGAATTTACCTGCGATTCTCTACTGAAAAATATCAGTATGGTATTCCAAAATGTGTATTTGTTCCACGATTCAATTCGCAACAATATTTTGTTCGGAAAACCAGATGCCTCCGAGGAAGAAATAATTGCCGCCGCCAAAGCCGCCCGATGCCATGATTTTATTATGGCGCTCCCAGATGGCTATAACACAGTCGTTGGTGAGGGTGGCTCTACCCTATCTGGTGGAGAAAAGCAACGCATTTCGATTGCTCGGGCTATGCTAAAAAACGCCCCCATTGTCATCCTTGATGAAGCAACTGCCAGCATTGATCCAGAAAATGAACATCTTATTCAACAAGCTATCGGCAATCTTACTCACGGTAAAACCATTATTGTGATTGCCCATCGCCTTGCGACTATTGAAAGCGCAGATCAGATCTTGGTGATTGATGAGGGAAAGGTTGTCCAAAGGGGAACTCATCAGCAGCTTGTCTCGCAAAATGGGTTGTATAAACGATTTATCTCCATTCGCGAACAAGCTGAGGGTTGGGCCATTGGATAAACAGAGGATGGACGAAAGGGACAATTATATATGAATAGTAAATGGACTGGTAAAGATTTCGGGATTACAGCCGGGATTTCCTTGGTTTACTTTATGATAACCATGGTGGTCATGATGTCCGGGGCACTTACGCCCATTCTGTGGATTTTTATGCCAGCTCTAATTGGTTTTTTTACGGGAATCCCATATCTGTATATTGTGGCAAAGGAAGCGAAACCCGGTGTTGTGTTTTTAATGAACCTGATCGTAGGTGTAATCTATTTTATTGCCGGGGAACTCTCCAATCTGGTCATTGTTACCTTAATTATCACCACCGTTCTTGCAGAGGGCGTACGGAAAGTTGGCGGTTACCACAATCTTAAGACGACACTCTTTAGTCATGTCATATTTTCCTTTGGTATGTTCGGTAATCCTCTCTATATCTGGGTGTTCCCCGAATACACGGTTGCACGCGCCACAGAGGAAATGTCGGCCGAATATGCGACAGTCATGCAGAATGTTGCGCAGATATGGATGCTGCCGGTTATGATTGTTGCAACTGTTGTACTGGCTCTGGTGGGCAGTATGCTTGGGAAAACAGTTCTAAAAAAACAACTTTCCAACGCTGCGCTGATCTGAATAAAGGGAATCCTGTTCCTAAAGGAAGGAGACCAACCATGCTGACATCTATGGATAAACGCACCGTAAAACTTCACGCATCCGGTGAAGACTATTTAGAGGCCATCTTGATGTTGCAAAAGAAGTTAGGTATGGTGCGCTCCGTAGATGTGGCCCGGCACATGGAGGTGTCAAAGCCCAGCGTGTGCCATGCAGTGGCTACCTTGCGGAACGGCGGCTTTCTCACAATGGACAAAGATCATTTTCTCCATCTGACCGATGTGGGTCGCGAGGTAGCCGAAAAAATCTACGAGCGTCACTGCTTCTTTACCGAGCAGCTTATCGCCGCAGGCGTTGACCCCAAAACTGCGGAGGCCGATGCCTGTCGTATTGAACACATCATCAGCGATGAGAGTTTTGACCGGCTGAAAGAGGCAGCCG
>JAERMT010000630.1_pt1 | contig 18824 bp, 13 predicted proteins | sample 9267081 | NCBI WGS metagenome assembly JAERMT01 (sample SAMN17071939, study PRJNA684904) | human gut metagenome | isolation source: diarrhea sample from child under the age of five | host: Homo sapiens | place: South Africa: Mafikeng, Mafikeng Provincial Hospital | collected 2019-09
ATGAAGAGTACGAGAAGATGCAGTTCTACTACCACCCTGATCACTTGGGTAGCAGTAGCTATATCACGAACCTCGATGGTGAGGTGTCGCAACACATCGAGTATGTGCCGTTTGGTGAGGTCTTTATCGAGGAACGCAATAATACGTGGAATACCCCGTATCTCTTCAATGCCAAGGAGTTAGACGAAGAAACAGGGCTATATTACTATGGAGCCAGATACATGGACCCCAAAATCTCCATGTGGTTGGGGGTAGACCCGTTAATGGAGCAAACGCCAAGTTGGACACCATACAGAGCTTTCTATTGTAACCCTATTAGATATACAGACCTAATAGGACTTTCAGAAAGTACTCATACGGATGATAATGGCAATGTTATAGCTGTTTTCAATGATAATGATAATGGAGTATATAAACATGGAAAGAATGCAGATGGTAGTAATCCAACAGAATATCAATTATCAAAAAGAGCAGAAAAGTTTGGGACTTCAAGTGGTGGCATAAGAATGGGGGAAACAGAGTATTGGGATGAGTTTGTTAGTCCTGAAACAGGGAAGGCTCTAACCAACCATAGAATACAATTTGGTAAATCATTTGATCCCATTATTGCTAAAATGCATGGTCTTGCAGAAGATATGAATTTAGTAGAAATTGCTTCTAAGTCGGCGGGTGGGCAATTATTTGATATAAAAAAGAATTATGTAGGAGTTGGTGGGTTATTAAATGGTAAATATGCAACATCACGTTCTGCTAGTAATTTCTTAGCAGGATATAATGCAGAAGGAGGAACATATTTTGGGGTCGGTATTTCATTTAATACATTTCAAAAATTAGCAGGGGCATTACATATTGAAGAAAGTAATGGTAAGAGACTAAGTAAGTGGCAAATGGCTGATATCGTTATACTAGGTACCTATAATAGTTCAGATATTAAAAAGTTCGTCGCTCCTACTTATGGTGAGGTTAATTATCAGTATAGAATGAGCTTAGCTGGTTGGAACTTTGGAAAAAAGAAAAAATAGTACTTATGAGTAGAATAAAAACTTTTATAATACTTATAATAGTATTTCTAATTATTGGTGGTTACCTATACTATAAATGGGGAAAAGAAAGCTTTATGCCATCAAATGAGAATATTATTACCCTTAATTTGGAGAAAGTTGGAAAGCCAATATATATTAAAGCGAGAAATTGGGGTGTGGCGGGAAACCACGAGGAAATTGTTTTATCTATGTCAAATAAAAACATTCCAAATAAAGATAGTGATTATATCTTTTACTCAAATGATGTTTTTTATAAGACTGACAGTATACAAACAATAACCTTTTTCGTTCCGGAAAGCTCAATTAGTGAGCCGTTGATTAAATTTACAAATCCAGTAGTAATAATAAACAAATTAAAAAATGCAGATGAAATAAAGGATTATGTTCAAAACTATCAGAAGTATGGATTAAAAAGGATTACTTTTGCAAATAATTAGTATCAACATATCTTGTAACACTAAGATAATGAGATGGCAAAGCAAATAATATCCCACACCGCGACCGATGTCCGAGGCATAGATAGGTGTGCTCACTTTGTTACCTTTACCATCGGTAGGTACATAGACCAAACCGTCATATCGTTTACCCCTATACTCCGTCTTCACTTCCTCTACAGCGAGATTATACTGGGAGAGGATGGCGTTCAACTCACCCAAAGAACAGAATGAATAATGCTTTAAGACGGTACGAACAAGCGAGCTGATTGACTTGAGTTAAAACCCACTTCTTGACCATACCAAATCTTGACTTACCCAGCTCTTAGCCGAAATCCCCTATGGCTTACTCATTTGACCGTAGGTAATTGTAAGCTCAGATTAAACGCTGAAAACACACCGATGAAATGAACAATCCCCAAAGAGGGACAAAAGCACGCACACCGATGGAAGAATTGACACTCACCGAGAGATTGTCTGCTCTTGACGTCAGCGTTCCTGAGTTCAAATGAGTATCCGCTAAACCATATCTCAACTCACATCGTTTACCCCTTTGTTCAATCACTTATTTCTCTTATGTATAGGATTATAGTGCCTTTCAAGCATCGCTTGAATATCGCTCTGTTTGTAGAGTATCTTGCCTCCGATTTTGTGATAAGCTATTGTTCCACTGTCTCGGTACTCTTGGAGCGTGCGACTACTCAGACGTAACAGCTTGCAGACTTCCTCACTTGTAAGGTAAACCTCTCCGCCCAACATAGGACGTGCAGTAGCACAATAACGCTCCAGCTTCTTCAAGACGCTCTCCATAAGTTGTGCAAACATCTGCATTTGCGGGTCTTGTTGTGTAATGATTTCGTTCTCTGACATAGTTCATTAGGTGCTTGAGTTCAGTCTTTCTTTGTATTCAGTATCTCAGTGATGTCGCTCTCTTTATAGTAGCACTTATGCCCGACCATAGAGAACGGGATTTTACCCGTATCCCGATAGTGTTGCAGGGTTCGCTTGCTGATACCGAGCCTACGGCATACGGCTTCATTGTCGAGCCATTCCTCCGTTTCGGGAGGACACCCGATAAGCCGTTCGATACGGTGGATGAAATCTGCAAAGGAGGAGCAGTGCTGCTCCCAAGCCTTGCGGTCGATGATGATAAGTTTCATTGCATTGTTGTTGATTACGTTATTCATTTTTGCCGTGAAACTTGGGCTAGCTCTCTCAAAAAGCTTTTACTGGACAGCAATAGTTCGTCAGATCTGGATTTCCTGCAGGAGGGTTGGCTACTCTGATATTTTTTACTACCTTTGTGAGCGACTCTTAGGGGTGCCACAGTGCGACTGCGTGGTGGCTGAGATGAGACCCTCGACCTGATCCAGATAATACTGGCGTAGGCAAAGAGAACGACTACACGCTGACCGTGCAGACTCTCATACTGGGACACCCTACTTGTCAAGCCTCGTTGGCTGGGCAGTACACACTAAGAGTTTTACATACCAGACTGATGAAGGTATGTAGGCTCTTTTTCTTTTTATATGGCTTATGCAAGTAACGATCAATAAGACTCCCCACGACCTGCCTGCAGGTACCTCGCTACTAGAGGCGGTATCGCCTGTCGTCGCTACGCTCGACCACACGGCGCTAGCGGTCAACCATCGTGTCATACCACGTGACGCCTGGCCTACGCACCAGCTCTGCGAGGGTGATGCTGTCACGATCATTACCGCAGCAATGGGTGGATAAAACATCCTACTGACTCTTGCGAACCCTTATCAAACACACTTAATCTCTTTACTCTATGAAGCAAAAAGATCAAACGGACAATCTAAACATCTCTCAGGGTCCACTCCCTGGCTCTACTAAGATATATGTCACCGGCTCTCGCCCCGACATTCGCGTGCCGATGCGTCGCATCACACTCTCAGACACCATCGACGAGGAGGGTGTACGGCACAACAACGGCTCGGTCGTGGTCTACGACACCTCGGGTCCCTACACCGATCCCGACTATCATGTCGATCCGCACCAAGGACTACCTAAGATACGCCAGCAGTGGATCGAGGAGCGTGGCGACACGACGAGACTGAAGGAGCAGAGCTCGGAGTATGGTCGCAAGCGGAGACAAGACGCTTCGCTAGATCATCTGCGCTTTGCCCATCTCAACGACCAGCCGCTCGTAGGCACCGAGGAGCATCCTGTCACGCAGCTATACTATGCGCGTCAGGGGATCATCACCCCCGAGATGGAGTATGTGGCTATTCGTGAGAATCAGCTCATGGACGAGATCCGAGAGCAGTACCCGCAGCATCTAGGCGAGAGCTTTGGAGCTAATATCCCGGAGCGCATCACCCCTGAGTTCGTCCGTGACGAGATTGCTGCTGGACGAGCTATCCTTCCCAACAATATCAACCACCCCGAGAGCGAGCCGATGATCATCGGACGCAACTTCCTCGTCAAGATCAATGCCAACATTGGTAACTCGCCCATCACCTCCTCTATCCAAGAGGAAGTTGAGAAAGCGGTCTGGGCTATCCGCTGGGGTGCTGACACCATCATGGACCTCTCCACGGGACGCAACATCCACGAGACGAGAGAGTGGATCATTCGCAATTCGCCAGTACCCGTAGGCACCGTGCCACTATACCAAGCTTTGGAAAAGGTCAAGGGACAGGCAGACAAACTCACCTGGGAGCTTTACCGTGACACGCTCATTGAGCAGGCTGAGCAGGGTGTCGACTACTTCACCATCCACGCTGGCCTGCGCTGGCAGTTCATCCCGCTGACGATGAAGCGCCTCACCGGTATCGTCTCTCGTGGCGGTGCCATCATGGCGAACTGGTGTACGACGCACAAGCGTGAGAGCTTTCTCTACGAGCACTTTGACGAGATCTGTCAGATCTGCGCTCGCTACGATGTAGGTATCAGTATCGGTGACGGCTTGCGTCCTGGCTCTATCGCTGATGCCAACGATGAGGCGCAGTTTGCCGAGCTACGTACGCTGGGTGAGCTATCTCGCATTGCGGACAAGCACTGCGTGCAGGTTCTCATCGAGGGTCCTGGTCACGTGCCTATGCAGCGTATCAAGGAGAATATGGACTTGCAGCTAGACCTTTGCAACGAAGCACCTTTCTACACGCTCGGGCCGTTGGTCACCGACATTGCTCCAGGCTATGACCACATCACCAGTGCCATAGGTGGTGCTATGATTGCGTGGCGTGGCACAGCGATGCTCTGCTACGTGACCCGCAAGGAGCACCTAGGTCTGCCCAACAAGGACGATGTCAAGGAGGGTGTCGTCACCTTCAAGCTCGCAGCCCACGCGGCCGACCTCGCCAAGGGACATCCGGGCGCATACTACCGTGACTACGCTATGAGCAAGGCACGCTATGAGTTCCGCTGGAAGGATCAGTTCCACCTAGCACTCGACAGCGAGACCGCACTCCAGTATCACGACGAGACGCTACCCGCTGAGGGGCACAAGGAGGCACACTTCTGCTCGATGTGTGGCGAGCACTTCTGCTCGATGCGTGCTAGTCGTCAGCTGCAGAAGCGCATCGAGGACGACAAGTAATCAGTAAACCGCCCGACGCCCCATGATCATCATCACTCCGCCCGAACGTCAGTATGTAGAAGATGTAGCTGGCGATATCGTTGATGTCGTAAGAAGCTGCATCTGTAAGGTACACCTGCGCATGCCGGGAGCTTCTGAGGCAGACTTTAGAAAGGTCTTAGACAATCTAGAGCCCGCCTATCACCCGTATGTCGTGCTGTGTGATCACTATGCGCTACTGGCGGAGTATGACGTGGCGGGCGTCTACCTACCCTATCGTCGTGTGGCGGAGTGGAGGGATATACCTCTCGCTCCTCACCAGACGATAGCGGTCGGGGCGCATTCGATCCAAGAGCTACTGGAGCTGCCCTTTACACCAGACTACGCCTTGCTCAGCCCGCTCTTTGACAGCATTAGCAAGGAGGGCTATCAGGGCAATCCCGCCTTACTCTCGTGTCGGGAGGAATTGCTCAAGCTCCCTTACCCAGTCTACGCTCTTGGGGGCATTACCCCCGAAAGTCAAGAGACCGTCGCAAAGGCGGGCTACGCTGGGGTCGCGGTGCTAGGAGACATCTGGTCGCAACCGCAGGGACAACGGCAAGAGCGGCTGGATCAATACCAAACGCCCGCCATTCTGACCGTTGCGGGTCACGACCCCACATCGGGAGCTGGCATCAGCATAGACACCCGCATCGCAAATAATCTGAGCGTGCAGTGCTACAGCGTTATCTCTACGCTCACGGCACAGAGCCTGCACCGCTTCGTCTCCGCTACCGCTACACCGTCCGACCAACTTCAGGAGTCGCTGACGACGCTTCTCACCGACCACCCAGTCACCGTGGCTAAGCTCGGTATGGTGCAGGACTTACAGCAGGCGGTGCAGATTGTTGCGCAGATGAAGGCGCTAGGCGTCAAGCGAATCATTTGGGACCCTATCCTCCAGCCCACAGCCACCGAGGAGACACAGTCCCGCCTTTGGACAGAAGAGCAAGACAAGTTCGCTACCCTATTGAATGAGGTGAGTCTCGTCACGCCCAATAAGCCTGAGGCTCAGGCGCTCTTTGGCACAGACGATCCCGCAGAGCTCCAGCACATCGCTCAGGAGCACGGCGTGGCTATCCTCCTCAAGGGTGGACACGATACCACTTCGCCACATCTTGTGATCAACCATCTGATTACCTGTGACGGCATCCACCCCTACTACACGCATCGCTACGACAAGTCGATCCACGGCACTGGCTGCATGCTCTCCGCAGCAATCGCCAGCTACTGGGCCATGGAGTACAGCCTCGTAAGCTCTGTGCAGCGGGCTTGCCACTACCTCGCTGCTATCTTTGCGGGGCAACCAAACCGTCCCGGGCGACAGCTACTTTACCCCAAGTTTCTTTCAGGGAATTGGAAGAAGCAGCATCTGTACGCACACTTTGCCCTGCAATATGTGACCAACGAGTCAGACCCCGACACATTATATAACAAGGTGTCCCAATACCTCGAGGCGGGCGGGCGCTGGGTGCAGCTACGACTCAAGGAGGCGACCACCGAGGAGCGCATCGAGATGGGCCTGCGCCTCCGCACACTGACCGATCGCTACCATGCCTGCTTGCTCATCGACGATGACATCATCGCCACCATCGCTGTAGACGCTGACGGGGTGCACCTCGGCAAGCGAGACTGTCCTCCGCAAGAGGCGCGACGCATCCTAGGCGACGACTACATCATCGGCTATACGGTCAATAGCCTCGACGACCTACCGCCTGCTTTGGCGGCCGACATTGACTACATCGGTGTGGGACCCTATCGAGACACACAGACCAAAGCGCTCCTCGCTCCTATCCTGGGCTTAGAGGGGATCTCGCAGATAGCTCAGCAAGCTCTAGAGACAGATCGCTGCTACACCCTTCCTCTGATCGTGGCTATCGGAGGCATACAGCCGGAAGATGCTGAGACGCTCTTAGGCGACGAAAACATTGACGGCATCGCCGTGAGCGGTGCCATCGAGCATGCCACCGATATGGCCCAAGTCGTATCGCAGTTACGGCATCACAGATCAAGCTTTCCTAAATATATCCTATAGACATACATTCTAATCTACTATATACATGCAGACTAAGTCATTGAAAATCGGAGACCACGACTTCACCTCGCGCCTCTTCATCGGAACTGGCAAATTTGCCAACAATCAACTTATGTCAGACGCGCTAGACGCTTCTGGGAGCGAGCTTATCACCGTCGCGCTTCGCCGAGTAGAGACCTCTGCAGGCCTCCACGATACACTCATTGAGAGCATCACACGCCCCAATGTCATCATTCTACCCAATACCTCTGGCGCACGTACTGCCGACGAGGCGGTCTACGCAGCACAGTTAGCCCGTGAGGCACTACAGACCAACTGGATCAAACTAGAGGTACACCCCGATCCTAAGTACCTCCTGCCCGACGCTATGGAGACGCTCCGCGCTACTGAGCAGCTCGTCAAGGAGGGCTTCATCGTTATGCCATACATACAGGCAGACCCTGTCCTTTGTAAGCGACTCGAGGAGGTAGGTGCGCCTTGCGTCATGCCCCTCGGTGCTCCGATCGGTAGCAATATGGGACTCACCACGCGAGATATGCTACGTATTATCATCGCTGAGAGCACCGTTCCCGTAGTTGTAGACGCTGGTATCGGTCGCCCCTCACACGCTGCCGAGGCTATGGAGCTAGGTGCCGATGCGGTACTCGTTAATACCGCTATCTCCACCGCTGCCGACCCCGTAGCTATGGCCATCGCCTTTAGAAAAGCTGTCGAAGCTGGTCGCTCAGCTTACGAGATGGGTCTGCACCAGCCCGCCACCGATATGACCGCCACCGCCACTTCACCACTCCAAGGATTCTTTGACTAATGACATTCTACGATTATAAGCAGCAGTACAATTGGGAGCAGGAGTGTGCTGAGTTTGACACCTTTACTGCTCAAGATGTAGAGCACGCCATCGCCACAGCTACGCCTACTCTACGCGACTTCAAGGCACTCATCTCCCCCGCAGGAGATGCTTACCTAGACGCTATGGCGACCAAAGCGCAGCAGCTCAGCATCGAGCGTTTTGGCAAGACCATACGCATGTACGAGCCTCTCTACCTCTCTAACTATTGCCACAACCACTGCGTCTACTGTGGGTTCAATCAGGAAAACGACATCGTCCGCAAGGTACTCACCATGGAGGAGGTGCAGGCTGAGGCAAAAGCTATCGCCGACATGGGCTTCACCCATATCCTCCTCGTGGCTGGCGAGTCGCCCAAGCATGCAGGCGTCGAGTACTACCGTCAGGTCATCGAGCTCATACGCCCCATGTTTGCGCAAATATCCATCGAGGTACAGCCTATGTCTGTCGAGGATTACAAAGTTCTCGTCGAGGCGGGCGCACACTACGTCTGCGTTTATCAGGAGACTTACAACGAGGAGAGCTATCCACGCTTTCATCCCAAAGGGCTCAAGGCCAACTACCGCTTCCGCCTAGAGACGCCCGACAGAGCTGCCGAGGCGGGCTTTCGCAAAGTTGGTATCGGCGCCCTCCTAGGACTAGACAACTGGCGCACGGATGCTTTCTTTACCGCGCTACACCTAGACTATCTTGAGAGCCACCACTGGCAGACCAAGTACTCCATCTCGCTGCCCCGTCTGCGTCCGCACGTAGGCTCCTATATGCCTGCAGACCCGATCAACGACCGTCAGATGGTACAGCTCATTTGCGCTTACCGCATCTTCGACCCCGAGGTCGAGATCTCCCTATCCACTCGCGAGAGCAGTGCCTTCAGAGATATGGCGGTACGCATCGGCGCCAACTCTATGAGTGCCGGCAGTAGCACGCAGCCGGGCGGTTATGTCAATCCTAATCCCGAGCTAGAGCAGTTCTCTATCAACGACTCACGCTCTCCCGAAGAGATGATCGCTGCTATCAAAGCACAGGGATACGAAGTCATCTGGAAAGACTGGGACCAGTGGATGTAACCCGCACGCCCCAAAACAATACGGGCATCGCTGACGGCGCACGATATGCGCGTCAGCTACAGCTCCCCGAGATAGGTCCCGAGGGCCAGCGACTACTCGCTCAGACGAGCGTGGCAGTCGTTGGTGCTGGGGGCTTGGGAGCGCCTATCCTCTATTACCTCACAGCTGCAGGCATCGGGCGCATCGCTATCATCGACTGCGATGTCGTCTCCCCGTCCAACCTCCAGCGTCAGATCCTCTACTGTGAGGCCGACCTCGCACACCCCATAGCTATCCAAGCGCAAAAGCGTCTCACCGCTCTCAACAGTACCCTCCAGATCGAAGCTATCACCGAGCGACTCAATGAGACCAATGTGGCGACCCTACTAGCCGACTACCAGATCATCGTCGACGCTACGGACAACTACCCTACACGCTACCTCCTAGACGACTACACCCGCAGCTCCGCCAAGCCGCTTGTACATGGTGCTATCGAAGGGTGGCGAGGACAATGTACCATCTTCGCACCCGCTAGTAGTCTACGTTACCGCGACCTGTACAGCGAGCCACAAAGCGCAGAGGAGACTGTACCGCCCGGCGTCATCGGTGCCACCGCTGGCGTCATCGGCAGCATCCAGGCGAGTCAAACGCTCCAGCTAGCCTTAGGGCAGACACCCTCTCTCCTCGGCAAGCTCCTCACCGTCGACCTGTGGCACGGCTCGTGGCACACCTTCGACCTCGCCTGATACGGTTCAAGCACCGATCCAGCAAAAGAGGAGACTGTTGCAAAAGTCAACAGTCTCACAATCTTGCTTGCAAGATTGTCTAGACTTTACAGAAAGGATGAAGCGCAAGGCGCTGAGGGTGAGGTCTGAAGGGAGCATACCTCCGTATGTGACCGAAGCCGAATCCCGAAAGCAACACAGCGATGCGCCTTTATGCAACAGTCTCAAGAGACACAACCAAGAGACTGTCACCCCCTCGGTGGCAGTCTCTTCTTTTGCGTAGCGCAACAATCGCCTGCCCATTGCGCTCGAAGCGTCAACTTTGTTCACTCCTCCGCAAAAGTCAAATCGAGACTGTTGCAAGGGGAGCAGAGTGAAAAAGCAGGAGGCTCAACCGCTTCATCTCAGCGATTGAGCCTCCTCCGTATTGACCTTTCAAACTTCTACTGGATAGCAATCATTCTTCCTCTCCTGTCAGGACTTGACAGTCTTGACCTTTATGCTTAAGATTTGTCGTGAAGAGATGGAGTGAGCTCGCTCTAGCTGAAGGCATTCCACCCCTGTGCCTTGAGCTCATGCTCGGCACGATCAGTCGAAATCCAGCGACATCCCTCGGATGCCTCCGTGACATGCCCTATGACTGAAACTCCCTCGATGGCGGATACTTGTCCGACCTGTGCCAGTGGCACGGTGAAGAGTAACTCGTAGTCCTCCCCTCCGTTGAACGCTGCCGTGATGGGCGACATACTCATCTCTTCACAGAGTGCCAGGGTCTCACGATCTAGCGGCAGTCGATCCTCATAGACTCGGACACCGACCTGCGACCGCTCGGCTATGTGCAGCAACTCAGAGCTAAGCCCATCACTGATATCAATCATTGCCGTGGGGGTGACCGACTGCTCTGCGAGCTTGTCGCGTAGCCAGCGCTGTGCTGACGGCATGAGCTGACGCTCGATGAGGTATTCGTACCCCTCGAAGTGTGGCTCAAACTCCTCTGTCGGAGCACTCAAGAAGGTGCGATGCTCACGCTCCAATAGTTGGAAGCCCATATAGGCTGCACCTAGATTGCCAGTCACACAGATGAGATCGTTGGGCTGAGCTCCGGAGCGCAGGACAGCCTCGCCCTTAGGGATGGAGCCTAGGCATGTGATGCTGATGGCGAGTCCATTTTGCGATGCGCAGGTATCTCCACCGACGAGGTCGACCTGGTAGTGCTGACACGCCAGTTCGATACCTTTATAAAGCTCTTCGAGCATCTCAGTCGTGTACTTTGCTGAGACACCTAGTGAGACTGTTATCTGACGAGGTATGCCATTCATGGCGCAGATGTCGGAGACGTTGACCACAACAGCCTTGTAACCTAAATGCTTGAGCGGCATATAAGTCATGTCAAAGTGCACCCCCTCGAGGAGCATATCTGTAGTGACCAGTAGCTCTTCGTCGGGCTGCATTTGTAAGATGGCAGCGTCGTCACCTACAGCCATGCGAACACGGTCGGGCGATGTGATGGCAAACTGCTCAGTGAGCTTTCGGATTAGTCCAAACTCTCCTAAGTCAGAGATCTGTGTATTCATAAGATTATTGCTTATCCTCGTCGCCCTCTTGCTCTTCTTGCTGAGCATGCGTGCGTGTAAACTGAGCGATATGGTCTAAAATGAGCTTACGCATACGCTCCTCGCCATGAGACTTGAAGCGCACCTGTATAGGCAAGCGAAGGAAGCGTTGGCGTAGCTCTGCACTCATATAGTTCTCCAGCTCGAAAATCTTGACAGCATCTTTGTCAGTACAGAGGAAGACGACCTCCACGCCACGCACCATGTAGTCTGATAGGATGTTTTCCCAGGTGGTCACATTGCGCCTTGAGTAGTGGTGATGATCGGCGTAGGGCAGGGTGACCACACGTGAGAAGCCCCGCTCAACGTAAGCGAAGAACTCCTCCGGATGAGAGATGCCTGATATGGCGACGATGACCGAGTTAGTATCAATCTTAGTAGGCTCGGCTTCTTGCTGGAAGATAGGTACGGGGTCTTCATACTTGACCTCGCTGAAGAGTAGTGTCTGATGCGGATAGAGATCTAGCCGTCGCTCCGTAAAGGTGCAGTCTATCGGCTTGAGCAGGGGTGGACACTTGGTCACGACCACGGCATCGGCACGATAACGGGCGCGGGCGGGTTCACGCAGATAGCCTGCCGGAAGGAGAGCATCCTCAGTCATCAGCCTATTGTAGCTAGACAAGAGTATAGAGAATGATGGCTGTACTGAGCGATGCTGGAAGCCGTCGTCCATAAGAATTACATCTGGACGCTGAGAGTAGGGCTGGTTGACGAGGTAATTGATCGCACGCACCCTATTACCGTCCACGACGATCTGTATTTTATCTCCAAACTTACGCAGGAGCTGAGCTGGCTCATCGCCTATGCGACTAGCACTATCGCCCAGCTCAGCCACCTTGAGCCCAAAAGACTTACGTCTATATCCACGCGAGACGATGGCCACACGCAGATCCCCTGCGAGCATCCGTACAAGATGCTCTATCATAGGTGTCTTGCCCGTACCTCCTACGGCGAGATTGCCGACGCAGATGATGGGAATGGGGAATGTATGGCTTTTCAGACGCCCCATATTGTAGAGGCTATTGCGTAGCGACACGCCCGCTCCGTAAATACCTGAAAGCGGTAATAGCCATCTATTAATCTTGGGTGTCTGATCCATAATACTGAGGGCGGATAGTTAATCTTGCTACGCCATACTAAAGGGGTGCACTTAGATATCTACTACTAGTGGCAGACGAGTCTGAAGTCCCGACATAGCACGTAGCTCGCGTAGCTGGTCAATGTAGCGAATCTCCTCATCGGTAAACCATGAGGTCATCAGCTTCATACGTACAGCTTGCGTTGATGTGTTGAAGAGTTCTTGCAGTACATTGACCTCACGTCTCGCATAGGTCACACGGTAAGTGTCATACCCAGCCTGCGATGCTGCATAAGCGACGGCATCTTGCAGTCCTCCGAGCTCATCAACGAGACCTAGTTCCAAAGCCTGAGCTCCAGTCCAGACGCGTCCCTGAGCAATAGAGTCTACTTGATTTCTTGTCATACCACGCCCCTCGGAGACACGCTTGAGAAAGAGTTCGTAGCCACGATTGACATACTGCTGGAAGAGCGCACGCTCCTCCTCTGTCCATGGACGGTCCAGAGCTCCTAGGTCCGCATGTCGAGCTGTCTTAACCACGTCTTGATGCACGCCCACCTTGTTAGCGAGCTTTGTCGCATTAGGCACAACACCAAAGATACCTATCGACCCCGTGATGGTCGATGGCTCAGCAAAGATGTAGCTAGCACCCGAAGACATATAGTAACCACCCGAAGCGGCGTAGTCGCCCATTGAGACAACGACAGGCTTGTTTTGACTTGCCTTATGGACTGCGTACCAGAGCTGCTCGGAGATGTAGCTACTACCACCAGGCGAATTGACACGTACCACAAGTGCATCGTAGTCATCATCTTCGCCCATCTCGAGGATGCGGTCAGCAAGTTGGTCGGATACCACTTTCTTGGTGTTAAAGGGAGAGTCTGCGACCGCGACATTGATTTCACCCTCGGCAAAGAGCACCCCCACATTGGCTCCTACTCCACGAGACTTGCTACGAGTCTCATAGACGTCACGGAGTGAGACGAAGTATAAGTCGTCAGGCTCATCTACATCCACGAGCGAGCAGAGCTGCTCCAGAGCTTGATCCTGATAGAGAGCACCGTCGATGAGTCCGCTAGCTAGATAAGCGTCGGTCGGCTGAACCGACTGCATACTATCGGCTAGAGCCTGCAAGCGTACACTGTCTAAGCTACGGCTAGCACCCACTTCGCCTAGGATGCGCCCCCAGATATCGCCAAGGTAAGAAGTAATCTGAGCACGGTTAGCATCGCTCATCCCATTGAGCATGTAGGGCTCTACGGCACTCTTGAAGGTTCCCACCTTAAAGACCATCATCTCCACTCCGATTTTGTCCAGCAAGTCCTTGAAGAAGACAGCTCCGCCAGCTAACCCGTCGAAAGCAATAGATCCCTCCTTATTGACATAGAGCTGGTCGGCAACAGAGGCGAGGTAGTACCCCTTGAGCGAGTAGAAGTCTGAGTATGATACGATGAACTTGCCCGTCTCTTTGAACTCTTCTAGAGCGCCTCTGAGCGCCTCAGCCGAAGCATAGCCACAGCCTGGGTCCATCATGTTGAGATAGATACCCTTGATACGGTCATCATTCTTAGCCTCGTCGATAGCCTCGAGGACATACGAGAGAGGCAGGTCGATACTTCCGTCACTATTGTCCAAGCCCAGCTCGGCCCAAGGGTTTGAGACATAGGTGTCGGACACATGTGCCAGCTCAATCTTGAGGATACTCCCCTCCTTGACTGGCTTGACATTGGCCGAGGGAGCAACACTCAGTGCGGCGATAAGGGCAATCATCACTATGACAGCCAAAGCGGCAAAGATCACACTACTCACCACAATTGCCAGCAGTGTCGCAAAGAAAGTCTTCCAGAATGAATTCATAGGATATCTATAATATAATCGTCTATTCGCAAGCGTTAGCACCACAAAGGTAACAAATAGATATCGAATAAGCTACATCTATCTGCTCCTACCCCAGGGCTGACGCATTATAATGAGACTGTTGCAAAAGTCAACAGTCTCACAGTCTTGCAAGCAAGATTGTCTAGACTTTGCAAAATGGATGAAGCGCAAGGCGCTGAGGGTGAGGTCTGAAACTCACATACCTCCGTATGTGACCGAAGCCGAATCCCGAAAGCAACACAGCAATTCGCCTTGATGCAATAGTCTCTCTAATTGCTCTGTCAGGAGCTACACATAGCGACCAGCGAGGAGTAGATGAACTCATTATATAGTGTATCAGCTCTGCCCTCTAATCTCTAACTTCTAACCTCTAATTTGGCGTATAGGTCAAAATGGTGGGTAAAACAGCCTAATAGCCATTTTCGTACTGAAGTATAGGTCAAAATGGTGGGCGAAGTAGAAGAAAAAAACAGATACCTTTGTTCGTTGACCTGAAACGTAGCCGGCTCTGCAGGGGTGCAACCGGTGAGGGATACGGTCAATGGAGTCAGAACAGTTTACACTGACAGGGGAGGGGTACTATTGCCCCTCCTCTTTTTTGGATGTAAACTGGGCTATATCCCTATGCCTAAAAAACCCATCCACGAATCGTTTCTTGTGAGCTTGGGACATTCCATTATGCGCTCTAAGACGGCTTTTGAGTGCAGTAAATAGCCCTTCAATGGCGTTATTGGTTTTAGGGATCTGTATATCCGGATGTTCCTCGTAAGTAAAGAGTGTAGGGAGGTATTGACGAAAGGAAAAGTGGGCTGATCTAAGTGATTTGTGCGTGTATTGCCATTTGCCGTTTTCATCATTTATGGTCTTCTCCTTGAGAAAAGTATCCCACTTGGTCTCCCACTTTTTGAGCTGCGAGCAGAATGTGATATGGGACATCTTTCCTACACTCATAGCAAGTGCCAGAAGCTCTTGAGACGCCGGTAGTTTGGGTCGAAGAGTAAGTTTTCGTCGGACGATTGCGATAAAGTGATACTGGCACATTTGTGTGGGAAAATGCTTCAGTGCCACATCAAGACCGACTCCTCCATCAGTTACCACTGCCAATATCTTATAGCCCCCTTCCTCTGTCTTTTTAAGGGCTGTTGCGTAGTCCACTTTGCTTTCGTGAGAGATCCACTCCCGATAGAGTACGCAACCACTTTTATCGTCCAACGTAACGATTAGTCCTTGGTTTCTACCCCAATACGTCGCATCTATGTGAATAACTCCCTCGCTTAATATGGGCGTCTTAAAGTCAACTGAGACCTCCTGAAGTCTCCGTTTTATCGTGCTCGGACTTACTCCAAGTGCTTCCGCGATTTTAGCCTGCGATAGGCAACTCTGGTACAAGTCCCATATCTGCTCCTTACTTATGTGCCTTTTTCCTGTGAACGATGAGCCACAGTTCTTGCACAAATATCTCTTGTGTGTACCCCTGCGTCCATGACTAATCACACTGAGGCTCCCACACTTCGGACATTTTTTGGTTCATTTTTTCGCCTTTTCAAATGCTCAAAGATACGATAAACACTGGCTTATCCCCCTGTATCACCCACCGTTTTGACCTATACATTCGCGTTGGCTCACTTTTAACACTTCAAAGCTTTTCAAACCCTTATATGTCTCTCTATACCTAGAAAATACCTTTAACTCACCCACCATTTTGACCTATAAGTCTATAATAATAAGGGAGATCTACGGGTCAATACATATAACCGATGGACAGAAAGACGGTATGAGACTGACCATAAGGGGTCACATTCTTGTAGTTGTCAGCTGCCATCTCATCTGCATCCTTGATGGGGAAGCCATACTTGTATCCGGCACCGAAGAAGAGCATATTCCCATACTTCAAGGGGATGCCAATGTCGCACCTTACGAGCGGTCCAGCACTGATCAGGCTGTAGTCGGAGTGAAGGTCACCGGTAACACATCCACTCAGGGAAGGAATGACATATACAGACTTTAGGTCAAGCGGCACCTGCAGACCCGCAAAAGCATTGAAGCTAAAAAGGGTCACTCGCTTGATGAACTCCTGAGGTACCTCCACTTCCTTGCGATCTTTCGACAAGAAGCTCGGATACTCCGTTATCAGTGCCGTATCATCCACGAGGCAGGGCTGATTGAACCCTACAGACCCGCCATAAGTGAAGTACGTCCCGAGGGATGAGCGGAGCCCGAGGTAGGAGGCCATCCCAAAGTGTGGCGTTAGGTTTTTAGCCAGATCCGCAGTGTAGATAAGCTCGCCTGACAGCGCACCCGTGACCATCTTATGTGGTGGCAGAGCGAGGACTTGACCCCGGTCATCCTTAATGACCAGCTCACCCTTGCGGTGAGGATCGTAGTACTTCACCACCTTATCTATGTCCTCAAACTCCCACTTCAGTCCTCTCACATAGCTACAGAGCTCCGGATCATCGGCAAGGAATCTGACCACTCCGCCTCTAAACTGAGATCCTTCATAGTTGATCCCGTGTACCAGAGCAACCTTTCTTAGGATACCTCCGCGTTTCTCCAAGAATAGTGGGAAGCTGGGCTTTACCACAGCCATACTTCCTCCACTACGTATGATCCGCTGCTCGTTGCCGATGAAGAAGATGTCCCCATTCTCATCAATCTTGTACGAAGAGGCCAGGAGGTAGGCCGTAAGCTCAGGTCCCCTATCTACGAGAGTCATCCATGCGGCATTGCTTTGCAGGAAGGTGGAGAACTTTTTGTACTCAAAGCGATAGCTCGAGTCCGGTTTCTTGGGGTTGCTTAGCTCGATGCCTTTCAGGTCCTCGGACTTGAAGGTGCCGGCTGAATGGGCGAGGGCGAGGTCATCGAAGAGCTTGAGCTCCTTGTCCCCCGACATAGGCATCCTAAGATACCCTGTGTAGGTAGCTCCTTCCTTGGTCTCCAATTGCGCCTTGCAGACATCCCTTGGCTCCGAGGTGAAGAGCTTCATCAAGCCACAGCCTGAGAGAAGCATCATAAGCCCGATCAGGATCGATAAGTTATATGCCAGTTTCATAATAATAACGAAATGAATAGGATAGGTAATCGGCTATCTATGCAACCTGTATTGCAACTCAATAACCACGTTACAAAGGTAATAAAATAAGGCGTATAGGTCAAAATGGTGGGTAAAACAGCCTAATAGCCATTTTCGTACTGAAGTATAGGTCAAAATGGTGGGCGAAGTAGAAGAAAAAAACAGATACCTTTGTTCGTTGACCTGAAACGTAGCCGGCTCTGCAGGGGTGCAACCGGTGAGGGATACGGTCAATGGAGTCAGAACAGTTTACACTGACAGGGGAGGGGTACTATTGCCCCTCCTCTTTTTTGGATGTAAACTGGGCTATATCCCTATGCCTAAAAAACCCATCCACGAATCGTTTCTTGTGAGCTTGGGACATTCCATTATGCGCTCTAAGACGGCTTTTGAGTGCAGTAAATAGCCCTTCAATGGCGTTATTGGTTTTAGGGATCTGTATATCCGGATGTTCCTCGTAAGTAAAGAGTGTAGGGAGGTATTGACGAAAGGAAAAGTGGGCTGATCTAAGTGATTTGTGCGTGTATTGCCATTTGCCGTTTTCATCATTTATGGTCTTCTCCTTGAGAAAAGTATCCCACTTGGTCTCCCACTTTTTGAGCTGCGAGCAGAATGTGATATGGGACATCTTTCCTACACTCATAGCAAGTGCCAGAAGCTCTTGAGACGCCGGTAGTTTGGGTCGAAGAGTAAGTTTTCGTCGGACGATTGCGATAAAGTGATACTGGCACATTTGTGTGGGAAAATGCTTCAGTGCCACATCAAGACCGACTCCTCCATCAGTTACCACTGCCAATATCTTATAGCCCCCTTCCTCTGTCTTTTTAAGGGCTGTTGCGTAGTCCACTTTGCTTTCGTGAGAGATCCACTCCCGATAGAGTACGCAACCACTTTTATCGTCCAACGTAACGATTAGTCCTTGGTTTCTACCCCAATACGTCGCATCTATGTGAATAACTCCCTCGCTTAATATGGGCGTCTTAAAGTCAACTGAGACCTCCTGAAGTCTCCGTTTTATCGTGCTCGGACTTACTCCAAGTGCTTCCGCGATTTTAGCCTGCGATAGGCAACTCTGGTACAAGTCCCATATCTGCTCCTTACTTATGTGCCTTTTTCCTGTGAACGATGAGCCACAGTTCTTGCACAAATATCTCTTGTGTGTACCCCTGCGTCCATGACTAATCACACTGAGGCTCCCACACTTCGGACATTTTTTGGTTCATTTTTTCGCCTTTTCAAATGCTCAAAGATACGATAAACACTGGCTTATCCCCCTGTATCACCCACCGTTTTGACCTATACATTCGCGTTGGCTCACTTTTAACACTTCAAAGCTTTTCAAACCCTTATATGTCTCTCTATACCTAGAAAAGACCTTTAACTCACCCACCATTTTGACCTATAAGTCTATAATTTCTAATCTCTAACCTCTAATTACCCTCCTTTCTCGAATATCCACGTGGGAAATC
>JAERMT010000631.1_pt1 | contig 18818 bp, 18 predicted proteins | sample 9267081 | NCBI WGS metagenome assembly JAERMT01 (sample SAMN17071939, study PRJNA684904) | human gut metagenome | isolation source: diarrhea sample from child under the age of five | host: Homo sapiens | place: South Africa: Mafikeng, Mafikeng Provincial Hospital | collected 2019-09
CGTCTCAGCTTCGTAGGTAACGCGTTTTGAGCAGCTACTTACCTTGTAATGTGTGCACAATAGAAATTGCTTTGCTTTGTAGGTACCGTGCTTCGAGCAGCTACTTACCCTACTTTGCATCATTCTCAGGATGGATATTGTTTCGTAGGTACCGCGCCTCGAGCAGCAACTTACCTCATATACTCTCCGGTCAAGGTCAAATAGTGCTTCGTAGGTACTGCGCTTCGAGCAGCTTCTTACCGCACAACTTTGTTCGCATCCACGCACACAGGCTTCGCAAGTATGACGTTTCGCGCAGAGACTTACCGCCGTTTTTATGATGGGGTCAACAGTCACGGCTTCGTGGGCATGGCGTTTCGAGCGACTGCTCACTAGGCATAAATATGGACTTTCCCACTCTTATGCTTCGCAGGGACCGCACTTCGAGCAGACACTTACACCACAAGGCAGTCAAAGCCATGCGCGTACATGTTTCGAAGGAATCGCATTACGAGCAACTGCCTACCCCTTCCACTGCTTAAGCAGTTGTATTTTTACACGTTTGCCATCTAGTGCCACGTCATGACCGGCCGCCCAACTCATACGTTCTCAGAACGGAGGCTCCGCAGTTTTGCAGGTATCGTTTTTCGGGCAATTGCCTTACAGGCGCGGGAATTAGCCGATACGCCAAATGGCTTCGCAGGTTCTTCGATCGCTGCGATTCACAGCTTCGCCCTGATTGATTGCCGTCCTTCGCGCAATCCGATTCGGTTCTCGTGGCAGCTTCTTCGCGACCACTTCGGTTTCGTAGGTCACCCATTGTTGCGACCCCAGGTCGAATGGATAGGCGTTTCAATCAAAATGGTGTCACCGCTTGGCACCAAATTAGCCTTAATTTGAGCAAACACGACTACAAAATTAAATATGAGTACCTATGCCTATATCGAGGAGGCTTCCGTGTCCATTGGCGTCAGATTGGCGACCACATTAGCCGTCGGTTGCGGCTTTTGGTGCGCCTCCCATCTTTACCAACGCTGGCGCTACGCTGCGCTGGAGCATGAAGACAAGACCATGCTTCAATCACAGCCCGGGGATACCGATAGGGATAAATGGATAGACGCCGTGAAGAGGGAGGCCGTTAACTACGGCGTCAGCCCCTCAACACTTATTTCTCTGGGTAGCGCAGGAGATATCGATACGGAGATGTCCCAGCTTGGAGACGCCGGAACGTATGCACGCCGCCACAACCCACCGCTTGCCTCGGAAATCGTTTTTGTCTACCCCTATCTGCTTGCAGCTTGGACTGGATCGCTCATCTCGATTCCCTATGTCGTCTTCCTGGCGGCCTCCGTGGCACTTGGCCAGGAGGATATGAGATTCAGGCTCGCGCCGGTGCCCATGCTGATACTTTTTGCGGGCGCGGGCGCCGTGTCATCCCCCTGGGGACCATATGCGTGGGCGGTATTTGCCATTCCCTGCGCTGCAGTATTCGCGCTGATTTCCTTTGCCATGAAGCGCATCGCCGGGATCTCCTGGCACGCCGGCGACTATCTCACGCTTGCCGTCGCCCTTATGGCGGCGCTATCCGTCGGGACCGTGTTCGAGTTTCTCGCAATCCACCTTGCATGCGCATGCGCCCTGGAACTTGCTATCAGATCCATCCCGGCCTGCGCTCGCCTCAAGGACAACGTCCCCTACAACGCCGTGCTGTCGGTGAGCCTGGTCGGGGCGACGCTAACCGCAATCTTGAAAGGTTATCTGCTATGAGGTCTAAACGTACGGGGCTCAGGGCCGTCATGGTGACCCAGCTCGTCCTGCTCCTTCCCATCATGATCGCCATGCTCGCGCTCGTCGTGGATTGCGCCAACCTGAGCAGGTGCAAGGCGCTTGCGTCCTCTGCCGCGTCCGAGGGCGCCCGCTATGCCGCGGCAAATCCAGACCTGTCCGATTCCGAGGTCGAGGCATACGTGAGGGGAGCTATAGGGCTCGATGACAGCTGCACCGTGGATATCGTGCGCGGGGCGATTGCGCCCAAGGAGGTGACGCTGAGGGTAGGGGATAAGTCCAGGGACTCCTCCATCGAGCGTAAGTCCGTGACGGTCAATGTCCAGATTCCTTGCCGCCGCGTCTTCACCTTGGCTGTCTTCGACGGTCTTGCGGGCAGTGAGCCCGAATCTTCCTCTGCCACCGCGATCTCATCGGAGGTGAAGTGATGGTGCGCAACACCCGGGCACTCAAGGCGCTCATCTCCACCGAGTTCATCTTCGTGTTCCCGATCGCCCTCGCCGTCGTGCTCGCCATCATGGGCTTCGGCTTCACCGGCTACCAGCGCGCAAGGATCGACTATTCGCTTGCTCACCTAGCAGACCAGCTCCCCGCGGGGTGGGACTCCATGAACGCGGACACGCTCGTGACCGAGCTCGTGAGCGCGTCTGCCGACGTGGACCCCGACTACCTCACGGTGAAAAACGCCTCCGTGACGCTCGATTCCGATGAGAACCTTGGGCAGGGAAGCGCCGTGGCAAGCGACCTGGGCACCGAGAACCTCAGGACCGAGGACAGGACCGTGACGGTATCGGCCGAGATTATCTACGACTACCCGGCGCCCTACAACGTGTTCGGAAAGAGATCCGTGCGCAAGATCACACGCTCCTACATCAGCTATTCGGACTGGGAGGTCATCTAGATGAAGTGCCGCACACTCAGGGGGAGGGGAGCCCGCGCGCAGCTCACGACCTTCTTCGTCGTGTTGCTCATTCCCCTTTCCCTTCTCATAGCCCTCGCGGTCGATCTCGGCGGCGCACTCGCCTACAGGACATGGCAGGGCTCGCTTCTCGAGAGTACGCGCCAATCCTGTTTCGGCGAGGCCAACGCCGTCAAATATGCGGAGAACCCCGGCGAGGAGGCGCGCTCCGAGGTGCTCGAGATGCTGAAGGCAAACGGGTATACCGGAAAGGCCACGGTCTATTATGTCGAGGCACCGGAGGACCTGTGTGGGGCGGCAGACCGATATGCCGGCGTCTACGTGATTTTGGAGGGAACCTGGCCGTCGACATTCGCTAGATTCGCGGGCATCGACGAACTCAAGGTCCGATCCGATGCGGTATGGACGCTCCATCCCTATTCATCCACGACGGTATGGCGCCCCGCCGACACCGGAAACGGCTGGTGTGAGTACACAATCGACAAGGACGGAAACGATTCGACGAAAACGGGCGTCTGCTCGATCGACGATGCCCCCGAAAGCCTCTCCAAGGCCGTGAGGGACATGCTGCCCACCTCATCAGGCGGTACCGAAGGCGCAGATGAATCTGCGTCCGACGGCGCTGAATAGGCGCCCCAACCGAACACCCTAGATTGTCACCCAATGTCACCAAATCGCCCCGCACGCACGTCCGCGCGGGGCGATTCTTTATGTGTCGGAATAGCACGACAGATCGGAGGACCCTTGGGTCTGATGTACGACCTGATGCGCCAGGGAAGATATGACCTCATGCCGGCGCTGCTGACGTCGCGCGAGGCGGCGGACGCGGTCGGAGTCACCCCTAGGACCATCGAGAGGATGTGCGCGTCGGGAAAGCTCGAGGGCGCACGGTTCGGCAACCGCTGGCGCGTCAACCGAGACTCGCTGCTCAGGTATTCGGGGCTCCTCGGTCCCGGGAAGGAAGTCAAACGATGAAGAAAAGGACCCCGGAGGAGATCAGGGCTGAGATCGCCCAGGTCGAGGCAGAGGAGCGCGCAGCCGTGGATGCCGGTCGCATGCGCAGTATCGATAGGCTCCGCGGGCGCAAGCAGGCGCTCGGCCATGAGCTTGAGCGCGCCATGGCGCAGGAGGCCGCCATGGGGGCGACCACGTCGACGCAGATGCCCGCCACGGCTCCCAAGACCGCTCAGAGCGGCCAGAGGACTACGGCAACGGCGGGGGCCGCGACCGCACGCCGACAGCGCGGGCAGGTACCCGGTGGAACCCGCAAGGACCGCAGGCTCGCGGCCGTCGCCGGCGTGGCTATCGCCGTCGCCATCGTGACGGTTGGCTTCTCCGGCTGGCGCTGGACCCAGGCACAGGGCGAGCTGACGCGCCTCGAGCAATCGACCGTCAAGGTCGTCACCGTCACGCGCGACGTCGCCCCCGGTGAGGTTATCGCGTCTGCGGACCTCACAGTCGCAAGCGTGCCCAAGGCGTTTGCGCCAAAGGACGCCGCTAAGCAGGTATCCGATGTCGCCGGGCGCCAGTCCGTCACGCAGCAGACCTCGGGTACCGCCGAATCGCTTTCATCGGTCTCCGGCTCCAAGAAACCCGCCTCGATCACCACGGCCGTGACCGAGGGCCGCGTCGCCTACACCGTCGCGCTCGACAGCTCGACCGGCCTCTCGCCACTGCTCGCCGTCGGCGACAAGGTCGACGTCCTAGCGAGCGTGAACGATGGCCAGGTCGTGACGACCGAGCGCATCGCCGACTCCATCCGTGTGTTGGCGCTCGACGGAAACCTCTCGGGCTCCAAGTCTGACGGTTACTCCAATGTCACCATCGAGGTGACCGAGGACCAGGCCCTCGCACTTTCGAGCGCAAGCGGCATCAGGCTCGTCGCCCTTCCCGAGACGGGGGAGACGAACAATGCTGAATAGGGATCTGCTCAAAATCGAGCGCGACGCCGTACGCCAGGCAACCGGAGTCCTGACGGCGGCCAACGACGCGACCGAAAGCAACGAACAGAGGGATGCACGCGCACACGAGCTCCTTGCCGATATTGTCGATTCCATCCCCGATGGCTCTCGTCTGGATGACAACTCCTTCGAGGCGGTTATTCAGGCCGGCATCAACGACCTGTACTATCTTGGGCCCATCGAGGAGCTGCTTCCCGATACCTCGATCTCGGAAATCATGGTGAACGCCCCGGACGACGTCTGGGTCGAGCGAGCGGGCATGCTACGGAAGGTCCCGGTGACATTCGAGGACGACGAGCATGTGAAGTTCATCATCAACCGAATAGCGTCCGCCGACGGCCGGCGTTGCGACGAGGCACAACCGCTGTGCGACTGCATCCTCAACCGTCCCGGCGCCATCTTCGACGGCTCGCGTGTGGCGGCGACGGCCAAGGGCATCGCCGTCGACCACAACATCCTCAATATCCGAAAGTTTCGACCCGACGCCGTAGAACCCGAGGACCTCATGGCACTCGGCACCTTCGACCAGCGCATGCTGGAGTTCATGGAGGCCATCGTTCTCGGCCGCATGAACGTCGTCATCGCCGGCGGAACGGGTTCGGGCAAGACGACGCTGCTCAACGCCTGTTCCTCCTTCATCCCGGACAACCAGCGCATCGTCACGATCGAGGACGCGCCGGAACTGCGCCTCCAAAAGCCCCATGTCGTACGCAAGACCGCACGTCGACCCAACATCGAGGGCGAGGGCGAGATCACCATCCGGCAGCTCGTCATCCATGCGCTGCGCGAGCGCCCGGACCGCATCGTAGTCGGCGAGTGCCGTGGCGGCGAGGCGTTCGATATGATCCAGGCCATGATGACCGGTCACGAAGGGTCCCTCACGACCGTGCACTCCTCCAACGCGCGCGAGGCGACGACCCGCCTGCGCTCCATGATCCAGCAGACCGGAACCGAGATGCGAAGCGAGCAGATCATGGAACTCATCGCCTCGGCCATCGACTTCATCGTCTTCGTGAACCGCTTCGACATCGACGGCTCGCGCAAGATCACCGAGATCGCGGAGGTCCAGGGCATGCAGGGCGATGTCATCACTATTGGCACCATCATGCGCTTCGAGCAGACCGGCTTCTCCGAGGACGGCAAGGTTCTCGGCGAGTTCATGCCAACCGGCGAGCGCATCACCCCGGCGCATCGCGAAAAGCTCTTCGCGCGCGGCGTTTACGTCGACGACGATTTCTGGTTCCGTCGATGAGCGGGCAGATTTCCCCGGCAGCCCTCCTCCCCGCACTGCCGGCGGTATTGACGGGAATCGTTCTGTTCCTAACGGCCAGAAAGCTGCGTGTCGAGCGCGAACGCGCCGAGACCGGCCCCATCCCTGAGAATCCCTCTGACGAGACCGGCGCAAATCGTCTCGTCGGCGCCCTTCGTCGCGTGTGCCAGGGCGCAGCACCCCAGCTATCGGTCTCCGAGGCCGCGCAGATGTGGGCCGTCGTCGCGTTCGCCCCATCGGTGCTGATTCTCGCCACCGGCTCTGCGATGGGCGCCCTGGCGGCACTCCCGCTCGGTATCGCCGCCTTCCCGATCTGGGTGAGGCTGAAGCGCGGGGCAGAGCAGGGGCTTTTCGAGGAGCAGCTCGGCGAGGCGATGCCGCTCATCGCATCGAACCTGCGAACGGGCGCCTCGGTCGCGCAATCGGTGGCCCCTGTCGCCGAGCATATGGCAGAGCCGCTGAAATCGGAGTTCGCCATCCTCGAACGCGACCTGCGAAACGGACGACCCATCGCCCAGGCACTCGATGATATGGCCAAGAGGACGGGGAGCTCGAACCTGAAGCTCTACTCCACGGCCGTCTCCGTATCGCAACAGACCGGCGGCTCACTCTCCGATATCACCGAGCGCGTGGGCGAGGCCATCAGGGCGAAGGTCAAGGCAAAGCGCTCGGCAGAGGCAAAGACGTCCTCGGCGCGATTCGAGGCTAAGCTCGTCGGCTTCGCGCCGGTCGTCATGCTGCTGCTCATGTCGCTGAGCTCGGAGATTCACCGCGAGTTCTTCATGACGCCCGCGGGGTGGGCGTGCCTTGCCGTCGGCGCCGCGCTCGATATCGTCGGCTTCTTGGTCCTCAAGCAAATCAGCAACATCAGATACGACTAGGGGTTCTCAGATGTTCGAAACGATAACGACTGGCTTCATATTCCTTCTTCTGGGTATCGCCGCGGGCCTCGGCGTGGATATCGCCCTCAAGCGCATATTCCAGTTGGAACCGCCGGTAGAGGAGGAGGCGTCCGCGACGCTTCCCGGAATCGCCGAGAAGCTGTCCAGCGTCGTGTCGAGGCTCGCGCCCATCTCCCGCTCGGTCATGGACTCCACGCGAGACTCCCTCGACCGCGCGGGCCTCACCATGCAGCCGGCGACCTTCTGGGCCTTCCGCGTCGCGAGCGCAGCTGGATTCACCGCCGCCGGCCTCATCGCCTCGATCCTAATCGGAGGCTCCAAGGGACTCGGCATCTTTGCCGCGATGGTCCTCATGGGCCTAGCCGTTCCGCAGCTGTGGCTCTTGAACGAACGCGCGAAATGGCGCGACGAGCTCGACAGGCAGCTTCCCGACGCACTTGACCTTCTCGCTATCTGCATGTCGGCGGGTTCGTCCATCGACTTCGCCCTCCATACGGTCGGCAGCAGGATGGATGGCGCCATCGCGCGCGGCTTCGAGCGCGTGGCCAACGAGGCCAGCTTCTCGTCGCGCACCGAGGCGCTCCTGCGTTTCGCGGAACGCGCGCGCGTGCCATCCCTCACCATCTTCGCGGCATCGTTCGCACAGTCCGAGCGCGCGGGCGGCTCACTTGTCGACATCATCCGCGACCAGGCCGAGACGGTCCGAGAGCAGCGACGCCTGAAGATCGAGTCCGAAATCGAGAAGCTGAGCTCAAAGATGCTCTTCCCGATCATCATCTTCATCCTGCCTGTGTTCCTGATCGTCGTTCTCGCGCCCGTGGTGGCGCAGATCGCCCAGACGTTCACCTCCCTCATGTAGGAGACGGCCCATGAGCTATGAATACGATATCCCCTGTGTGGCCACGACAAGGACCGGCACTGAGGTTCCGCTCTCCCTGAAGATTGCCAAGACCTTCAGGGACAAGGCAATCGGGTATATGGGAACCAAGTCCATCGACAAATCCACCGGCATGGTGTACGCGAGAGGAAGGTCACTCCATACCCTGTTCATGCGCATCCCGGTCGATGTCTGCTGGATAGGACGCTTCGAGGCCTCGGATCAATCCTGGCCGGTAGTGTCGCTCGACTCCTCGGTCGCCCCCTGGCGCATCCTTTTCGCACCGCGGGGGGCAGTAGGCGGCATCGAGGTCGCCCCTGGAACATTCACCGAGTCCGACCGCCCGCTCTCTATCAGGAGACTCGATTGAACCAGACTAAGGTAGCGAAGATCGTACGCTGTGCCTCGACGGCGCTCGCCGTCCTGCTGTCAATGGCCATCATGGGCTTGATCCCCGCCATCAGATCGGCGGGGACGCTGGATACGGACGGATGGTTCCTTCTCGCCTCGGGCCGCGTAATCGTCGAATCCGGCATCCCGGTTACAAACCCCTTTACTGCAATCGCCGGCCAGGGCATCGTGCTCCAGCAGTGGCTCCATGACGCGTGGCTCTATCTGTGGTGGAAGGCCGCGGGCTACACGGGCGTCGCCGTCTCCGTGGCGGTACCCGCCGCGCTGGCCCTGTGGGCCTATACCGGCACCGTCTCCAGGCTGGCGCAAAACCCACGTTACCCCTGGGCGCCACTGTTGATCAGCGCGGTCGGGTTTGCCCTCATGACCTCATATCTATCCGTACGTCCGTCCCTTTGGACGGCGGCGCTGCTATTCGTCACCATCTCTACGTGTCAAGAATGGCGACGTGGTTCCAGTTCTCGTTGCCTTCTGGTACTCCCGGTCGTGTCGCTGCTGTCTGTAAATCTGCAGGCGGCGCTTTGGCCCTTGCCCGCCGCTGCCGCCGCGTGCTTCCTGCTTCCGGAAGAGGGCGAGATCTCGCTCGGCGAGACTGGCGAGACAGTTCGCTCATGGGCGCGATCCAGGCTGCCGTTACTTGCGGCGATTGTGGGAATGGCTGCAGAATCGCTTGTAAACCCTTATTTCATCGACGGTTCACTCTATGTGATCCGCTCACTCGGGGCCGCGTCATACGGCGGGGTCATTCTCGAGTTGAAGCCGGTGTGGGCGATGCCGGCGGCAGCCCTGTTCTGGGGCGCTGCAGTCCTTGCGGCAATCACATCGTGCGTCCTCGCGCGTCGGTTCCCGCCAAGATGGCTCATCGCCTTTTGGCTGGCGGCCTCGATAGCCGGCGCGCTTGCCGTCAGGTGCCTCTGGATAACGTGGACGGTCTCGTTTCTGATTGTCGCCGTATCTGCCGGTCGAGAGGACGAACTCGACCCCCGGACATATCGAGCGTTCATTGCGGGCAGGGTGGTCCTGTGCCTTATCCTGGCACTCTCCGTCATCAACAGCGGGCTTCATTCAATCGATTCCGGGAACCGCGGGGTGGAATCCGGATGGTGCGGCATTGACGATGATATGGAACAGATCGTCGAGGCCCTGGGCGACAACCCCGGGCGCATATGGTCCGAGGACGCCGCCGTGATGAACTACCTCGAATGGGCCGAGGTGCCCGTGACATACGATATGCGGCCTGAGATCTGGTCTGAGGCCATCGCGGGAGATGGCGCGCCCAACGACTACCGGCTCTACGTGGACAGCCTGGAAGGTGGTTACGAGCACCTCAGGAAGGATAGCTGGGTATGGGCGATCGTGATGGACTCCCATGGGAAACGCCTAGAGAAAGCCTGCCCCGGCGCCGAGAAGACTGCAAGCGGCAGGGGATACACGCTCTATCGGTTGTGACATAAGATGGATTGATGGGTGGTAACGCATGAATAGCGTCAACGTCAGCAGGAGGGCCGTTCTGGCAGGTATCGCCTCGCTGGCCATCATGGGATGCGGCTGCACCAAGAAGTCGGATAAATCGGATGACTCGAAGAAGAAAAAGAAATCCGAGAAGAGCGAGGACGAGGCGTTCTCCTTCGGAGGCATAGGGGACACGAGCTCCTCCGATGCCTCCAGGGGGCTTACGGTTGATGGCGTCTACAAGAGGACGACAACGGACTCGAGGGGTAAGGAGTATCGATTCCTGCTCGTCGGCATGACATTCGAGAACGACCTCGACCATGACGGACGGGCACCGGTGTCCTACGTCTCGTGCTACCAAAACGGCGTGAAGCTGTCCCATTGCACGAAATACAGCGACCCGAACGCCTCGAAGACACTCGAGCCCGGCTACTCGATTTCAGTCTGCACCGCGTTTCTGCTGGAAGACGAGGGCCAGCCCGTGAAGGTGAAGATCAAGTCATCGAACTCGTCGGATTACGTCTACGAGAACACCTTCCCGATCTCTCACTTGGACTATACGGCCCTCTAGGAGTCCTCTCCGGCGCGCACGATAAAGTACTCATTTTCGTCCCTGACGATGAAGCGATGGACGGGCCTGCCCTTCCACTCTATCTCTACGCTCCAGATGCGTGCGAGATGTCCCGTCTTTCGCCCTGGGCAGGGGACAGATGCGCCCGTTGAGCGGACCGGGAACCTACGACCGTCGGAAAGCTCGATCCACCTGAACTTCGGCTCCCTACCGGGCCGCTCCACGACGCTAACAGTAACGGGAGTCATTTTCGCTCCAAAAGAATCTCATGACCATATGAAATTGGAAAGCTGCCCGCCGGACACTGCTGCGCAATCATGGCTATTCCGGCCTAAATACGGGCAGGTCATCATATATGCTCGCGGCATCATATCTAGTCAGCAGCAGGACCAGTATGCTCTCTGATCTATTCTTTGCCATAACCGTTCGGCCCATTCTTACAGGGGTTTCCATAAGGTAAGAATCCCACTGCTGAAGCTCTCGCGCAGGGCTGTTTGGTGCCATCAGGTGACATCTTAGCTCGCATCGCAAAGGCTTTTTATTGATTGGCATCAACGCTATGGGATGTGTGATAATAGAACACGCGTTCGTTAGTAATTGGCATAGGGAGTCAGCGTGGGGAAGAAGTCAATCAGGCTCGTGACAGCCCTGGTCGAGTGCCGGCCGGACGGAGAGTACGTACCGTGGGGAATCAAATGGTACGACGGAAGGATCTTCCCCTTCGCAGAGGTCGGTTGGCACGAACCACGGTCATGGGTAATGGGGGAGGGCCGTGTGTGCGAGAGCTGGCGCGTGAAGATGGGTGACGGAACCCTGCGCGATATCTGCCACCACGGCAACAGCTGGTACGTGGTTCATGATCCGGAAAATGACAGACCGGATGAAGGATGGTCTCCGTAACCGAGATATCGTATTGGCAATAGCCGAACTGTGATATGACTCAACTACGTGACAATGTAACTACGCAATAACGCAACTACGGCATATTGTAACAATGTAATAGAGTGATTGTGTAATGCCGTAACTTCTCAAAATGCAAGTATGCATTAACGTAATTTCGCAGTTATCAGCACCATGATTTTCCATAGCTGTCCTGGGTGGTCTCTTTCGTTACAGTTCACATTACATGAACGATGGAAGATCAATACATTTAACGTGCACCACTGCGGTGATCGATGTGCTAGAATGTAATACACGTTATACGCATGATTGGGAGGTGCGTTATGGCCACTGCTACCGCGGCAATAAGGCTGCCCGAGGACTTAGCAATCAGGTACGACCGTTTGGCGAAATCAACGGGACGCACGAAGACTTTCTACATGACAGAAGCGCTCGCTGCCGAGATTGACAGGCTTGAGTACGAGTACGGCTTAATGAAAAAGGTCGAGGATTATAGGGCCGGCAGGCTTGAGACTGTGACACTCGACGAGCTGGAGGAAAGCCTTGGCTTGGCGGATTGAAGTCGATAAGGATGTCCAGCGATCAATGAGAAAGCTGGACAAGCAGATCGCCAAAAGAATTGTGGCAAAGCTCCATGAGATTTCACAGCTCGAAGACCCGAGGAGCATGGGAAAGGGCTTGACTGAAAATAAGTCTGGTCTATGGCGCTACAGGGTCGGAGACTATCGGATAGTTGTCGATATCGAGGACGATGTTCTCGTCATCCTTGTTGTCGATGTAGACCACCGAAGCAGGGTTTACAGGACTCGCAGGTAGGCTGGTCGGCACCGCTGACGCAACGGGGAGGGTTTTTGACCCTCCCCGTTTTTACGCTTGCCAACAGGGGTGGCCGTCGTAGGGCCCGCCGTCTGGAAGTCGGTCGTACTCCCGCGGTCCCGTTTTCAGCAGCTCCTTGGCGCGAGCGAGGCCGTAGCGCACGTCCCATTTGCTGCAGTAATACCAACTCGAATCGCCGTGGCATTAGGTGGCGGGCTTCCATCGCGTGTCGACGATCGGGACGAACCCTAGGACACACCACCGATAAGCCGTGTTTTCGATGTAGCTGTCCTGCAGGTTGGCCTCGCTGATGGTGTCGATGGTGCCGCCCCAACGGCATAACGTAGCTACGTGATAACGGAACTGTGCAATATCGTAACTATGTAATTTCTGACTAAATGAATTTCCTAACAAACGAAAAGCCCCTGATCAGGTCAGGGGCTTACGGATTTGCGAGCTATTAATGTCGCGTTGAACGCTCTCTCATATCGAGCGATTTCTTTAGGTTTTCCGTACCGGCGACGCTATGGCCCAAAAGGCCATCGAGTTCCGATCTCAGCGCCGCTACATCTGCCGCCGAAGCCCCAGCACGCAGGATCTTCGAGTCGAGCAGCGATCTCATGAAGCGTTCCAGAGTCTTTTCCGAGATGATCGCCTCGACCTCCTTGGAGATTCGGTTCGGATCGCGGTCAACGGGAACCGTCGGCATCTCCTTGGATGAGACGGGGTGCGCCCCGTTGTTCCCGAGCCAATACCTGAACTCGATATCGACATCCTCGGGAGCCTCGACCCTGATCTCGTTAGTTTCCTCATCGATCACGAGGGCGCCGTAAAGCGAGTCGCGCTCGGCGTTCTCGACCAGCCCCTCCAGCTCGAGAATGCCCATGAGGATGGGAAGTTCCATCAGGCTCTCGTGACCGGCACAATAACTCCCGATTCCCTTGGCATCATCATAATTGCCGGGAAATTCGACAACATACCCATTGGTCAGAAGATCCGGCCATCCGAGTGCAAGAGAGGCCTCTACCTCATGCGAGACATGGGCCACGGGAGAGATGCCACCATATGAGAACGGCTGAATGAAGACGCCATCACGGCCTTTCGGATCCCTCGTGAGCTTGAATACAACGTCATGGGGCCGCCTTGGATAGTCGCTGTACCGGGGCGTGTACTGCACGCTAAATAATGTGACGTAAGGCTCCCCAAGGTCATCCACAAGATGCATATCAGTTCCTCCTAATATTCGTTCGCCTTGTCGCTTCCTTAGTGTTTGCCGCGATACCGAGATCGGTCTTCTGGGCGCGTTCCGCATCGAAGGCCCTGACAAGCGCAGGCGCATACTCTTCCGCTAGCGATGCGGCCTGTAGCTTAAACATACGGGAGATGACCCCGGCATCCTGCTTCGCCTGCTTGCCGGCGAGCGCGATGGCGGCCTCGCAGATCTCATTGGTCGTCGGCTCCCTTCCACCGAACTCCGCGAGCTCATTTTTCACGGTATCCAGCGAGCCGCCGTCATTTCTGGCATAGGCGGCGATATAGGCCTGTTTGAGCGCCTCAACCAGCCTCTCGTCAGCTGCAATCCCGGTCTCGGTGCCACCGCCGTCTCGATAGTAGGCCGTCGTGGCCCCCTCAATCGATTCGGCGAGACTTTTCCCTACGTTCATCCCGTCTCCGTTCTCATTCAACCTCAATCGGATCCATAGCGTCCAAACGGCTAGTGCATTTGGAGGCCGATTGTGGCTATCGTTTAAAATCCATGACCGCTCGTGTGCGGATGTGCGCTCCCGTCGTGTCCCCCAACACTGACGGGAGACTCCGCAATGGCGGGGCCGTCCTCGTCCTGGTCACCATCTACGCCTGACTCGTCATGGCCTTTTTCCAGCTCCTTCTGCTCCAGCTCGGCAAGCTCGCCCTGCAGCTTCTCGAGATTCTCCTCACCGTCCCAGGGCTCGACAACGATTCTCCTGGCATCCTCAAGCTGCTTGTCGGAGCGCTCCATAATGGCCCTTGCCTGGTCTAGACCGCCCGCCTCTTTCTCGATAATGCCGTCCATCTGCTGCAGCACGGTGTGTGAACCGGAAGTGGCCGACGGCAGCATATGATTCGACCAGTGTGCGTCGGCTGTGCCCTTGACCCTAAGGCCGATGAAGGGGTCGTAACGGAAGGTGCCGTCTCGCTCGAGCAGCGTCTGCTCCTTCTTCACGACTATCTCAAGACCGCGAAACTCTCCGATTGCCCTGACTGGGCCGATGGGACAATCTCCGGCAGCCCCTTGAATCATGCCGATCGCGCTAGCTCGATCCATCGCCGACACGCCTCCGACCGAGACCCTTACGATATCTGCGCCCTTGTCGAGCTCCCTTTGCCTGTTCGCAGACTCGAGGACATCGTGGTCACGTTCGAGCAACTCGAATCGCCGTCGGTTGCAAGCGGCTGAAGGCTCATAACGAGATTCGATTTGGTGGCGCATGTTTGCCACCATCTCGTCATGAGACTGCTTGAGCATGGACTGTGCCATGATCTCGCTTCTCAGCTCCTGGATCCTCTTGATATCGGGGTTACCGGACGCCACGGCGGCAAGGTCGGAGTATGAGATTCTCGTCTCATCGATGTCATCCATGCTGCGCACGGACGGCTTATTCGAGAAGACCTGACCGATGAAGCGCTGCTTGTGCTCGACGGTGGAGTAGAGGAAGGAGTCGAACGTTCCCTGGGCGACGTACTTGAAGTCCCTCACGCTCTCGAAAAGGTTTCCCTGGCGCCTGATTCGACCAAGGCGCTGCTCGAAATCGGAAGGCCTCCATGGGCAATCAAGGTTATGGATAGCCGCGAGTCTCGTCTGGACGTTTGTGCCCGTGCCCAGCTTCTCAGTCGAACCCATGAGGACGCGCACCTCGCCCGAACGAACCTTCTCGAAGAGTGTCTCCTTCTTCTCCGGATCGTTGCCGGCATCGCTGACGCACGCAACCTGCTCTGAGGGGATTCCCGCCTCGATGAGGCGTCTCCTCATATCGTCTTGGATATTCCATTTTCCCGAGGCCGGGGTCGAACGGTCGCAAAAGACGAGCTGCGCGCCGCGCATGTCGGCCGTCTCCTCCCAGATTTTAAATACCTCGCGTGCGCATACCTCGCATTTGCCGCCCTCCATCGGTTCAAACTCTGGGTGCATCAGTTTCGGGTCGAGCGCGACCTTCATGCCGTCGCCCGTGATCGCAAGCAGATTGTCGTTGCCGTCTGCATTTCCGGCACGGACGCGCTCGCCGCGGATGCCGAGCTTTTTGACTTCTTCGAGCTGCTCAGGCGTGGCGGGCACGGTGATATGGATCTCCTCGCAATCGGGGACCTTGAGGTTCACGGTCTCCTGCGTGACGATGTCCGCAAAGGTTCGGTAGGCGCTCATGAGCTCGGGAAGGTTATGGAACTTCGTGAAGCGCTGTTTCAGCTGGAAGCCGTTGCCCTCAGGCTTGATCTCCATCGAGTCCTCTATCGTGCCGAACGTGAACGCCCATGACGGGAACGATGATAGGCCCTGCCTCTCGAGGAGCTCGGGGGCGAGATAGCGCTGCATGTTGTACAGCTCGCCCATCGTATTGGTGACAGGCGTGCCCGTGGCGAACACCATGTTTCGTCCATGGCCAATCTCACGAAGGTAGGTGCACTTTTCAAGCAGACTCTCACTGCGGTTGGACTTCGAGGAAGTCATTCCCGCAATAGCGAGGCCATACGTAGGGAGATTCTTATAGTTGTGCGCCTCGTCCACAAACAGATAGTCGAAGCCGATCTCCTCGAACGAAAGCCCTTCGGTCTTCGGAGAAGAATGGAGCTTCGAGAGCTTCTCATTGATTTTCTTAACTTCTTCCTCGAGCTTTTTAACCGAGAAGGTTCCACCGTTTTCTTGCGCATCTTCTTTGGCCCGCAGGAATTCCATCCTTCGGCGTTTGAGATAGACCTCCTTTCGCTCCTGCGAAAGGTCGAGCATATCGAAGCGCGAACCCGAAACGATCACGGCGTCCCAGTCCCCGTTTGCCGCGCGGCCGAAAAACTCCCTCGCCGCATCCGCGGAATCCGACTCGGATTTACCCATATAGAGCACCCTCGACCCTGGATAGAGGTGGGCGAAATCCGATGCCCACTGTTCGGTTAGGTGCTTCGGCACGACGACAAGCGGCTTGTTGGCCCGACCGAGACGCCTGGCCTCCATGCACATGGCGATACCCGTATAGGTTTTTCCGGTGCCGACGACATGCGCCACTAGCGTGCCCTCATCTGCCTGCCCGGCTCGCGCGACGGCGGCACGCTGATGCGGCCTCATCTCCACATCGGGATTCATACCGGGAAAAGTGAGGTATGAGCCGTCATACGTCCTGGGCGCCAATCGGTTGTACCTATCGTTGTAGATTTTGCACAGCACATTTGTCCGATCCGGGTCTGCCCACACCCATTTCTCGAAAGCCGACGAAATCAAGCGCCTCCTGTCCCATGCGGCCTTAGTCCCCTGGGGGTCGGGAACCTTCTTGCCCGTGGACAGGTCGGTCTTGTTCAGCTTCGTCTCGCTGCCGTTGAGGACGGCCGAGATGACCTTGAGCGGCGAATAGCTGCTGATGCCGTATCTGGCCAGCACCTCGAGCGAAAGCTCGGTCGCGTTTCCCGTCAGGCGCCATTTTCCGGTACGGGGCTCATGGGCAACCTCGAATTTCCTCTGCTTTGCCGAAGTCATCTCGCCATCAGTTAACTCGAGCTCCTCCTCGATGAAGCTCATGACGAAGGAGGTGGGAATCCATGGAGAACCCAGGGTCGCCGCGATCTCCCCGGGACCCAGCTCACGTGGAAGCACGGCTTTCAGCTTCTCTTCGCAGGTGCGCAGCGCGGCGAGCCTCTCGACATCCGACTCGGTTAGGCCGAAGGCCGCCATATGTCGCTCGCGTCTAGCCCTGTACTCGGCAAGGTCATCTGAGTTGACGAGCTCCTCGTGGGGAATGGGCTGATCGACGTCGCCCATCCAGTCGACATGGGTAGTCCTCATCACGGCATCGTCACCAGCCTGGCGATAGCCGAGCGAGATAAGGAATTCGGCCGGCACGGGGTCTGCCTTCATCGCAGCCGCCAAAACACTCGATAGGGGCTCCTGCTCCGACTTCCGGGCAACAGAGATCCCATACGCGCGCGCCAGGTTTTTGATCGGTTCGGGAGTCTGATATGTGTTGTCAGCATCGGCACGCCCAAGCGCGACGGCAAGGACATCGGGCCCCACGCGGGAATCGGTGGACAATCGCCAGAGAACCTCCTCCGTGTTCATCCCATCGGTCGCGAAATCCCGTTTACTTGCCAGATATCCGAGCGATCTCTCGACAAGCGCCGCGATGAGCGGGTTCGTTATGGCCACGTAGCCGTTCCTGCGCTCGGTGGAGACGCGAACCCCCTCATCGAGCTCTCCCAGGGCGGCGATTAACGCCTCTCCGGTCCACGTGCTGAATGACCTGTCGCGCCAGCTGTCGGGAAGGCTGCCGACATGCGCCGAGGCGATAACGGCACGGTCGGACGTCAAGGGATGGACGCATGTATCCCACAGGCCACTTTTCATGAGAACGTTAACGGCTCTCGCCACCTCCGCACTCGTCTCCGGAGTGCGGACAGGGGGAATCGATACCGACTCGAGCCAGGAGCTTTCCCCGGCGTCGACCCGATCGCTCTCTATCTTCTTTTGCATCGAATGGATCGCATCGAGCTTCTCGCCGATATCGCCGGAAAGATATGCCTCGGCGCTCTCGATCCTCGACGTGATCGGATCGCGGACGATGAGGTCGCCGAGCCTTTGCTCGGCCTCGGCGACACCGCAGTCGAGTAGTCGCCCGATGAGCGCCAGATCGACGCCGCCCGTACGGTCATATGAGACGGCCAGGGCATCGGCAGGGGTCTCCGAACGGTCGGGGAGGGGTGCCTGGGGGCGCACGGTGCGCTTTGAGAGGATGTCGGCCTTGCGGACGAAGTTCTTCTTGGTATCCAGCACCTCGAGACTGAAGAGGTTGATGCCGAGCGAGCAGTCGTGATAGCCCTTCATGGTGAGGACCCTGCGGTTCTTCGGATCATTCAGGCGACCGTACCGCTCTGCGAAGCGGTCGTAGCGGTCGCTGAGGGCCTTAATTCCAGATTCGATTGCGGCGTCGGTCGATTTTGGGTCGTGCTCGAGCGAGATTAGCGCTCGCGCGGCATCCCTGAGCTCAAGCATTGCGCGTGCGCGGTCCTCTGCCCCGCGATCCGCGAGCCGGAAACGCTCGACCGTGTCGCCGTTGCCGTACCAGATCGACCCGCCGTCGCCCAGCGTGAACTCATAGAGCGCCGGATCAGTGGGAACCTGCGCGACCTCGGGTGCGGCAGACCTGTCGGGCATCCCCTCAAAGGTATGAGAAATCGCACCGATGGCCTGATTTGCCAGGGACTTCCTAGCGCTATCGGCGATTCCCGTGGCGTCCAGGCCACTTATCAATGCATATCCGGGGCCGTATGCGGTCATCTCCGAGCACTGTTCGCCGACGGCCATGGACGGGTTGGAGGCAAGCAGCGCGTTCACACGGAAGCCGTCCGCGTTCGTCTCCGTGCGGACCCAGTCCGGCGCGTTGTCGTGCGTGATCTCTCGCGCCTCGGCGAGCTTCCTCAGGACGACGAGGTCGCACAGCGCGCTCGTTCCCGCCTGGCTCTCGAAAGTCTCCTTGGGGAGCCGTGCCATGCCGACAAGATCGCACTCGCGAGCAAGACTTTCACGTGTGGCCTCTCGGGCCTTGTCCATGGTATAGCGGCTCGTCAGCACAGCGACGATACCGCCGGGACGCACGGCGGCCACGGCCCTCTTGATCATGTAGTCGTGGAGCGGCACTCCGTCGATTTTTATCGCGTCTGAGTAGGGGACGTTACCTATGGCGGCATCGAACGACCCCTCGGGGATCTCGCATTTGGCGATTTCGGCGGCGACGATCGTAT
>JAERMT010000018.1_pt2 | contig 18695 bp, 15 predicted proteins | sample 9267081 | NCBI WGS metagenome assembly JAERMT01 (sample SAMN17071939, study PRJNA684904) | human gut metagenome | isolation source: diarrhea sample from child under the age of five | host: Homo sapiens | place: South Africa: Mafikeng, Mafikeng Provincial Hospital | collected 2019-09
GTGCGCTCCGGTCAGCATTATTCGTGCATCGGTGCCGATATGCCCAGCAAGCGGGAGGTTCCGTCCGGCTTGGTAAAACGGGCGCGCGTCTTTGCCGACGATCGAGTCCGTGTTCTCGAATTCGGCGAGATGCGTGGCGCTGTCGAGGAGGATGAGATCCTTGCCTACCGAATCGTGGGCGAGGTCGGTGAGGTTATTCGCGGCGAGCGGCGTGGCCGCGTCCGGCCGGATGACGTGACGCTGTTCGATTCATGCGGACTAGCGACACTCGACATCACGTTCGCGAGCCTGCTGATGGAGCGCGCGAGTCGACAGGGGGTCGGAACCAGATTGCAGCTTTAGGGGCTCAGGGCCACAACAAGATACGCTGACGCCTGCTCCTCGTTGTTGGCGGGCGAGACGAGAAGGGAAATCGACCATGCAAACGTTACGTGGGGAGATCGTCGCCCTAAAAGAGCGGATGGTCTCAGATAGGAGATGGCTCCATCAGCATCCCGAGACCGGGTATGACCTGCCGGAGACATGCGGGTATGTGAAGAACAGGCTTGTCGAGATGGGGTATGAGCCCCGTGAAATCGTCGAGAGCGGACTCGTCTGCACCGTCGGCGACCCGACGGCCGGCCCGTGCATCTTGCTGCGCGCCGATATGGATGCGCTTCCCATGGGGGAGCAAACGGGTCTTCCGTTCGCGTCGACCAACGGCAACATGCACGCTTGCGGGCACGACTTCCATATTGCCATGCTGCTCGGAGCGGCCCAATATCTCAAGAACCACGAGGGTGAGCTCGCCGGATGCGTGAAGCTTATGTTCCAGCCCGACGAGGAGGCGACAGATCCCCGCGAGTTGCTTGGTAACCAAGCGATGATCGAGGCCGGCGTTCTCGAGAACCCGCATGTCGATGCTGCGTTCGGCATGCATGTCTGCCCGGTCGGCGTTCCTGACGGCACCGTCGGCAGCATCAAGGGCACCTCGTTCTTCTCCGTCGACGATGTCGAGGTGCATATCCAGGGAAGCGGTGCCCATGGGGCGCAGCCGCAGAAGGGCGTCGACCCGCTCAATATCATGTCCCATATCCACTTGGCGCTTCAGGAGGTCATCGCGCGTGAGGTGAACCCGTATGAGGCGAGCGTGCTGACGTTCGGGAAGATGGAGGGCGGAACTGCGGCCAACATCATTCCCGACCAAGCGTTCATGCTCGGCACGCTGCGTACCACCAACGAGGAGACGCGTCATCGTCTGCACATGCGCATCATCGAGATCGTCGAGAACACTGCCCGCGCCTTCGGCGGCGCGGCGACGGTCGAGTTCCTGCGCGGTCTTCCCACCGTATGGAACGACCCCGACCTGACCGATGAGCTCGAGGCGTCATATGAGCAGGGGACGGGCGGGCGAATCCTGCATCTCGCCGAGCCGTTCTCGGGTTCGGATGACTTTGGCGTGATGTCGCATACCGTTCCCTCGACCTTCTTCCTTTTGGGCTGTACGCCCGAGGGGGCGGAGGAGATCCCGTTGCACAACCCCACTCTTGTTTTGGACGAGAACGCCTTGGTCGAAGGCACTGTGCTTTTCGCGGCTGCCGCGATCGGATGGCTTACCCGTCATGCCCAGTCCGAATAGTTAGGATCTGTTATGAGCGAAGCGATCGATAAACCGAAAAAGAAGAAAAAGGGGCTCAACTCTTATCTCATCCTCGTGGCGTGCCTCATAGGCGTTGCCATCATCACTTGGATCGTTGCGGCGTTTTCTGCCGATGTCACGGGCGCGACGGTGGCACAGTTCCTCAGCTCGCCCGTCCAGGGATTCACCAGTGCCATGCCCGTCTGCTTCTTCGTCATCGTGCTCGGCGGATTCCTCGAGATCGTGTCCACTACCGGTGCCCTCGATACCGGTATCGCCGCGCTTACCCGCGCCATGAAGGGTAGGGAGCTCATGCTTATCCCCATTCTCATGACGCTGCTCGGTATCTGCGGCTCGACGTATGGCATGTGCGAGGAGACGGTTCCGTTCTACTTCATTATCGGCAGCGCCATGTATGCCGCCGGATTCGATACCCTGACCTCGGCGATGATGGTGCTCTTGGGTGCCGGTGCCGGCTGCATCGGATCGACGGTCAACCCGTTTTCCGTCGGCGTCGCCAAGGCCGCCCTTGCCGATCTGGGGTACACCGTCAACGAGGGCTTGCTGCTCGGTCTCGGCTTTGCCCTGCTCGTGATCGCCGAGGGGTCGGCCATCGCCTTCGTCATGCATTACGCCAAAAGGATTCGTAGCAATCCCGAGGCGTCGCTTTTGAGCCCTTCCGAGCGCAAGGCGTCTGCCGAGGAGTTCTCCGGCGCTAAAGATGACGAGGAGAAGGTTCTGACCGGTCGCCAGCGCGGCGTGCTTGTCCTGTTCGCCATCTCTTTCATCGTCATGATTGTCTCGTTCGTTCCCTGGGATAGCTTCGGTATCGATCTGTTCACCATCGGTGGAACCGATAAGGACATGTCGACCGCATGGAGCTCCCTGCTCACCGGCGTGCCGCTGGGCCAGTGGTACTTCAACGAGTGCACCACCTGGTTCTTGCTGATGGGCGTCATTATCGGCATCGTCGCTGGCTTCTCGGGCGATAAGATCGTCAAAACGTTCCTCAAGGGTGCCGCCGGCATCCTCGATATTGCCTTGGTCATCGCGCTCGCCCGTGCCATCTCCGTGCTCATGGCGGCAACCGGCCTCGATGTTTGGCTGCTCAACAGTGCCGCAAGTCTGCTGGCCAATGTTCCCGCACCGATCTTCGCTATCGGTTCCATGGTGGTTTACCTGCTGCTTTCATTCGCCATCCCCTCTAGCTCGGGCATGGCGACGGTTTCCATGCCCATCATGGGTCCGCTTGCCATCCAGCTCGGACTTTCGCCTGAGGTCATGGTCATGATCTATGTGGCGGCACACGGTCTGATCTTGCTGTTCACGCCGACGTTCGGTGTCCTGATCGCCGGTCTGCAGATTTCTAAGGTCGACTACTCTACGTTCCTCAAGTTCATCACCAAGTATCTGTTGGGACTGGGCGTCGTCATGATGGTGCTGCTCACCGTGGCAATGACGGTTCTCTAGCGTCGGTTTTGCAGAACCCGGTCCGTCCGAACCTACCGGATCATGTCACCGGGCATGGCGATGCACCATTTCTCAGATGGTAGATGACATGGCCCGGAGGATTCGGACAGACTTCTGCCCAAGCCGATCGGCTTAGGCCCGAGGATCCCTCTTTTCTCTCAAGGCTACCGAACACTTTTGTCATATTAGTTGCCCACGGGGTCGTATCGCTGCGACGCCGTGGGCATAATGGTGTGGAAGGTGCAAGTTGCGCGAAATGGGAGGACACATGGCGCTGATCTATGTCGTTGAGGACGACGAGCCCATCCGTCGCGAGCTTGTTGACATCCTTGCCCGCGCCGGGTTTGAAATCGAGGTCTGCGAATCGTTCGAGTATGTCTCGCGCGATATCCTTGCCGCCGCGCCCGACCTGGTGCTGCTCGACCTCACGCTTCCCGTCAAGGACGGCCAGCATATCTGCCACGAGGTTCGCCGCGAATCCGAGGTTCCCATCATCGTGCTTACCTCGCGCACGACCGAGATCGACGAGGTCATGGCCATGACGCTCGGCGCGGACGACTTTGTTCCCAAGCCCTATAGCGCGCGCGTGCTCGTAGCGCGCATTAACGCACTGCTGCGACGCACCGCCACTGCCGGCGAGCGCAGCACGGTCGTCCACAAGGGGCTGGAACTCGACCTCGCCCGCTCCGCGGTCACCAACACGCAAACCGGCGACAGCACCGAGCTCACCAAAAACGAGCTGCGTATCCTCTCGCTGCTTCTGAGCCGCGCGGACAAGATCGTTTCGCGCTCGGCCATCATGCAGGACCTGTGGGACTCCGATGCCTTCGTGGACGACAACACGCTCACCGTCAACATCAACCGCCTGCGCACTACTCTCGAAAAAATCGGCATCAAGGGGTATTTGACCACGCACCGCGGCCAGGGCTATTCGGTCTAGGGGTCGGCTATGTCGTTTGCCAAATTCTTCAAAGATGCGCTGCTTTCCGTCGCCGTGTGGACGTGCGGCGTGCTGCTGAGCTGCTTTGTGCTGGCGGTCGCCGGAGCCCCGGCATCTATCGTGGTCGTGGCGGTCGGCGTGTCCTTTATCTTTGGCATCCTGGGCATCGTGATCGAGTATGCGCGCCGTCGCCGCTTCCTGCATCAGCTGGAGCGCGCCGCTGAGGAGCTGGAGAGCCCCGCATGGGTGCAAGAGATGGTGCAGTGCCCGACGTATGCCGAAGGCGAGCTCGAGTACGAGGTCTTGCGCCGCGTGGGCAAGGCGGCTTGCGATGAGGTAGCGGAAGGGCGACGTCAAACCGACGACTATCGCGACTATATCGAGAGCTGGGTCCACGAGGCCAAACTGCCCCTGGCTGCAGCCCATCTGATTTTGGAAAACCTGGACGGCAGCGAAGACGACCTGTCGCGCGTAGATGACCTCGGTCGCGAGCTTGCCCGCGTGGAGCGCTATATCGACCAGGCGCTCTACTACGCGCGCTCGGAGGTTGTGGAGCGCGATTACCTGATTCGCCGCTGGAATCTCAAGGCCCTGGTGACGGGCGCGATTAAAGCCAACGCGCGTGAGCTCATCGCGGCACACGTGGCGCCGGTGTGCGAGAATCTCGACTTTGAGGTCTTTACCGACGAGAAATGGCTCGAGTTTATCTTGGGCCAGCTCATTCAGAACAGCATTAAATACGCGCGCGAGGACGGCGCGAAGATCGTGTTTTCGGGCGCGTTGCTGGACGAGGGCCTGGCGAGTGAGCGCATCGAGCTCACCGTTGCCGATAACGGCTGCGGCGTGAGTGCGGCAGACCTGCCCCGCGTGTTCGAGAAGGGCTTTACCGGCGACAACGGCCGCACCACCAAGCGCGCAACGGGCATCGGCCTCTATCTGGTGGCGCGCCTGTGTTCCAAGATGGGCATCGATGTCACCGCGGCATCCGAGTCCGGCGAAGGCTTCGTCGTAACGTTTTCCTTCTCAACGAACAAGTTCCAATACTTTGAGTAACGCATGCGGCAGACGTCCGCCCAAACAAAAACGTGCAGCCCAAACAAAACGTGCCACCCCAAACGGGGCGGCACGCCATCTTTTCCAGCCAACTCGCTGAAGTAAGGCTGCGAAGGCCGCGGGGCCGGGAGGGGTTTCCTAAGGGCACATCCCGCAGCCGCAGCGCGGCGAGGACGTGCCCGTGGAAACCCCGCAGGCCCCGCGGCCGGTGGGAGCAACGCTACTTCACGACCAAAATGTCGCAGTCCGTATTGCGCAGCAGGAACGTCGAAATCGAGCCGAGTAGCGCGTACTTAATTGAGGACAGGCCGCGGGCGCCGCAGAGCACCAGATCGGGCTTGACCACGTCGAGCATCTCATCCTTGAGCGTCTCACGAATGCGGCCGGTACGAATCATGACCTCGACCTCGGGAATGTCGGGATTGGCCTTGGCCTCCTCGAGCTGCTTGGCGATAGAGTTGTTAAAGGCCTCCTCCAAGCCGTTGACCAGGTCGACCGGATAGGAACCGGCGCTCTCGAGCGCGGTGGAGTCGATGACGTGGCCGATGATCAGCTTGGCGCCGTTGTTCGCGGCGACCTTGATGGCGCGTGCGAGCACAAAATCCTGCTGCTCAGTACCGTCGAGTGAAACAAATACCTTGGTGTAACCCTCGTTCATGGTTTCCTCCTTGGTCTATCGCACGGGCGCGGGGCTCGTGCGTCGGGCGGGCGCGGGTGCGTTGGCCGCCGGACACTTTATCTTGTTGCAGTTATACCCAAGGATTTCGGTTTGACCGCTCGCAATTCTGTGAACGGGCGAGTTTTTTGGTAAGGGTAGGCGCGGTCGCACCGCCAACGGTTGATAATGGGACATCGCCCGCATCGTCCGCAGAACATCTACCGGCGGGTGTCTAACGAGGGGGTCCCTTTGGATATTATCGAGCTTCTAAAATCTGCCTTCATGGGCCTGGTCGAGGGCATCACCGAATGGCTGCCCGTTTCGTCGACGGGTCACATGATCTTGGTGGACGAGTTCGTCAAGATGAACGTGAGCGAGACGTTCTGGAATATGTTCCTGGTCGTGATTCAGCTCGGCGCCATTCTAGCCGTCTGCGTGCTGTTCTTCCATGAGCTCAATCCGTTCTCGCCCAGCAAGGGCAAGGAGGGCCGCCGCGACACCTGGGTGCTGTGGGGCAAGATTGTGCTTGGCTGCATTCCTGCGGCGGCGATCGGCCTGCCGCTCAACGACTGGATGGAGGAGCATTTCTACAATGCTCCCGTCGTGGCGCTGGCGCTCATTGTGTACGGCGTGCTGTTTATCGTGATCGAGAACTGGCGCGCGAGCAAGCGCGAGGAAATGGCCGTTGCCGGTTCGTTTGGTTCGCGTGCCGTGGCGTCGGGTGGACGTCCCGCCGGTGCGCACTTTGCGGCGCCCGCCGCGGCTACCGCTGAGGATGAGGACGATGGCGAGAATCTGGACTTTGGCTCCATTGCCACACTCGAGGACCTGAGCTGGAAGACTGCGCTGGGTATCGGCTGCTTCCAGGTGCTTTCGCTGGTGCCTGGTACGTCTCGCTCCGGTTCTACCATCATCGGTGGCCTGCTTTTGGGCTGCACGCGCTCGGTGGCGTCCAAGTTCACGTTCTTCCTGGCCATCCCTGTCATGTTTGGCGCAAGTGCGCTCAAGCTGGTCAAATACTTCATCAAGGGCGGCACGTTCGGCACCAACGAGATCGCCATCTTGGGCGTGGGCTGCGTTGTGGCCTTTGTGGTTTCGCTCATTGCCATCAAGTGGCTTATGGGCTTCGTCCGCCGTCACGACTTTAAGTGCTTCGGCGTCTACCGCATCATCCTGGGCATCGTAGTGCTCGCATACTTCTTCGTTCTGGAGCCGATGCTCGGCCTCTAACTTAGTCGACGCTGCGCGGCGGCCAGGGCGACAACTTGTCATTCAAAGGGGGTGGCATGACCAAAAGGTCTATGCCGCCCCCTTTTCATGCCAATTTGTTCGCCCTGGCCGCCGCTCGCTACCGTTGCCATGACATCGGTGGCTCCGTGATTGGTACATTGGGGTCAGGTTTCTTTGCACCAACGTGGTGCAGACTAACCTGACACCTTTGCGCCAAATCCGCTGGGGCGGGCCTGACGGCGGCGCACGGAGTCGTGGTGTGATTTGCGTCGGTGTCCGCGCGGCTCGGTATACTGATACGGCTCAAACTATGGCGCTGCCCGCAGGCGCGCCGTCCGTCAGATGAGGAGTCGCCCATGACCCAGCCCCTGCCCTGGGAAAAGAACACTGCCGCGCCCGTGTCGCCCGCGCCGGAACCCGTGCCGCTCGATGCGTACACCGCCCCCGCCGCGCCGGAACCCGAGCTCGTTCCGCTCGACATCTACGATGCCCCGGCTCCGGCGCCCAAACCCGCCAAGCCGCTCGTCGATATCGATAGCCTGAACCCCGCCCAGCGTGAGGCGGTCCTGACCACCGAGGGTCCGCTGCTGGTCCTTGCCGGCGCCGGCTCGGGCAAGACCCGCGTCCTGACCTTCCGCATCGCACATATGCTTGGCGACCTGGGCGTTAAGCCCTGGCAGGTCCTGGCCATCACGTTTACCAACAAGGCCGCGGCCGAGATGCGCGAGCGTCTGGCAGCACTCATCCCCAACGGCACCCGCGGCATGTGGGTGTGCACCTTCCACGCCATGTGCGTGCGCATGCTGCGCGAGGACGCCGATCTGCTGGGCTACACCGGTCAGTTCACCATCTATGACGACGATGACTCAAAGCGCATGGTGCGTGACATTATGCAAGCGCTCGGCATCGAGCAAAAGCAGTTCCCCATTAACATGATCCGCAGTAAGATCAGCTCGGCTAAAAACGCCATGATCGGGCCCGAGGACATGCTCAAATCCGCCGACAGCCCCAATGACAAAAAGGCCGCGCAGGTCTACCTGGAGCTGGAGCGCCGCCTGCGCGCCGCCAACGCGATGGACTTCGACGACCTGCTCGTGCGCACGCTCGAGCTGCTGCGTACCCGCCCCGAGGTGCTCGACAAGTACCAGGAACGCTTCCGCTACATTAGCGTCGACGAGTATCAGGACACCAACCACGTCCAGTACGAGATCGCCAACCTGCTGGCCGCCAAGTACCAAAACCTCATGGTCGTGGGCGACGACGACCAGTCCATTTATAGCTGGCGTGGCGCCGACATCACCAATATCCTGGACTTTGAGAAGGACTTTAAAAACTGCAAGACCGTCAAGCTGGAGCAGAACTACCGCTCCACGGGTCATATCCTGAGTGCCGCCAACGCCGTGGTACGCCACAACTCGCAGCGTAAGGACAAGCGTCTGTTTACGGCCGAGGGCGATGGCGAGAAGATCCAGGCCTTCCAGGCAAGCGACGAGCGCGACGAGGGCCGCTGGATTGCCGGTGAGATCGAAAAGCTGCACTCCAAGGGTACGAGCTACGACGACATCGCCGTGTTCTATCGCACCAACGCCCAGTCGCGTATTCTCGAAGATATGTTCCTGCGCGCGGGCGTGCCCTACAAGATCGTGGGCGGCACTCGATTCTTCGACCGTGCCGAGATCCGCGACGTCATGGCCTACCTCAAGATGATCGTGAACCCGGCAGACGAGATGAGCGTCAAGCGCGTCATCAACACGCCGCGCCGCGGCATCGGCTCCACCTCGATCCAAAAGATCGAGCAGCTGGCGCGCGACAACCGCTGCTCGTTCTTCCAGGCCTGCGAGATCGCAACAGCCGAGACGGGCATGTTTAGTGCCAAGGTGCGCAACGGCCTGTCGAGTTTTGTGGCGCTGGTGCGCGAGGGCCGCCGCATGGACGGCGAGCTCAAGGATGTCGTCGAGATGATCGTCGACAAGACGGGCCTGCTGCAGGCGTTTCGCGCTGAGGGCACCATGGAGTCCGAGAGCCGCGCCGAGAACATCCAGGAATTCCTGGGCGTCGCCGCCGAATTTGAGGAGACGCACGAGGATATCGAGGGTACGCTCGAGAGCTTGGAAGAGCTGCGCGCGGCTGGCGTTGCCGATGTGCCGGTCGGCGCTGAGCCCGAGCCCGTTGTGGTGAGCACACCTGCGCCCGAGCCGGGACCGTCCGCACCTGCGTCCTCGTTTGAGGCGCTCGTTGGCGCGCGTGATGCCGCAGGTTCCAATCCGCTCGATAGCCTAGCCGCCCCGGCGCTCTCGCCGCAGGATGCCCTGGCCGCCGCCATTGCGGGCAACGCCTATGCCGCGCCGACGGAGATGCCGGCGGGCGCCGTGCATGCTGACGAGATTGAGCGCACCTACGGCCCGCTCACCTGTAAGGCGCTGCCCGCTCTCATGGAGTGGCTTGCCCTGCGCTCCGACCTGGATTCCCTTGCCGGCGAGACGCATGCCATCACCATGATGACCATCCACTCCGCCAAGGGCCTGGAGTTCCCGGCGGTGTTCGTGGCCGGTATGGAGGAGGGCATCTTCCCACACGTGCATGACTTTGGCGGCAGTGACGATCCGGGCAAGCTCGAGGAGGAGCGTCGCCTGGCCTACGTCGCCATCACGCGTGCCCGTAAGCGCCTGTTCCTGACCTATGCGGCCACGCGTCGCACCTACGGCTCGACCTCTGCCAACCCGCGCTCGCGCTTCCTCAACGAGATTCCGTTTGAGGATATCGAGTTTAGCGGCATCGGTTCTGCCGGTTTTGAGGGCACGGGCTGGGAGAAGCGCGGCGACCGTCACGGCACCTTTGGATCGGGCATGGGCTCGGATATGTACGGCGGCAAGGTGTTTGGCTCGCATACGCGCTCGACCGGCGGTTCTGGTTCGCGCGGCGGATCGAGCTTTGACGATTTCTTTGGCGGCAGCAGTTACGGGACCGAGCGCCATCGTGGGGTTTCGCCCGACGCCGGCCGTGTTGCCTCGACCTTTGGATCGGGCGCGCCGCGAGCCAAAAAGCCGTCGTCCAAGGTGTCGCCGACGGTGGAGCGCAAGGTCGATCGCGCTAGCGCGTCGCAGGACTTTGCCGCGGGCGATACCGTGAGTCATAAGACCTTTGGCACGGGTACTGTGATCTCGGTCGCCGGAGACATGATCGAGGTCCAATTCGAAAAAACCGGCCAGACCAAAAAGCTTATGAAAGGTTTTGCACCGATCGTCAAGCTGTCGTAATCCCGGCGGACCTGGGTGGGCGTATAGGGCAACATCGCCTGCTCGGGCAGTCCTGCTCGCACGGAGAGCACATTAAGTGCTCTCCGGCTCGTGCGGAACTCGCGACCGATGTTGCCCTATACGCCCACCCAGGTCCTCAGGTGACGTTGCTTGCGAACGTCGCTCTACTCGTTCGCTTTTTGGTCTGGAGAGCCGGGTGGGCTGATAGAAAAATAGATGTGAGTAGGGGCTCCTCCGTTGATGAACGAGGGAGCCCCTTGTTTCGTTTTGGTTGTTGTTGCGACCTAGAGGTGGCTGATGATCAGTTCCATCTTGCCTTCGAGTTCGATCTGGTTCACGGTGCTCGGGGCCAGCAGGTGGCTGCCCTTGTGAACGGGCTCGCCGCACACGGTGCCCTCGCCGTCGATGACCGACAGGCACATGAAGGGCCAGTGCTGCTCCAAGGTCTTGCTGCCGTCGACGCGCACGCGATCGACGGTGTAGCAGGAGTTAGACTCGAGCTCGGTCACGCCATCGACCTCGGGCGCGGTCACCGTGCCGTCGGTCGGAGCCTGAACGTCAAAATCGATGCAATCCAGGCTCTGCTCAATGTGAAGTGGGCGCAGCTTGCCGTCGGTGCCGGGGCGGTCGTAGTCGTACAGGCGATACGTCACGTCGCTCGACTGCTGCGTCTCCAAAATGAGCGTACCGGTTTTGATGGCGTGCACGGTGCCGGAGTCGATTTGGAAAAAGTCGCCCTTGTGAATCGGCAGCACGTTGAGCATCTCGTCCCAGCGGCCGTCCTCGATCATCTGCGCGGCCTCGGCGCGGTCGTGCGCGCGCTGGCCGACGATGATCGTGGCACCGGGCTCGCAATCAAGCACGTACCAGCACTCGGTCTTGCCCAGGCTTCCGTTCTCGTGCTCGGCGGCGTACTCGTCGTTGGGGTGAATCTGGATCGAAAGGTCGTCCTTGGCGTCCAGAATCTTGATGAGCAACGGGAACTCCTTGCCCTCGCAATTGCCAAAGAGCTCGCGGTGCTCGGCCCACAGCCACGAAAGCGTGTGGCCTGTATACGGGCCCTCCGCAATCTGGCAGTCGCCGTTGGGATGGGCCGAGATGGCCCAGCACTCACCGATGGGACCCTCGGGAATGTCGTAGCCAAACACGGTCTCCAGCTGGCGGCCGCCCCAGATCTTCTCGTGGAAGATCGGCGTGAGTTTAATCAAATCGGACATGTGCATACTCCCATAAGGTTGTGCGGGTGCCGCGTAGGACAGCTCAAAACGAGCACCCACCGGATTACAAAACTAGGCCAGCGTTACGTTGTGCAGCTCAAAGCGGTCGCCTACGTTGTGCGAGACAGAATATTCAAACGCGGTGCCGCTATCCAAGAAGCCAATCTGGTTGAGTTCGAGCAGGGGAGAGCCGGGTTTGGTATCCAGGCGCTCAGCCTCTTCTTCAGTTGCCGCGACAGCGCGAATGGTACGGTGGAAACTTGAGATCTTGAGTCCGCACTGCTCGCGGATGAAGCTGTAGATCGATGCGTACAGGTCTTTTTTCTTAAGGCCCGGAATCAGCTCGAGGGGCATGTAGGTGTACTCGATAACGATGGGCTTCTCGTCGACCTGGCGCACGCGCACGATGTGATAGGCAAAGTCGTCCTCGGCAATTCCCAGCTGAGTAGCGACGTCCGCTGGTGGATTGACAATCGAGAAATCGTAGACCACCGAGGTCACCTTCTCCCCGCGGTGCTCATACGAAAAGCCCTGGGAGCGATCGTTCTTGCCCTGGAAAAACGCCTGGCCGGGAAGCCCCGCCGTGTCCTTAACGTAGGTGCCCGATCCGCGCCGGCTGGTAACAAGACCTTCATCGGTAATCTGCTCAATAGCACGTTTGACGGTGATTTTGGAAACGCTATAGATCTCGCAGAACTCAACGACGGTGGGTAGCTTGTCGCCCGGTTTAAGAACGCCGTCCTCGATGCTTCGGCGGATATCCGCAGCTATCGCCTCATATTTGGGAATCATGGAACCTCCTTTCCAGCTTGATTGAGTATAAAAAAGTATAGTCCACGCCTAAGCATCCCTATTGCGTTTTTGAAAAGTTCGAGAAAGATATAATTAAAAAACGCTTCTCTTTATCAACTAGAGCGCTCTAAATGAATATGCATTCGAATAATGTGGTATTGAGCAAATTGATCGGCTCGAAGATGGGGTTGGGCCGTTTTGCCGCCCAGCGAACCGAATCTCATGCCTTGCGTTTTCCCAGATAAAACCTGCCAAAACAAACCTGTCCCTTTTTGGTAGGTTTTTGCCTTGGGAGCGGTACCATACAGGCAATGTTTAAACGAGAAAGGTGGGCTCCCATGGAACCTAAGCAGTACTACATCGGCATTGACGTCGGCGGCACTTCGGTTAAGGAGGGCCTGTTCGACGAAGACGGTAACCTGCTTGCCAAGGCCAGCGTGCCTACGCCTCCCATCGTTGACGCTGCGGGCTTTGCCGCGGTGACCGAGGCTATCGACCAGGTGGTCGCCAAAGCCCAGATTCCGCGTGCCTTTGTGGCGGGCATTGGCCTAGCCGTTCCGTGCCCTATCCCGGCATCGGGCGATGCCAAGGTCAAGGCCAACATTGCCATCAACCTGCCCGAGCTGAGGATCGCCATTCAAAAGCACTGCCCCGACGCGGTCGTTAAGTACGAGAACGATGCCAACGCCGCCGCCATGGGCGAGGCCTGGCTCGGCTCTGCCAAGGGCGTACAGAACGTGGTGATGGTCACCATTGGTACCGGCGTGGGCGGCGGCGTTATCGTTAACGGCGACGTGGTGTCGGGCGTTGTGGGCGCCGGCGGCGAGATTGGCCACATGTGCCTGAACCCCGAAGAGGAGCGCACCTGCGGCTGCGGCGGCCATGGCCACCTGGAGCAGTATTCCAGCGCCACCGGCGTGGTGAGCAACTACCTTGCCGAGTGCAAGAAGGCAGGCGTCGAGCCCATCGAGCTCACCGGTCCCTCCGATTCCAAGGACGTGTTCCAGGCCTGCCGCGAGGGCGACAAGCTCGCGCTTGCCGCGGCCGATACCATGGCCGACTATCTCGGTCGCGCCCTGGCGCTTATTGCCAACGTGGTCGATCCCGAGATGTTCCTCATCGGCGGCGGCGCATCCGCCTCGGCCGATGTCTACCTCGACAAGGTCCGCGAGCACTTTAAGCAGTACGCGCTTTCTGCCTCGCGCGAGACGCCCATCAAGGTCGCTTCGCTCGGAAACGACGCCGGCATTATCGGTGCCGCCTACGTAGCCCTGCGCGCTGCCGGTAAATAGCTGGTGCAAGGGGGTCAGGTTACTTTGCACCAACATGGTGCAAAAGGGACAGCCTTGGCCCCCATGCCTGCCCCAAAATATGCCGTGGCCCTTCCGTCTGCGAAGGCTCGGCATCGGCGTGCTACCATAGCTACGTCCAAGTACACATATCAAGTGGAGGATATCCATGGCAAACGTTCTTGTCTTTGGTCACCAGAACCCCGATAACGACGCCATCATGAGCGCCGTCGTCCTGTCCCAGCTGCTCAACCAGGTTGAGTATGCCGGCAACACCTATGAGGCCTGTGCCCTTGGTCAGCTTCCGGCAGAGTCCGCCAAGCTGCTTGCCGACGCCGGCATCGCCGAGCCCCGCGTGATTGAGTCCGTCGAGGCCGGTCAGCTCGTTGTCCTCACCGACCACAACGAGTCTGCCCAGTCCGTCGCCGGCCTTAAGGACGCCACGGTCTTTGGCGTCGTCGACCATCACCGCATCGGCGACTTCGAGACCGCCGGCCCGCTGCACTACATCTGCCTGCCCTGGGGTTCCAGCTGCACCATCGTCACCAAGCTCGCCGGCGTGCTCGGCGTTGAGCTTTCCGACGTCCAGGCCAAGCTGCTGCTCTCGGCCATGATGACCGACACGCTCATGCTCAAGAGCCCCACCACCACCGATGTCGACCGCGCCGTCGCCGCCAAGCTCGGCGAGCAGGTGGGCGTCGACCCGGTCAAGTTTGGCATGGAGGTCTTCCTCACCCGTCCGTCCGGCTCCTTCACCGCAGCCGAGATGGTCGGCAACGACATCAAGATGTTCGAGCCCGCTGGCAAGAAGCTGCTCATCGGCCAGTACGAGACTGTCGACAAGAGCCGCGCTCTCGGCATGATCGACGAGATCCGTGAGGCCATGCGCGCCTACGCCGCCGAGAAGGGTGCCGATGGCATCGTCCTGTGCATCACCGACATCATGGAGGAGGGCTCGCAGGTCCTGCTCGAGGGCGAGACCGAGGCTGCTCAGAAGGGCTTGGGCATTGCCGACGAGCACGACGGCGTCTGGATGCCGGGCGTCCTCTCCCGTAAGAAGCAGGTCGCTGCCCCCATCATGGCCGCCTGCTAGGTTCTTTTGACCTAACACCGACGACCGGATCGCGGACGCCCCGCGCTCCGGTCGTTTTTTGTGCACGGCGCTGCGTCGTCTCTTGGACAGGCGTGCCCGCGCCGTTGAGCAAATAATGTTCAACCTGTGGTTCCGCTTTTCGGCCACGCCTGCGTGCTTGTCGTGCAGGGTAGGCTAGATGCAAGCGTAATACGTTAGAGCGCGGCGCCGCCACTTGGGCGGGCCGTGCTTTTTTAAGACGGGAGCCATCCCGTGAAAGGAGCCGCCCATGGCAGCACCCGAGCAGCTGTTCAACGTTCGTGAGCGCAAGCGTTTTGAGCGCCACGACATTTGGGAGCGCATCGCCGAGAACGGCACGATTTCCGCCGCCGTCATGGTCTTCGCCGCCATTGCCGCCGTCATTTGCGCCAATACCGATGCCTACGAGGCCATCCATCACTTTTTGGAGACCCCGCTGTATGTGGGTCTGGGCAACCTTACGGCCGGCCTCACCGTCGAGCTTTTCGTCAATGACTTCCTCATGGCGATTTTCTTTTTGTTGGTGGGCATTGAGCTTAAGTACGAGATGACGGTCGGAGAGCTCAAGAATCCACGTCAGGCCATGCTTCCCATGCTGGCGGCCGTGGGCGGCGTCGTCGTTCCCGCCTGCATCTACCTGATCTTTAACCATGCCGGCGCCCGCAACGGTTGGGCCATCCCCATGGCAACCGATATTGCCTTTGCGCTGGGCGTGCTGTCGCTTTTGGGCAATCGCGTGCCCAACGGCGTGCGCGTGTTCTTCTCGACGCTCGCCATCGCCGACGACCTCATCTCCATCGCCGCTATCGCCATCTTCTACGGTCAGAGCCCCAATCCGTTTTGGTTGGGCGCCGCCGCGCTTGTGACCTGCGCACTCGTGTGGCTCAACAAGACGCAGCATTACCGCCTTGCCCCGTATTCGGTACTGGGTCTGCTGTTGTGGTTCTGCATGTTCAAGAGCGGCGTACATGCCACGCTTGCCGGCGTCATCCTGGCCTTCACCATCCCGGCCAAGTGCGGCGTCAAGCTCGATAGTCTCACCGATTGGCTGGGCGAGTGCCTGCCGCTGCTCGATGACCGCTACGACGACGAGGCACACATCCTGGGCCAGCATGACTTTACCGTCTCGACTACCAAGGTCGAGCGCGTCATGCACCGCGTGACCCCGCCGCTCATCCGCATGGAGCGTCTGATCTCCACGCCGGTCAACTTTGTGATCCTGCCGATCTTTGCGTTCGTGAACGCACAGGTTCGCCTAGTGGGCGTGGACATGAGCACGCTGCTCACCGACCCGGTGACGCTCGGCGTGTACTTTGGCATGCTGCTGGGCAAGCCGATCGGTATCTTTGGCATGACGTTTGCCCTGGTTAAGCTTAGGGCCTGCGAGCTGCCGCGCAATGTCAACTGGCACATGATTGCCGGTGTGGGCATTCTGGGCGGTATCGGCTTTACCATGTCGATTCTCATCAGCGGCCTTGCCTTCCCGACGGCCCAGTTTGAGGTTCTGGCTGCCAAGGCCGCCATTCTTGCCGGTTCGGTCACCGCTGCCGTGCTCGGCATGATCTACATGAGCGTGGTCTGCAAGCATCCCGCGCCCAAGGACGAGTAAGGGCACATACAAGTTTGAAAACGCCGCCTGTGAACACCATCACAGGCGGCGTTTTAGTCATTGGGGTCATATGGTTGACTAGTCATTTAAGTCTGTCCCCAATGACTAGGTTTATTCCACCGTTCCGTAGACGGCGCCCCACCCGTGGGCGGCCAAGGCGGAGTTGAGCTGGTCGCAAAGTGACTGGCGGTCGTAATAGCCGGGCGGTAGCAGGTTGACGATTTCCATGAGATCGGGCGCCAGGTCCAAGATTTCGGCCTGTACGATCAGATCCAGGCGGTCGATGGCGTGGCGGTCGTAAAACAGTCCGTCGACCAGGCGCTGCAGGTCGCCGAATTCCTCGGCCTGAAACGATCCGTACTCCATAGTGCCTCCTTGGGCGCCCCACGCCGGCATGCGCGGCGATTCGTAATTCATTGCGATGAACTTAATCTATCACGGCTTCATAACGTTGCGGCGGTGGCGGTCTATACTTAGACGAACTGCAACGTACCGCTTCGCGAAAGGTCGCACCCATGCAGACGATCTACCAGAAGATGGAAACCACCGAACTCGATGCCGCCATCGAGGCGCTCAAAACCGAGGTCGCCGAGGTCAAGGCCAAGGGCCTGGCGCTCGATATGGCCCGCGGCAAGCCGTCGCCCTCCCAGGTGGACATTTCTCGCCCCATGCTCGATATCCTCAATGCCGATGCCGATCTGCACGACGGCAATGTCGACTGCTCCAACTACGGTTGCTTCGAGGGCATTCCCTCGGCACGCAAGCTAGCGGGGGAGTTCCTGGGCTGCCCCGCCGAGCAGACGCTCGTGCTGGGTTCGTCGAGCCTTTTGATCGAGCATGACATTGCCGGCATGTTCTGGCGCTGTGGCTCGTGCGGCAGCGAGCCCTGGGACGCCTACGAGGCCGCGCACGACGGCAAGAAGGTCAAGTTCCTGTGCCCTGTTCCCGGCTACGATCGCCACTTTGGCATCACCGCCGACTTGGGCATCGAGAACGTCCCCGTCGCGATGACCGACAACGGCCCCGACATGGACGAGATCGAGCGCCTGGTTGCCGCCGACGATTCCATCAAGGGTATCTGGTGCGTGCCCAAGTATTCCAACCCCACGGGCATCACCTTTAGCGAGGACACTGTGCGCCGCCTGGTCGAGATGCCCACGGCCGCGCCCGATTTCCGCATCTTCTGGGACAACGCCTACTGCGTGCACGACCTGTACGACGAGACCGACGAGCTCGCCAACATCTTTGACCTCGCTCGCGCGGCGGGCACCGAGGATCGCGTGGTGGCATTCGCCTCGACGTCAAAGATCACCTTCCCGGGCGCCGGCATCGGCTTTATCGGTGCGAGCCCCGCGGTCATCGCCGAGTTCTCCAAGTGCCTGAAGGCCGGCCTCATCAGCGCCGACAAGCTCAACCAGCTGCGTCACGTGCGCTTCCTTCCCACCATCGAGGCGGTCAAGGAGCACATGAAAAAGCATGCCGAGTTCCTGCGCCCGCGCTTTGAGGCCGTCGAGCGCAAGCTCACCGAGGGCTTGGGCGACACGGGCTGTGCCACCTGGACGCATCCCCGCGGCGGCTACTTTGTGAGCTTCGATGGCCCCGAGGGCTCGGCCCAGAAGGTCGCCGCGCTCTGCGCCGACTTGGGCGTTAAGCTCACGCCGGCCGGTGCTACCTGGCCCTATGGCAAGGACCCGCGCGACACCAACATCCGCATCGCGCCGAGCTATCCCACGGTCGAGGACCTGGAGGCCGCGCTCGATGTGCTGGTGCTGGCCGTCAAGCTTGTCGCTGCCGAGCTTGCGCGTGCCGAGCGCGCCTAACGCGCGGCTTCCCGTACTATCCGCACTCTCGATACGTAAAGGAGCGTATACATGGATTTGGGTATTTCCACCAACCCCACGCCAGAGCTTTACACCATTAAGGTCACCGGCGAGATTGATATCTCTAACGCCGATAGCCTGCGCAATGCCATCGACCTGGCGCTCGAGCAGCCCACTGAGGCCGTTGAGCTCGATTTTGCCCAGGTGAGCTACATCGATTCGACGGGCATTGGCGTGCTCGTGGGCGCCGCGCACCACGCGGTCGACCATGGTAAGCGCTTTAGCTGCGTCAACGTGCAGCCCCCGGTGATGCGCGTGGTTCAGCTGTTGGGCGTCGACCAGGAGATTTCGATCACCGCTGCATAATCTTTGCCCCCAAAAGGGCGTGCCGTTTGGCATATGTTTGTGATGCGCTCGGACGTTTTGGCGTCCGGGCGCTATACTTGACCGAATGAATAGACGAGTTCCGGCCGAATGGCGCGGTGCGGGCTCGACTCACATCGAGCCTTGGAGGTATGTGTGTTTGGTATTGGAGAGGGTGAGCTCGCGATCATCGTGGTCTTCGGCTTTTTGCTGTTTGGCCCGGATAAGCTCCCGCAGATGGGCCGCACGATCGGCCGTGCTATCCGTC
>JAERMT010000522.1_pt1 | contig 18598 bp, 14 predicted proteins | sample 9267081 | NCBI WGS metagenome assembly JAERMT01 (sample SAMN17071939, study PRJNA684904) | human gut metagenome | isolation source: diarrhea sample from child under the age of five | host: Homo sapiens | place: South Africa: Mafikeng, Mafikeng Provincial Hospital | collected 2019-09
CAGAAGTATATTTGGTAACATACTCAGCACCCATCAGTCGGAGGTCGTGCCAGCGCTTACCCTCGAAGAGGAACTCGCGGCATCTTTCCTTCAATACAGCCTCGATGACATTGGCATCGCTGCCTACGAAAGAGTTGTTGGCATAGAATGAAGCGTCTGTATCATTAGGATAAGCCACCTCAGCCTGGTGAGCATTGAAGTATTCCTCGCCGTAAGCACGCTTTCTTACCTCGTTGATCTCGGCAGCAGGATCCTCGCCCAGCAAAGCCTTAGCCTCAGCCAAGCCCAAGAGACAGTCTGCATAGCGATAGATTGGGTAATCATCGAGCCACTGGCGCTGGTTGTAACCCTCTGGCAAGGTACCCTGGAACTTATACTGGATGTTGCCAACATACTTGAGGGACCCATCCTCGTTCTTGGCATAGATATCCTTCAAGCTACCAGCCTTACGGGTATCGCCGTCACGATAAAGCTCCTTCCACATATCCTTGTTGAGAGATATACGCATTACACCGTCCATATTACTCATGGCAGACTCAGCCAGAGAAGTACCATCAGCCTCATAGTAGTTCTTGAAGAACATAGAACCCATCACCAAAGTCAAGCGGAAGGTATCATTCCACATAGTCTTCTCATCCTTGCCGTAATAAACAGCGTAGATAATCTCCTTGTTCTTCTTGTTGTTAAAGGCAAATACCTTGGTAAAGTCGTTCTGCAAAGCTACGTCAGCCTTCTTCACGTCCTCATAAGCAGCCTTGGCAATCTGATAATCAGCGTTACCTCCGCCCATCTGCTTACCGCTCCAGAGATAAGCCTCACCCTTGAGCATCTTGGTAGCAGCCAGAGACCAGTAGTTTCTGCCGTTGGTAAACTTGTAGTTCTCGCCGTAAGCCTGCTCAGAAGCCTGGATATCCTTCTTGATCTGAGCCATTACCTCAGCTGCTGGAGAAGCAGCCTTACCCATGTTGCCGATGCTGATGTCGCTACCCTTGGTATAGTCGGTTACTACGATGACATCGCCATAGGTTCTCAACAGCTGGAAGTATATGAAGGCACGCATACCATAGGCAGAACCCAGATAGTTATTCTTGGCAGCCTCCTTGATAATATCGGTATTCTCGGCCTTGGCAATCATCAGGTTGAGCTGGTTGATAAATCCATAGCAGCCGCCATAGTTGCTGATGGCTGGACTTGCCTGGCTCAAGAGGTTGTTCCACATGAACTCATATCCACTACTTGCCTCACCAGAGAAAGGACTGCCACCATAGAGATTGGTACGCATCTCACCCCAAAGGTAAAGGTTGAAAGTGCGGTCGCGGAACATTGCCTGGAGACCGGTATTGGCAGAACTGAACTGGCCTTCTTCCTTCCAGTAGCCAGCATCAGTAATCTCACTTTGTGGTTCTACATCAAGACAGCTAGTCATTGAGAAGACCATGCAGCCTGCTGCAAAATATTTCAAAAACTTTTTCATTTTAGTCAAATTTTAGAATGTTACAGATAAACCGAAGAGTAATGTGCGTGGTGTTGGGTATCGACCGTTGTCAATTCCTGCACCTTATCCTTTATACGCTGCTGGCTCTGGAGAAGCTCCGTCATAACCAGTGATGTAGAACAGGTTCTGACCTGTTACATAGAGGGAAGCATTCTGCATGCCTACTCTGCTGATCCATGTCTTTGGCAAGTTCCAGTTGAGAGTAATCTCGCGCAGTGCCAGGTAGTCGCCCTTCTCGTAGAAACGGGAGCTGTTACCGTTGGCTGCGGTGTAACCGTTGTTCTCACGGGTGATATTCATCTTGTTCAACTGGTCAGCGTATGTGAAGACTGGAAGGTCTGCATCGCGGTTGGTCTCAGACCATGTATCCTTTACCTTGTCGATAAGGTTGAACGAGCCCTGATACTGTCCCAAAGAACGAGCCTTGAGGTCGTTGTAGATGGTGTGACCCAAAGAGTAGTCGAAACGTGCATAGAGAGATACGTTCTTGTAACCGAATGTTGTGGTGAAACCACCAGTCACATTAGGGAAGATATTACCTACTACCACGCGGTCGAGCTGACTGATATGGCCGTCGCCATTCACGTCTTCCCAGCATACATCTCCTGGCTCGATAGGCTTCCAGCCATTAGACTCCTTATACTTCTTACCGGTTGCAGGGTTGATCTGGTCTGCCAAACCTGGACCATAAAGATGTGCGATGTCGTCAACACGCTCGTTGGCATTTGCCTTTACATCGTCCCAATCTCTGAAGATATGCTGCTGCTGGTAACCTACCAGGTCGCCCAACTTGCCACCTTCACGGTATCCACCAATCCACTTGGTTGGGGTCTTGCCGTTGGCATCTACCTTGCCAGCTGCTACCTCGTAACCACCAATCTGGTTGTTTGGCTTGTCGCTGCTTGGCAACTGCAATACCTTGTTGGCTACAGAAGTGAGGTTAGCTGTAACATCCCACTTGAAGTCCTTGCTGTTGATGATGTTGGCACGTACCTCCATCTCGAAACCAGAGTTGCGGAGCTTACCCAGGTTGGTCTTCATGCTAGAGAAACCGGTGTAACCTGGCAAGCTGATATCAGTGAGCAAGTTATTGGTTGTACGGTTATAGTAGTCGAGGATGAAGCCCAGACGGTTGTTGAAGAAACCGATATCGAGACCTGCCTCGAACGACTTACTCTGCTCCCACTTCAACGCTGTGTTGGTAAGGGTTGAGTTATAGTAACCAGTCTGACCGCCATAGTTGCCATACTTCTTATAAAGACCATAGATATCGAAGTTACCGATACCGTTTACGTTACCGTTGATACCATAACTTACACGTGGCTTCAAGTTGCTGATAACGCTTGAAATCTTAGAGTTCTTCCAGAAATCCTCCTCCATGATGTTCCAACCTGCAGATACACCTGGGAAGAAACCCCAGCGGTTGTCCTTCAACTTAGAGATACCGTCGTAACGATAGGTGAAAGAGAAGAGATACTTCTGCTTGAAGTCGTAGTTAACACGACCGAAGAGAGACTCGATACGGTAACCGGTCTTGCTGCTGCTTGTAGCCGTGCGGTTAGCACCTACGTTCAGGGTATGGATGGTATCGAATGGAGAGTTCTCTGTACTTGCATTAAAGTTAAAGTACTGATAGTCGAAGTACTCACCACCAATCATGGCATCCACATTGTGATTCTCGAAGAAGGTATCGTGATAGTTCAAGGTACCGCTCAACTGAATCTGAGTGAAGCGTGTGATGTTGGCATAAGCACCACGGGTCTGGTTAGGAGAACCCTGGTTCTGCTGCTGGTAAGACTTGTTGAAGCTCTCGTACTGGTAATCGTAGTGATACAATGAAGAGTTTCCGGTGAATACCAACTTCTTAGGAATGATGTTCAAATCGAAGCCCAGGTTGTAGGTCTGCTTGCGTGTACCGTCTGTACTTGTCAAGCGAGAACGGTAGTACTCTGGGTTACCGTCACCTGTACCCCAACCAGAAGCAGGAGTGCCATCCTCCAGATATGGATTCCAGGTAGGACGCTGTGAACGGGAACGATAGAAGAACTCGTATGTACCGATCCACAGAGAAGGCTGCTTAGCCCAGCTGTAGGTAGTACCAGCCTTTACATTCAGGAAAGGAAGTACCCAGTAAGAACCGTTGAAAGCACCATTGAAGCGCTTGTAGCCTGTGCCCTTGACAGCACCATCCTCGTTGTAGTAGCCGAGACTTGCAGAGAAGGTACCCTTGTCGTTACCGCCAGAAAGGCTCAGGTAGTGATCCTGCGTGATGGCTACATCGTGGAAGGTTGCATCTTCCATCTGACCGCTGTAATCCTTATAGAGAATCTGCTTGCCCTCGTAGTATGGGTCGTCCATTACCTGCCAGCCCTCGCTCTGGAGATGCTTGGTATCATCATTGAGATAACGGATATCGAACAACTTGTTACCGATACCATAACCCATCTGGTTATCTACAGAAGCGGCACTTGGAGCATTATTGGTATAACGCTTGTAACCCAAACGGTTGTAGTAGATGTAATCATGTGCATTGAGGAAATCGTAACCCTGACGGGAGAAGTTCATACCGAGTTTAGCCTTGTAGTTAACTGTGGTCTTACCAGCCTGACCATTCTTGGTCTGAACCAGAATTACACCACCGTTGGCACGGGCACCGTAGATAGCGGTAGAAGCGGCATCCTTCAACACCTGGATTGACTCGATGTCTGAAGGGTTGATATCGCTCAAGCTCTCGCGGATGATACCATCCACAACGATGAGGGCGCCATTATGGCCACCTGTGATAGAAGCACCACCACGGAGAGTGATGTTAGGGCTTGCACCTGGCTGACCAGACTCGCTGATTACGCGGAGACCAGTCACTGTACCCTGCAACGCATTACCCACGTTGCTGACAGCAGCCTTCTCCAATACCTTGTTATCCATCTTAGAGATAGCAGTAGTCAATGTGGCACGCTTCTGCTGACCACCATAACCCGTTACCACCACCTCGGCAAGCACCTGCTTATTTTCGCTCATGGTTACGCTGATAGGCTGACCCTCGAACTTAATCTCCTGCGTATCGAATCCAATATAAGAAATGACGATAATGTCGCCCTTCTTCACATTGCTCAAAGAGAATTTACCGTCCAAGTCGGTAACAGTACCATTGGAAGTACCCTTTACGAGTACAGAAGCACCGATAACGGTCTCTCCAAGGTCATCAACAACCACACCTGTACAGGTAGAGGTCTGCTGCGTGGCACTTACTGCCAAGCTGTTAGTACCTGCGAATGCTGGCGAAGCGCCCATGCATCCCAAAGATACAGCCATGACTAATTGTTTCAAATCTGAGTTCATGTTCATAAGTTGATAATTAGTTATTGTTATTTATATCTATTATTTGTTATCTGCTCAATGCTCAGGTTATAGAATCGGATGTCGTAATAATCATCCGTCTGGGTTTTAGGATTTCTGAATGCATTCTCCTCCAGAAGGAAGTAGATGCTGCCATTCTTGGCCTGAACCATGGTTGAGTAAGCCGATGTTGTGTTGCTCAACTGATAGCAGCCTTCCCAGTTCTTGGCAATCGCCTCTGGAGTAGCATAATCAGCAGGAGTCTCCAATGCCTTGTAGTAGATACCTACGTTGTTACGACCTGGACCTACCGGAACACTCTGCAGGAGCAGTTTCACCTTCTTGCCGTTCTTCTTGGCATCCACCATGAGAACCTCGCCATTGCAAGAGTTCTTGTGGGCTGCAACACCCATATTCTTGGCATCAGAAGCTATTACCTTGCCCCAAGAGCCTGTGGCTGTCTTCTTATCCTCATAAGTATAGATGTTGATGTGGCGTCCACCCATCGCACGGCTGCTGAGCAACACGTTGCCGTCTGGCAACTCCTCAACCTTAGCCTCGTCTCCGCGAGGAGCAGCCTCGGCTACATTCTTGCCCAAGACATTCCAGGTCTCTCCGAAGTCATCGCTATAGAGAATGCGGTTACCGCTGCGGGTACACAACACGGTATAGACACGATAGTACTTGCCCACCTTGATCTGCTTGCTCTGGCAGATTCTACCACTGGTAAAGAAGGCTGATTCCACTTCTGGCATGAGGTCGTAAATCTGCTTGGTCACTTCCTCGCCATACCATGTCTTACCCTCGTCGTCGCTGTAGTATCTACCCATCATCAGGAGATTGCCACGCTTAGACTCCCAGTAGCCGATACCGCCCGATGCACACATCAGGAGGATTCTGCCGCTCTTCTTGTCTACTACGACAGCCGCATCGCCATGGGCGCAGTCGAAACTGGTAGCAATACCGTTTCCGCCCTTAGCCACCATCTGCTCCGGAGAGCTCCAGGTAGCGCCCTTGTCCATACTGGTCTTCATCACGATGTCGAGATGACGGCCGCCACCAATATCCTTATTATGATAACGATGATCGGTAAACGCAATCAACTTTCCCGACTTACACTCTACGATGGCAGGAATGCGATACTGTGCTTCCTTGTTAGAGAAGACGGTGAGTCCTCCCTGAGCGTTCACAGCCTGAGCCTCAACAGCCATGACTGGAGCATCGCCCACCAACTGCGCTGCCATCATCTGTGCTGGCATCAGAAGGGAGCAGCCCATCGCTGCCAGGAACAAAGCCTTGCTGGCATTTGCTGATAACATCATTTTTTTATTCATAGGTTTTTACATATTTATTTTAATATAAATCAGATGCTGATTTAACTAAAGAGAACTGACTGAGGAAATCTACATACTCGCTGACCACTGCCTCGGCAAACTTCTTGCCCTTTTCTGCCGTAGCCAAGGCTGGGTTTCCGATTCCTGTATCTGTGGAAATCATCGACCAGTTGCGCGGTATCCATATCTTTCCGCTGCTCAACGCAGGAATACGGAAGCCCTTGGCGGCTCCTTCGCCTGCATCCTTCAAGTCTACCAACTCAGGATGATAATGCATCATCACAGAAGTCTCTACCTCGTCGGCATGATCGCCCGGATTATCAAAAAATTCCTTAGGATTACACATCTTGAACCATTCGCTGGAAGCGATGATGAAATCCGGATCATCTACAGCCAGATCGCGGATCATGTTCTTGAAACAGTTGCCGCCATGGCCGTTTACTATCAGCAGTTTTCGGATGCCCTGATGCTGTAATGCCTCAACTATATCTTTCAAGATAGCCTTCTGGGTCTCGTATCGGTAGTGAATACAGAAGTTTACATCTCGCTGACCTGGGTTCTGTGCGCCCATCGCCACCGGCGGAAGTACCATGCATCTTACGCCTTTCTCGGCGTAGAGCTTCATGGCAGCCTCCACTGCAATGCTTTGCGAAAGAATGCAGTCGGTGAGATAGGGCAAATGCAGATTATGAGGTTCCGTTGCACCCCAAGGTAACATCGCCATCTCATAGCATTTGCCCCTCACTGTACTCAAATTTGAAATAGACAAGTCTAGTTCTTTTCTCATCGAATCATTAATTTTTGTTCAAGATTTCCTGGCACAATGTATATGCCTTGATCATCATTCTAGGAATGTGGAACGGACCCTTGAAGAGATTACCCTTTGCCGGCTGTGCCACGGTTCCGTCTCTGTGAAGATAGCCATACCACTCACCGAACTCTGCATCTGGGAAATGGGCGTAGGTCCACTCGCTGATGCGCTGGTGCTTGTAGATGTACTCGTCGTCTCCCGTAGCCAGGTAAGCATAGAGCGAAGCGATGATGGTTTCGGTCTGTGGCCACCAGAACTTCATATCCTGTGAATAATCCTGCGCAGGAAGATTCCGGCAGTCTCTGAAGTTGATGATGCCGCCATACTGCTTGTCCCATCCCCAGTCCCAAGACCAGTCGAAGATCTGCAGTGCCATATCGGTTATCTCCTTGTCCCAACCTCTCAGCTTTGCCTCTTCCATGATGAACCATGAAGTCTCGATGCAATGACCTGGGTTGATGGTGCGGCCCATACAGGTATCCACAAACTCACCGTTCATGCCCACGGTCTCCAGGAGACACTTGAACTCTGGGTGGATGAAGTACTTCTTCAGTTTGGCGATTGACTCATCAATCTGCTCGGTGAGCTTAGGGTCGTTGATAACCTTGCGGATGCATGAACCCACGTTGATGAGAATCATGATGATGCTGTGGCTCTGCAACTGCACTGATTCCTCGAACTTTGGAGCCAGGATGCCCGGAGTGGTGAGGAAACGCTGGGTGTCCTTGAAAATCTGCAGGGCACGCTCTGCATACTTCTGGTCGCCTGTAGCCAGGGCATATTCTGACATCGCAATGGCTGCGAAGGTCTCAGAGAACACGTAGCGGCGCATGCGCAATGGCTTGCCCTCAGCTGTGACGGAGAAGTACATTCTTCCGTTCTCGTCGAAACAATGGTTCTCGATGAAGTCGAGCGTGCTCTTCGCTGCTTCCAACCACAACGGGTTCTTCTCTACATTATTATATGCATAAGCGCAGATGAAGGCAAATCGACCCTGGAACCATACCGACTTGGTGGAGTCTATCAGACTTCCGTCTCTATCCACACAGGTATAGACACCACCGTTCACCTTGTCCCATCCATGCTCCATCCAGAACGGCATGATGTTCTCTGTGAGATCGGTCTTGTAGGATTCAGCCCACTGCTTGATATATTCCTTGATATTCATTCTTATCGATTTAGTGGAATTACTGATATTGAACATTAAAACTTGTTGCAACAATCAAACTTGTTTTTAGAACTGGTTGCAACGGTCGAAGAAGTGGATAGCCTCCAACTCTTTCTTCATAGCCTGCTCCTCCTCATCGGTCATGTTGCGGAATGGGGTGCGGTTAGGACCCAGGTCGAAGCCCATCAGTTTCATGATGCGCTTGCCGCCCACGATATTTCCACGGTAGTGGCAGATCACGTTGATGACCTCCTGAGCGAAGTTCTGCTTCTCGCGTGCTGTCTCGATGTCGCCGTTCTTCCAAGCCTCGATGATGCCAACCAGCTCCTTACCATTGTAGTTGGTAGTTCCGCCGATGCCACCCTGTGCACCACCCTGAGCCAGGCTAGGGAGGATGGTCTCATCCTGACCATGGAGCATATCGTACTTGCCATTCTTGTAGAGACGGCACTGGTTGTACTCGTAGAGGCTCTCGAAGGTATACTTGATACCGGCGAAGTTAGGAATGCGTCCATCTACAGCCTTCAGCAAGTCGAGCATTGGCAGGTAAGCACCGTTGAAAGCAGGAATATGATAGTAGTAGAAAGGAAGCTCAGGAGCTGCAGAAGCAATCTCCTCGCAATACTTCACCAGTTCCTCGATGCGACCGATATGTGGGAATGGAGGAGCCATTGAACCAATGCCCCAGACACCCAACTTCTGTGCGTGCTCAGCAAGACGACGGCTTTCACGGAGGCAGCAGCTGCCCACATGAACGATAATCTTGAAGTCCTTTGGAGCCACCGCTACCCATCTCTCGGCGAGAAGCATTCTCTCCTCGGTGGTCAGCATATAACCCTCACCAGAAGAGCCGTTGATGAACACGCCCTTCAGACCGTTTTTCTGAAGCATCTTGGCATAAGCCTCGATAGGTTCCAAGTTCACATCACCGTTGGCATAAAAAGGAGTGAACGGTGCATCAATGAGTCCAATGATTTTTTCCATAATCAAAAATATTTTTTACGTTAATTATATGATTCTTAATTTATCTTATTCCAGATTATCTTATTTAAGAAAATCTGTCTTTATCTTATTCCAGATTATCTGTCTTTGGCTTCAGGCAGACAAGCTGGAGAGTCAGTGCTGCAATCACCACGATGCCGAGTATGGCGAAGGCAAAGCCCAGGTTGCCGCCATCAGAGCACTTACCCATCACCTGTGTAACCATGGCTCCGGCAAATACGCCCACCATGTTCATGATACCGTATGCGGTGGCTCTGTATTTTGCCGAGATGATCTGGCAGAGGATTGGCATATTGTTGGCATCAAACATACCATAACCGATACCGAAGAGCAAGCCTGCTCCTACGATGGCTATCAGGCTATGGCCGAAGCCGAGGAGGAAGAGCGCAGGAATGGTCATTCCCAAACCGATGGCACTGGTATAGACACGGCCACGGATGTTCTTCTGTACCCACTTGTCAGAAAGCACACCTCCGTAGAGTACACCAATCAATGAAGATACGGCAATGGTGAAGGTTGACATAGGACCCGCCTGCGACATTGGGATGCCCAAATTCTCAGCAAACAAGGTAGGGAGCCAGTTCTTGGTTGCCCAACCCGGGAGAGAAGGTACTGCAAAATAGAAAAGGATAACCCAGAAAGCCCAGGTAGAAAGCACTACCGACAAGCCTTGGAAGAGCCCGCCCTTCGTAGGTTTTACCTGCTGCGCCGCCACACTCACTGTCTCCTTTTCCTTATCATGCAAGAGGAGGAGCAATACTACGGAATAAGCGATTCCGAGGATACCGAACCAGTGGAAAGTGGTATGCCAAGAGAAGGCTGCAGCCACTGTGGCACCGAATCCGCCGATGGCCTGACCCACATACAAACCGGTCATGTGGACGCCGATGGCGAGAGAGCGGGATTTGCCTTCATGCCAATCGGCAATGAGCGAGAGAGCAGAAGGGATGTAGAGTGCCTCACTGATACCCATCAAAGCTCTGAGCATGTAGAGCTGGTTGAAACTGGAAGCATACCCCATGAGGTAAGTAACCAGCGACCAGACGAAGAGACTGCCCACCACCAATTTCTTTCGGCTGATTCTATCAGCCACGATACCAGCGAACGGGCTCACGATTCCATACACCCAAAGGAAGACTGCCATCAAAGCTCCGAAGGCCTCAGCCTGCTGCAATTCCACGATGTCAACCTTCATTTCTGCCTGCATGGTTGAAAGCATCTGGCGATCCATATAATTGAGAAGTGCAACAACCCACAGGAGTGCAACAACCAACCAAGGATAAAACTTTCTATTTTTCATTGTTGTTGTTATTGTTAGTTTGCAATATAATTATTGTTAGTTAGAAATTCTGCTGCAAATATACGACTATTTTTAATTCCAACCAAATTTTAAAGAAACTATTTTCATTATTATAATTAAATAAATTAGTTTATTTATTTATTATGACAGTTTCACCCCTTATACCTTATTATATATTATATAGAGCACCTCGATGCATCCTTTATAGCACAAAGAAAGCCGCTTTTGGGGCTAAGGGTAGCCCAGCTATCGCTTTTCAGGGTACATTCGGGGGAAATCAGAGCAAAAAAAGTTTAAATTGGCGCTTTCTTTAAAATATTTAGATTAATTAACTAGCAAATATTAATAAAATGGATTTATTTATTTAACTTTGCACCGTTAAATCATTCATTAAGGCAACGCTTATGTTAAAGAACATCATCAACCCAACAAAATGGTCGGCCTCTATGACTGCTATCCTAAACCAGTTTATAGAATATGGCGGGCAGACCATAGCCGAACTCTCAAAAAGCCTAGGCGTTAGCGTGCCATACACCACAAAGACTCTAAACGAGCTGATAGACATCGGCCTGGTACAGGTAACAGGAAAGAAAGACAACTATTCGAAAAGAGCACCCAAGATATACGATCTGATTGCTACTTCGGGCTACTTCCTGGGAATCGACACGGGAAAGGACAATCTGACCTTCGGCATCTGCGATTTTTGCGGCAACATGGTGACAGAACCACAGAAGATAGACTTCATCTACGAGGACAGCATGGAATGCTTCGAGCAATTCATCAGCCTCACCAACGAGTTTATCGAAAAATCGGGCATCACCAAGGAACAGATTAAGAATACCTGCCTGAGCATCGGTGGACGTGTAAATCCTAACACAGGCTGCGCCTATAATTACTTCACCTGCGTGCAGAAGCCACTGGCAGAAATGCTGTCGGAAAAACTGGGATTACCCGTATGTATCGACAACGACACCCGATGTATGACCTACGGTGAAAGCCTCAGAGGCGTGAGCAAGGGCGTGAAGAACGTTATCTTTGTCAATATCAGTTGGGGTATCGGCATCGGCATCATCATCGACGGCAGACTCTATCTGGGAGAATCGGGCTTCTCGGGAGAAATCGGACACATGCACATCTATAATAATGGCATCATCTGCCATTGCGGAAAAACTGGATGCATGGAAACAGAAGCATCCGGCTCGGCACTGCTGAGAAAGATGAACCAGCTGCTCAAGAACGGAGAAACTTCGGTGCTCACCGAAAAAGTGATGAAGCAGCACCAGCCGCTCACCCTGCAGGACATTCTCGACGCCATCGGGAAAGAAGACGTGCTCAGCATCGAAGCCTTGCAGAAAATGGCTGTGGAACTGGGAACCAATCTCGCCGGAATCATCAACATCTTCAACCCTAAGATGCTTGTCATCGGTGGAGACCTGTCGGTGACCGGAGACTATCTCACCCAATCTATCTGCATGGGTATCAAGAAGTACTCCCTGAATCTGGTGAGCGAAGACTCACAGATTGTGACATCACAGCTGAAAGGTCAGGCTGGGCTGATAGGCGCCTGCCTCATGGCTAGAAGCAGGATGCTGCAGGGGAACTGATTTTTCAGAAAAGAAAAAGATTCTCAGAAAAGAAGCTGATTTTCAGAAAAGAAAAAGAAAATATAAACTTTTCAACTATTTATTAATAAAAACATAAACAACTATGCGTGTAATCATCGAAAAGAATTACGAGGAGTTGGCCCGCTGGGCAGCTCGTCACGTTGTGGAGACCATCAAAGCCTTCCAACCAACAGCAGAAAAACCATTCGTATTGGGTTTGCCAACAGGTTCATCACCAGTAGGCATGTATGCAGAAATCGTTAAGGCTGTAAAGGCTGGCGAGATTTCTTTCAAGCATGTACTCACCTTCAACATGGACGAGTATGTAGGCTTGCCAGAGTCTCACCCAGAGAGCTACCATTCATTCATGGCTCACAACCTCTTCGACCACATCGACTGCCCTAAGGAGAACATCCATATCCTCAACGGAAACGCAGAGGATCTCGAGGCAGAGTGCGCTCACTATGAGCAGGCGGCATCGACCTCTTCATCGGCGGTATCGGTCCTGACGGGCACATCGCTTTCAACGAGCCTTTCTCTTCTCTTACATCACGTACACGAGTTAAGACTCTGACCACAGATACCCGCATCGCCAACTCACGTTTCTTCGGCGGCGACATGAACGCTGTGCCTGCTACTGCTCTTACAGTGGGCGTAGGTACCGTGATGGCAGCCAGAGAGGTAATGATTCTCTGCAACGGCCACAACAAGGCTCGTGCACTCCAGGCAGCTATCGAGGGTCCTGTTACACAGGCTTGGACTATCAGTGCGCTTCAGACTCACCAGCACGGCATCATCGTTTGCGATGAGAGCGCTACCGACGAGTTGAAGGTTAGCACCTACAAGTACTTCAAGGACATCGAGAAGGACAACCTGTAAATGATAACATTTTATAGGGACAACCTTTAAAAAAACAGAATTACAGAATTATAAGGAACATCCCCACAACCTTTAAAAAACCAGAATAATGAGACTCAATCTAAGTTCACAGATTGTACTCAACAAGGTGCCTTTGGCTTACTACAAGCCAAAGACTACCGTTGAGTATTCAGAAATCTCCAGAATGGAGAAAATTCACACCGACATCTTCGCCTCTTCCATGGAGGGTGCAGCTCACGTAGCTGACCAGATAGAGAAGGAAATCAAGGCAGCCCAGCATGAGGGTAAGTATTATGTAATGGCATTGGGCACAGGTCTTTCGCTCACACCTATCTACAAAGAATTGCAGAAAAGATGCGAGGCTAAGCAGCTCAGTTTCAGAAACGTGGTTGCTTTCAACGCCTACGAGTACTATCCTATTGCCAAGGAAAGCTCACTGAAGAGCATCAACCAGCTGAAGGAGCGCTTCCTCGACCATATTGACATCGACCCACAGAATATCTTCACGCTCGACGGCAGCGTGGCTCAAGACGCAGTGCAGGATACATGCCGCCTCTACGAGCAGCGCATCAAGACTTTCGGCGGTCTCGACGTGGCTCTGCTGGGCATCGGAAGAATGGGTAACATCGCAGCCAACGAACCTGGTTCCGGCATCCAGTCGATAACCCGCCTCATCCTCATCGGCAACACATCCCGCGAGGAGATGGAGAACAGCTTCGGCACCAAGGAGCAGATTCCTCCTTGCTCGCTCACCATGGGTATCGCTACCCTGCTCTCTGCCAAGAAAGTATATCTCACGGCTTGGGGCGACGAGAAGGCTGACATCATGCAGAAGGTGGTAGAAGGAAACATCACTGACACATTGCCAGCAAGCTTCCTACAGACTCATCCTAATGCACACGTTATCCTCGACCTGAGCGCAGCTTCCAACCTCACCCGCATCAAGCATCCATGGCTCGTAACCAACTGCGAGTGGACCGACAAGCAGGTGCGTTCGGCACTGGTATGGCTCTGCCAGAAACTGCACAAGCCTATCCTGAAGTTGACCAACAAGGATTACAACGAGAACGGATTGAGCGAACTCCTGGCTCTCTACGGCTCTGCATACAATGCCAACATCAAGATCTTCAACGACTTGCAGCACACCATCACCGGATGGCCTGGCGGCAAGCCAAACGCTGACGATACTTATCGCCCTGAGCGTGCGAAGCCATTCCCTAAGAAGGTGATTGTCTTCTCTCCTCACCCAGACGATGACGTTATCTCTATGGGTGGCACCATCCGCCGCCTGGTTCAGCAGCAGCACGAGGTTCACGTGGCTTACGAGACATCGGGTAACATCGCTGTAGGCGACGAGGAGGTAACAAGATTCATGCACTTCATCAACGGCTTCAACCAGATCTTCGCTGACTCTAAGGACAGCGTTATCTCTAAGAAGTATAAGGAGATCAAGGAATTCTTCGCCAACAAGAAGGAGGGCGATTTCGATACCCGCGACATCCTGACCATCAAGGGATTGATTCGTCGTGGCGAGGCCCGCACAGCATGTACCTACAACCAGATTCCTCTGAACCGTGTTCACTTCCTCGACTTGCCATTCTATGAGAGCGGTAAGATTGAGAAGTTGCCGATGACAGAGAAGGATGTTGAGATTGTTAGAGCTTTGTTGCAGGAGGTGAAGCCTCATCAGATTTATGTAGCTGGTGACTTAGCAGACCCACACGGCACCCACAAGAAGTGTACCGACGCTGTTCTTGCAGCCATCGACGAGGAGAAGAAGGCTGGCGCAGAGTGGCTGAAGGACTGCCGCATCTGGATGTATCGTGGTGCATGGGCAGAATGGGAGATTGAGAACATCGAGATGTGTGTTCCATTGAGCCCAGAGGAGTTGCGAGCAAAGCGTAACTCTATCCTGAAGCATCAGTCACAGATGGAGAGTGCCCCATTCCTGGGTAACGATGAGCGTTTGTTCTGGCAGCGTGCCGAGGACCGCAACCGTGGCACCGCCCAGCTCTATGATGAGTTAGGCCTGGCTTGCTACGAGGCTATGGAGGCTTTCGTGGAGTATGTTCCGCTATAAGCAATTTATAGTTGACAAATATTCAAGGATTTTAATCCTCTAACTTTTATATCAACTATTCATTTAAGCATTTAAATGTACGAGAAAAATTGGTGTTTGTGCCCTCTTGCTGTGAAGCAAGGGGGCATTTTTTGCTTATCATCATCTAAAAAACAACGAAAGCCTTGGATTTTAGTAAGAAAAAGCGTACCTTTGCAATCAAAAAGCAACGCTACGAATATGAAAAGAATCAAAATGCCACTTTTGGCAAAAGTCAAAACACCACTTTTGGCAAGAATCATCATTGCCATCATCTTGGGTGTAGTTTTCGGCAATTTCTTCAATGAAGCTGCCGTCAGAGCATTCCTCACCTTCAATGGTATCTTCAGCCAATTCCTGGGCTTTATGATACCGCTCATCATCATCGGTCTCGTTACACCAGCCATTGCCGACATCGGTCATGGCGCCGGAAAGCTCCTCCTTGCCACCGTGGGCATCGCCTTTGCCGACACCATCCTGGCAGGTCTGCTAGCCTATGGCACAGGATCGGCGCTCTTCCCTCACATGATTGCCAACTCTGCCCATGTGGCAGTAGATAAGGCAGAAGAACTCAAACCCTTCTTCGAAATCAAGATACCAGCCATGGTAGACGTGATGAGTGCACTCGTCTTCTCGTTCATTGCCGGACTGGGCATTGCCCACAAAGGCAGCCGCACCATGCAGAACATCTTTCAGGAATTCAAGGAAATCGTTTCCGGTGTCATAGCCAAAGTCATCATTCCCCTCCTGCCCCTTTACATCTTCGGCATCTTCCTGGGCATGACTTTCTCGGGCGAAGCATACCATATTCTGCTTGTCTTCGCACAGATTATCCTCGTGATTCTCGTGCTCCATATCGTAATATTACTTTACGAATATCTGTTGGCTGGAGGCTTAACCCATAAGAATCCGTTCAAGCTGTTGCTCAACATGTTGCCAGCCTACTTCACGGCACTGGGCACCTCATCGTCTGCAGCCACCATTCCGGTTACACTGAAGCAGACCTTGAAAAACGGCGTTACCGATGGCATTGCCGGCTTCACCATTCCACTCTGTGCCACCATCCACCTCTCGGGTTCAATGATGAAGATTACCTGCTGTGCGCTTACCATCTGCCTCATCAATGGTTTGCCGTGCAATCTGCCTCTCTTTCTCAACTTCATCTTCGTGCTCGCCATCTGCATGGTAGCAGCTCCGGGAGTACCGGGAGGAGCTGTGATGGCAGCACTCGGTCCGCTAGCCTCAGTATTGGGTTTCAATGCTGATATGCAGGCGCTTATGATAGCCCTCTATATTGCGATGGACAGTTTCGGCACTGCCTGCAATGTAACAGGCGATGGTGCCATCGCCGTTGTCGTTGATAAGATATTCAGAAAGGATAAATAAGAGAAAAAGGTGTGTCATGGAGTTATGACACACCTTTTTCTCTTATGTAAACTTGAATATCTAGAACTTAATCCAGGTCAGCTTCTTCCATATTCCCTCAAAAGGACCATGGGAATGATACTTGAGCCAGATATTTGAAAACAGACATTGCACCACTGCCAATCCTCGCAAGGCATCAGCCACATCAATACGGCTGTTTTTCAATCCTAATGTCTTGTAAAAATTCATTTTGATATTATTTGTTAGTTATTATTAGCCCACAAAGGTATAACATTTTATTGGAAAAAAAGAATTATCCCAAATGTATAACAAATATTAAGTTTTAATAGAAAAAGAGAAAAAGTCGGCTTTTTCCTTGGTTATTCATTAGAAAAAGTGTATCTTTGCTCTGTTATTCATCAGAAAAAGTGTGAAGTTTATACGATTATTCGTTAGAAAAAGTGTGGAGTTCATACGATTATTCGTTAGAAAAAGTGTGAAGTTTATACGATTATTGATCAGAAAAAGTGTAAATCATGAAAAGAAGCATCTATAACAAACTCGTAGAATGGAAGAACAAGCAAAACCATAAACCTCTGATTCTCAACGGAGCAAGACAAGTAGGCAAGACCTATATCCTGCAAGAATTTGGAAAAAGAGAATATAAAAAGCTCGCATTCTTCAGTCTCGACAGAAATCAGAAGGCAGCAGAAGTTTTTGAAAAAGGCGACACAACTGCTGATATACTGATGGCACTCTCCGCCATCAGCCAGGTAGATATTACCCCCAACGATACACTTATGGTACTCGATGAGATACAGGATTGTCCTAAAGCATTAGAAGCATTAAAGTTCTTTTGCGAGGATGCTCCTGATATTCATATCATCGTGGCAGGATCCCTGTTGGGAATATCACTCCATAGCGGGGTATCATATCCAGTAGGAAAAGTGGAAGAGCTACGTCTCTATCCGATGAACTTCATCGAATTCCTCGATGCCATGGGAAAAGAGAAAATGGCAAGCATCCTGAAAGAAGGAAATTGGAACGTCATCAATTTACTGGAAACAGAATTGATCAGCCTGCTGCGACAATATTATTATGTAGGAGGAATGCCAGCCGCCGTACTCGCCCATGTAGAGCAGAAGGGACTGCAGGAAGTCCGTTCCATCCAAAAACAGATTATACAAGATTATCGCCGAGATTTCTCGAAGCACGCACCAGAAAGAGAAGTGCCTCGCATTAACATGGTTTGGGATAGTATTCCAGCCCAACTGGCCAAAGAGAACAAGAAGTTCATCTATGGAGCCGTGAAGAAAAGTGCCAGAGCCGCAGATTTCGAACTGGCCATCCAATGGCTGATAGATGCAGGACTGGCATATAAGGTCCAGAGAGTCAATACCCCACGCCTCCCTTTCAAATTCTATGAAGACCTAAACGCCTTCAAACTCTTCATGCTCGATGTGGGACTGATGGGGGCAATGGCAGAGACTTCAGCTGAATCAATGCTGGTGGGAGATGGCATTTTCTCAGAATACAAAGGAGCCTTCACGGAATTATATGTCTTCACCCAGTTGAAAAGCCAGGATATTTCATTATACTATCATGCTGTGGATAACTCCACAATAGAGATTGATTTCCTTGCCCAATGGCACGACCGGGTTATACCGATTGAAGTAAAGGCTGAGGTGAACGTCAAGGCGAAATCTCTCAGAACATTCATCATCAACAATCCTCAACTGAAGGGACTCCGCTACTCCATGCTTCCCTATAAGGACCAAGATTGGATGATCAACGTTCCGCTCTATGCATGCCTGACATCATTTGATAAATTACCTGGTATCATTTGACAAATCATCTTGTTGTCATTTAATAAAAGCTTCGATTCTGACATTTCCGTCAGAATCGAAGTGCAAGCCAATCATCGAACTTCACGTTCTGGAAGGTATGGATGCCCAGCTTCTCGGCTGCCTCACAGTTTTCCTTCAGGTCATCGATGAAGAGGGTTTCGTCGGGATGGATGTCCGCCTGCCTGATTACCTCCTCATAGATGCGGGCATTAGGCTTTGCCAGATGCATTCGCTGAGAGAGGAAGCACTGCTCGAAATAATCCTCTACCCCATAGTTCTGATAAGGGAAGAGATGCTCCACGCAATAATCCCAATGTATATCAATGGTATTGCTCAAGAGGAAGAGACGATATCCAGCC
>JAERMT010000157.1_pt1 | contig 18506 bp, 16 predicted proteins | sample 9267081 | NCBI WGS metagenome assembly JAERMT01 (sample SAMN17071939, study PRJNA684904) | human gut metagenome | isolation source: diarrhea sample from child under the age of five | host: Homo sapiens | place: South Africa: Mafikeng, Mafikeng Provincial Hospital | collected 2019-09
GAAACAATGGCTACCGCTTTATCAATGCAGTATCGGATTTTGCAACCCATTCTACACCAAGAAGAAAGACTGCAAACTACAGGGAGAATATCTTTGCCAGAACCGCAGACGGAAATCCGCTGATCGACAGGGCATATCAGATGGTGCTGGCAGCATAAGGAGGAACAGATGAAAAAATTCGGTTTGGTAGAGATTATCATTGTTTTATGCTTGCTGATCCTGGAGGTGCTGATATTCCGGGATCAGCTTATTTCATTTATAAGGGCTGTAATAACCGGAATTTAAGAACGGAGGAATGGCTGAAAAGCCTGTAGAAAGTAAGGATGAAGATTTTTGAGCTCATAGCAGGGATCTGCATATTGGTAGTTGATGTTTTGGTAGCTGTAAATCAGTTTATGAAAGTAATGGATATTTTTACAGGGGAGAATGCAGAATGAAGAATATTATGATTCCGACAAAAGATTTAACAAGGGAAGAGTGGCTGGAACTTCGCAGAAATGGTATCGGAGGCTCTGATGCTTCCGTGGTGATGGGGAAGAATCCCTGGCGTTCCATCCAGCAGCTGTGGGAAGACAAGACTGGCAAAACACCGGTGTAGGAGAACTCCAATGAGTATACATACTGGGGCAATGTGATGGAGGGGATTATCCGTAAGGAATTTATGAACCGTACAGGTCTGAAGGTACGGCAGAAACATTTTATGATGTTCCATCCCCGGTTTCCGTTTATGTTCGCGGATGTGGACGGGATTGTTACAGACGAGCGTGGTGAAAAATGTATTTTTGAAGCCAAGACTGTCAGTCAGTATCGGGAGGATGAATGGAAGGATGGAAAGATTCCTACAGAGTACATGATGCAGGTACAGCATTACCTGGCAGTCTGCAATATGCAGAAAGCGTACATTGCGGCTCTGATCGGCGGCAACCATTTTATATATTATACGATCTTGCGTGATGAAGAGATGATTGCTGATCTGGTCTATGCAGAGAAAAAGTTCTGGGAGTATAACGTAAAGTGCGATATCCGCCCGGAGATAGATGATTCTGAGGCTACGAAAGAGTTTCTGGACAGAAAGTATAAGGAATCCGTGAAGGACAGTGTCCCGCTTGACCGTTCCCTGGTGAAAGTCCTGGAGGAATACCAGGATGTAAGTGACCAGCTGAAGGATATGGAGAAGCGGAAAACAGGTCTCTCCAATCAGCTGAAAGCGGCTCTAGGGGAGCATGAAGAGGGAAAATTTGACAATGGGCAGATCGTACGCTGGAAACGGATTGAGAAGAATTTACTGGATTCTAAAAGGCTGAAAGCAGAAAAGCCGGAGATTTATAACCAGTATACCAGTGTAAATGCTTACCGTACCCTGTCCATTGCATCTTAAAGGGGGGCTGGTACTATGGCTGTGGAATCGAAGATAAGAAGCTTACATGCAGATGAAATCGAATGCAGGGTAGGCAGTATCGGTGAGAAAGGAATCTCGCTTCTGTTATATAAGAATGCAAGGGTAGACCAGGCAATCCTAGATGAAGCCTTTGGCATATATGGCTGGCAGAGAAGCCATATGATGATTGGAAATTCCCTGTACTGTACCGTGAGTATCTGGGACCCGGAGAAAAAGACCTGGATATCCAAGCAGGATGTGGGAACAACAGGGGATTTTGAAAAGGAGAAAAGTGCTGCTTCGGATTCGTTCAAAAGAGCATGCGTGAATCTGGGAATTGGAAGGGAGCTGTATACGGCTCCCTTCATTTTTATCCCAGCCAGTAAAGTGGTGGTTACAGAGAAAGACCAGAAGAAGGTTGTGAAAGACAGTTTTAGTGTAAGTGCAATCACTATTTCGGCAGATAAGGTCATTACAGGGATTTCGGTTATCAATCAGAAGAAAGCGGAGGTTTTCAGATGGGGAAACTTAAACGCTGCAGAGAAGAATAATGGAGATGCAAACGAGGAATGGCAGGAACTGTACAGGGAGCTGGAAAGGACGAAGGTGCCAGAGGAACAGATTCTGAAGCGGTATGGTGTTAAGTCTCTTTCCGAACTGGATGAGGTATCAAGGAAAAGAGCTTTAAATGGACTGAAACGAACAAAATCAGCCGCCTGATTATGGTGGCTAATAGAGAAGCTGGAAATTGTAGATATGGGATGACGCGTCAGATCTAAGAAAAATGTATGGCAGTCAGAAGTACCGCTGCGGAGCTACAAAGAGTAAAAATAACGGAGGAATTGCAGATGGATTACATGGAATTTAAAAATCAGATGTTAGCAGAGATAGAGGAACGCCTTACTGAAAAAGAATATGCCTGTTATGAACCGGCAGATGGCAATATGCTGGAAGAAAGTCTGGTGATCCAGGAAGGAAACGAGCCGATAAGATTTGGTGCGACTACGACAAGCATGTACCGGGCTTATAAATCCGGTTACAGTATAAGGCAGATTGCAGAAGAAATCATAAGGGAAAAAGAGGCACATAAGGAAATCAAGGGGCTGGAAAAGATCAGAATGCTTGATGATTATGAGCGTGTGAAGGAAGACTTATATATTCGTATTGTCAGTACAAATAAAAAAGTGACAGTACTGGAACGAGGAATTTACAGAAAGATTGGGGATATCATTTTGGGGGTGTATCTGCGGATAAATGAGGATGATGGAAAACTGTACACAACACTGATAGACAATACTTATCTGGATAAGTGGGAACTGTCAAAAGAAGACGTTTTGGAGCAGGCTATGGATAATACCGTGAAAATGGCACCGCCAAGATTTTATGACGGTATGCAGCTGAAGCTGTCTGTCCTTACAGGTAAATGCAACGGAACTTCTATAGAAGAATTTTCTCCTACGAAGAACGAGCGGAGATTTGGCTGCTTCCTAAGCACGGATAAAAAAACGAATGGTGCGACAGCTGTGTTCTATCCAGGGGTAGCAAGAAAGATATGTGAGGCGTATGGCACAGAAGCTATTTATATTGTACCAACCAGTATCCATGAAGTAGCAATACACGACATCAGATACACGGAGGATGTGGAGATGCTGTCAAAGTGTCTGGAAGCTGTAACGGAGGACTCAACGCCAGAGGATGAAGTGGCAAGCAGCCATATTTTTATGTATGAGCTGAAAACAGATAAGATTACCGAGGTAATGTGATGGAATACGGTTACGCAAGAGTCAGTTCTACAGAGCAGAACCTTGACCGCCAGGTTCTTGCCCTGCAGGAATATGTAAAGCCGGAGAACATTGTAATGGACCGGCAGTCCGGGAAAAACTTAGACCGTCCTGGCTATAATGCCTTAAAAGGAATATTTGGTCTGCGCCCAGGGGATGTTTTATACATAGTAAGCCTGGACCGTCTCAGCAGGAAAAAGGAAGACATTAAGAATGAGATCGCCTGGTTCAAGGCGCATAAGGTAAGGCTGATGATCTTAGACCTCCCAAGTTCCATGGTGCAGGTACCGGAGAACCAGGAATGGATTATTGACATGATACAGAATATCCTTATAGAAGTACTGGCTTCCATGGCAGAGCAGGAGCGACTGATGATTCGCAAGCGGCAGAGGGAAGGAATCGAAGCAGCCAAAAAGAAAGGAAAGCACCTGGGACGTCCTTATCTGAAAGTGCCCGATTATTTTGAAGAGGTGTATACCGAGTGGAAGTCTGGGGCAATCACAGCCAGAGCAGCACAAAAGAAACTGGGAATGTCCAGTGCGAGTTTCTACCGTCTGGTGAAAAAGCAGCAAGCGGCTGAATCAAAAGGTGTGTGATTTTTGCTATATGTATCAAATGCAGAAACCAAGATTTTGAGAGACCGGATAAGGGGGCTTATCTGGTCTCTCGTAAGGTAGAGGTTGTGAGTCTGTTTAAAAGTTAGACTTTAATTTGTGGTATTGGGAAAGTGCAAGTGCTAAATGTGAGGGAGAACCGAAAATGAGTAATATTCCTGTCTGTGCAAGTTCATTATATGAATTTATATAACATTTGTTGAAGCTTTCCAAATCAAGATGGAGTTGTTGAGCAATCGGAAGAATATCGTTACCAGTTAATGTCTTTTCATAAAAATTAAGAGGGGGATTGTTCAAGGTTCCAAGGTTATTCACTTTCATAAAAACGGGAGATTTTTTTAAGTTATGCCAATCGTCAGTTAGTTTTTTTGTATATGCTGGAAAAAAATGTTTTATATCATATATAATGTCTTGTAAGAAAATTTTTTTTAAATGATAATGTTCTTTTAGCCTTGAATACTGTGAGTCTAATTCGGAAATTAGCTTATCGGTGTAGGTAGTAAGCATATTATGAATAAGCTTAATATGCTCTGAACAAGCAATGGAATCTACATCACAATATTGTGAAAGTTCGTTAAATTCATTATTTAGTTCATTTTCTAGGTGTTTAGAGTTTTGTGCTACAAAATTTTTTTGATCGGAAAGGGATTGGTCAATGTAATTATATTTCTCTTGAAGAGAAAAGGAAGCGTGCGCCAAATACTTGATTAATTTTTTTAGATCTAAAAGTAATTCTCTATTCCATATATTAGTATTTTTTATGTAATTCTCTACAAGATGGAGTTCACGCTCTGTAAACCTACAAAAAGTTTCATGAGGATATAAATTCTTTATTTCTTCAGTTGATGAAGCGTCTGGGAAGTGCTTTATATGATTTTCTAATAAAGCATTAATATCAAGATAAATTTCGGGAGTAGCGTAATCGCTTATAAGGGTAGCTGTTAAGGTTTGAACTGATCTGTATAATAAAGTTTGATGGTAAGAGTTATCCTGTGCGTAGGTAGTATAAAGAAAATCTAGATTCTTGAAAAAAGGAGCAGCAAGGTATTTATCTGCCCAGCTGGTTAAAATGTCAATGAAAGTATCCTTGGAAAAGTGTATATGCATATCGGACTTTTGGTTATCAATAAAAAAATCGGTGTCAGAATCATCTGAAAAAATAATTTTTTTATTATTGGTATAGGTATCAGTGAGTTCTGCCAGAAATTTATTCATAGAAAAAGTGGAATCATGGAAGCATTGATAAACGGCATATACAATTGCAGAAAAAATGGGCATGAAATTTAAAGGGATTTTCCACGTAAAGTCGGTTGTAAGATAAGCGGCTTCGGTAAAATACGCGGTTGGGATAGAAAATGTAGTTTCATCAGATGCCTCTTTTTCAAAATAATCAGTAGATTTAGTTAAGGTTAAGATTTGGTGCGAACTAAAGTAATTGAGAACTAACCTTAAAACTGGAATAAATGTTTCGGGTACAACATAGTCGGATAAATACCAACTAATCATTGAATGAGTCTTAGATTCGCAATAGGTTGCTATATTAAGGGCTGGATTGTTTAAGCTATAAAAAGAGTGAAGATACAGTAAATGTTTAAATGATGAAAATGCTTTAGCAGCAGTTTGAGGAGAACAAGGCATTAGCTTTTTGTGGTAGTCGTTGATGGTTGATTCGTCAGTTATTATTGAAGAGTTTAAATAACTTTTTTCAAATTTGTCTAAAGTCAAATCGTTCATAGATACCCCCATAAAAATAAACTTTATGTTATTAGTATAAAATAAGCCCATTTTTTTGGCAATAGAAGAATAAAAAATGAGGAAAAACGTTCATTTTGCTATAAAAAATTGTTGGTATTGCAAAAACTTGGGCAATGTGATTGTAAAAAGCCTAATATTATAGCAGAAGTACAATGAAAATGCAAATTTAAATTAAGAGGTTTAGAAGTTTTTTTTTGAAATGGTATTGTGGATGACCTATTATAACTTACGAAGGAGAAATCCAAAGCGCTAAATCTTCTGGTACCAGATCCTTAGCAGAAAGGATGGAGAAGGCTCAGATCGGTTGCAAACGTTCTGAGTGCTAAGTGAAATCCTAGGTGACTCTGAAAAAAGTAATTTATCGTTAATTGAGTACGGCTTAGTTAATGAGCTACAAATTTTTAGGAGGTATTTAAAATGGCAGGTAATAATGAAGTAAAGCGGTGTGGACTTTACAAAGAGAATGGAGTGATTCGGTATGGAGTCTTGGATTCCCATAATATAGAAAACGAATTAAAGTTTGAAGATGCGAATACTCAAGTTAGTCAACAGCCTAGTGCACAATTGGAAGGGCAATCATATGGTATGTTACCTGTGGTTTCTGGAGGTATGCAGTTTGCTCCGCAATATGTTGATCAGTGGTATAAAGCTGGGTTCAGTACATGGGAACATAGCATCAATAAAGCCACGGACAGAGAATACCATAGAGAAATCAAGAACATGGACTTAGAGTTCAGAGAAAAGCAATGGGAGCAGGAAGACAACCGGGATCAGAGGAGACAGGAAGACGCGCTAGCAAGATGTGAAGTTGCTGAGCTTGATGCAAATGGAGAAGTACATATAAAAACTGAGAATTTGACTATTGAGTCCCGCCCAAGAAGGGGAACTAATTTTAGGTGTGTAGATACGAAGATTTATGTTAATGCAGCTAATCCATATGAGAAGATTATGCGCCTGTCTTTGAAATTGACTACGGGGACAATCGGTACGGAAGAAACTGAGGTGTTCCTTGATTTGAGAAAGTGTGAGAAGGGCGGATATATTGATAAAAAATTAGAGGCGGCTGGTGCTGTTATATATGCAAAGTCGGAATCTAAGAAAAAAGAATATGCCAGAATGATCATTGCTTGTATTGTTCAGAACTGTACTCAGACAATAACAGCTCCAAAGAATCGCGGCTGGTATAGGGTTAAGGATACACTTAGATTTTATGATGAAGAAAATACATGGAAGGCGGTAGTGGAGTATGCAAAATAAATGGCTGATTGAGACAATTGCAGAATTGGCATTTGTGCAGGAACCCATAAGATTTTATGGCTATGGAATGGAAAAGGGAATCATTCTTATTGCAGATGATGATGAAAGTGCGTTGATTATTAAGTCTATGTTGGAGGCACACCTGGAGGCGGTTGGAGTAAAACTCAGAGGCAGGAATGAGAATCAACCTTTGAATTATCAAATGGGTGTGCATGTGTACAATAGACTTGATGATGAAAGGAAAACGTTGGATTTCCTGGAAGAGCAGAGGTTTCTTCCTATAGTTATTACTGGTGGCAAAATTCCTGAAGTACTGATAGGAAGAGGATATGCTTTTAGATGTACGATGAACGAGAAGGAATTTATGGAAGCTGGGAAGAAGTATGAGAAATTCACAGACTTTACGAAGCGAGAAGTTTGTGGAGTATGTGACTTAATAAAACGGATTAGAAAGTTTTCAGATATGTTGGAAGATCCGCAGAAAAAGTATCAGAAGTACCAGAAGATTGTTAAAAACCTTATAACGGTAGTTCTCATTTGGAAGGCAATTTATAGGGAACATGGAATTGCGGAAGAAGAAATAAGTGAAGAAATAGATTGGCTTAAGGGACAGATATGGAACTCAATTGAAACGATGGATCGTCATGAAGGAATGTACGATGTTCAAGATGTTGTAAGAAAATGCTTTATGGACCAGGTCTCAAAAGGTGAAATTGAGATTCGCCCATTGTTAGGAAACTCTGCCGTTGACGAAATCAAGAATCATATTTTATACGATGATGATTTTTACTATGTGACGGATTCAACATTGAGAACAGTATGTGCTCCTCTTTTAACAACAGTATCCTTTGTCCAGCTGAAAAATGAGATGGCTAGTTCAGGTATGGTTGACTGTAATGATGGAAACCTTAAAAATTTTACGAAAAAGAAGCTGATATGGCGTTCTTTCGGCTGGCAGGAGCGAGTACGGTTTGTCTGGATAAAGAAGGAAGCCTTAATGACAAAAGAAGGACTCTTACTGGAAGATATTGGGGAGGATACAAAATGTTAAAAGTTGGTAGTTTACAGAATGGAACTGGCGTGTTTCTTTCCGATAAGTCCCCGAACCAACATATTTCGGTTCTGGGAATAAGCGGATCAGGAAAAACGGTACGGCTTAGAGAGTTGATAAGAAACGTTGTTGAGAATGGAGAAACAGCACTGATATTTGATATTAACGGAACAGACTACAAAGACTGCATCGACAGAGTGAATGTGATTTCTGCCAGAGAGGATGGATTCAACACCAATTTGCTAGAGGTTGGTTCTGACGATGCGGAGAGTGAAATCTGTCATGTTATGAGCATTGTCCAAGTGCTATGCAGAGCATATGGCTTGGGCTGCAAACAGGAGGAAGCGCTGAGAAACGCCATTTTATATGCGGTTCATCATAAAAAAGAGGATGAATCCGAGCTGGTAGCAATAAAAACAGGGTTGCAGATACAAGAGACAACAGTAGCACAGGCGGTAGAAAGCCGCCTGTGGGAGTTTCTCAACATGGACATTGCACGAAAAAATTCATTGGAGCTAAAGAAGGGCTACGCCAATGTGATTTCGATAGAAGGTTTAAGCGCTAAATTGCAGAGAGTGTGGATGGAATTACTACTTGCATTACTCTGGAGAGGGTTACGTACAAGAAAGCTGATTACTAAAGGCCTATGGATTTTTATAGATGAGTTCCAGAATCTTTCTTTGAAAGAGGATTCCGTTCTGTTAGAAATGCTGTGTGAAGCAAGAAAGTATCATGTGAATATTGTGCTGGCTACTCAGTCAATCGCTGGATACAGAAACGATATCAAAGCAGCACTGGATAAAACGGCAGTCCATTTGTATTTCCAGCAGGGGCTAACGGATGCAAAGAAAGTGGCTTCTCTAATAGATGTAAATAAGAAGGAAATGTGGGAAAACGAGTTGAAATCTCTTCGTATTGGAAAATCTATCGCGGTAGGATGTTTCCGGGTGAGAGGGAAGACAATTTCGCACCCCATCATTATTAAGTCAGATTTTAAAACAGTTGAGAATTAAGAAAGGACAGGGTAGTTACTATGAAGAAATCAGACAAAAAGAAGCTTAAAAAGTACATTGACAAAGTATTAGAAAAAGAACGTGAACAGATTAAAGACAATATAATAGAGTATTTTGAGGTACAGCAGGCAGAAGTACGAAAAGAACCTATAGCAGGTGAGATGCCTGTTGTGATAGGTACTTATCCAAAGCGCAGAAAATCTGTCATACGAGAGAAAAAATTTGAAATAGATGCCGAAATGCAAAAGGCATTGGATCAATTTTAGTAAGAAAGGCTGGTAATCCTATGGAAAATGTAATTCAAGAGCCATTAGTAATGGATGTAAAAGGTCTTCAGGTGGCGTTGGGGATCGGACGAGATACAGCCTACAGTTTGATGCATAGCAAAGGATTTCCTTCAATTCGAATTGGCGGGCACTATGTTGTTGGAAAAGACGCATTGCTGATGTGGCTAAAACGAAACGAGGGTAAGGCATATTGCCTGTAAAGTTGATACCTGGAAGAGGCGTTTTGCTTCTTCCAGGATATTTGTGGAGGATATATGGCTGAGAAGAAAATACCGAGAAATGCAAAGGGTGAGGGAAGTTTCAAGGTCAACGCAGATGGAACTGTCACCCATAGAAAAAGTGTAGGCTTTAAAGCGAATGGCAGGCGCAAGGTAATTACAGTTACAGCTAAGAACAAGAGTGCCTGTATTCGTGAGATGAGGAAGAAGGAAGACGAATGGAATAACCTAAAAAATGGACTGCACATTGGTTCTACGGATACGGTCGTAAGCTTATGCTATCGTCATTTGGAATACCAGGTATCAAACAACGATTTAAAGGGGAAATCCATAGACCGCAGAGAGTGTACGATTGAAAATCAGATCAGCGGATATGACTTAGGATATCTCCAGGCGAAGCAAGTAACTCCGATAGATATTGAAACCCATGTGAAACTGCTTATTTCTGAAAATAAGGTGGGCGCGTCTTCTATCGGAAAAGTCGTGGATGTACTGAATGCGGCTTATGAATGGGCGATTCGCCAGGGGGATATGCAGCAGAACCCAGTGAGATTAGTAAAAACAGAGTTGTCCAAAAAGTTGAAGAAGCTTTCCGTAAAAGGTGCAGATGAAGCTGATGTAGTTGCTTTATCGGATGAGGAAATAAAGCTTTTTGAACGGGAGGCTACAGAGCTACATGCAAATGGGCACGAGAAGTATCCTGCTGGCATGTATTGCTTGTTATTACTACATACAGGTATGCGAGTTGGAGAGATGATTGCTCTACGCTGGCGAGATTGGAAAGGAGACTATCTGGTGATTGAGAAGTCTGTTTCAACGGCTAAGAATCGGAACAAAAAGTCAGAAGATGAGAACAATTATATTTCCCTGGAAGGTAGCACGAAGAACCAGAAAGCACGTAATATTCAGCTTAACAGGGAAGCAAAGTACATTCTGTGGAAGTTAAAGCATAGCCGGGAAAGCTGTGAGCAAGATGATCTTATTGTTCCTACTAAGACTGGTAAGATGAATACAGCCAGTAATCTGGAACATCGTATGAAGGTGATTATGAAGAATGCAGGGCTTGAAGATGTCAAAGGAGGACTGCATATTTTCAGAAAGACATTTGCCACCAAGATGTATGAGAATGGAGCCAGGGTAGAAGAGATTGCTGCTTACATAGGCGATCTGCCCTCAACAACGCAGAAATACTATATTGCGATCAGACGTAAAGTTGTGGCTGATGGGGAAACGCATCAGATAGTAAAATTACCGGGAAGCAAAGCTGGTGAGGAACCAGTTGCATAAATATAGGATTTACGATAGGAGGAATAGCATGAAATACGGCGAAGTTTATATTATTACAAAAGAATTTGAATTTGATAATGCATTTGAAACAAGGGAAGCTGCGGAATGGTACAAAGATAATAAAGCGACTGCGGATTTGCAAAGAGATTTGGATGAACAAGGAATAGGTGATCTAATAGAAGATGACACAGAAGAGGCAAATTTTCAGGCTGAGTATAATGGGGAGTATTACGAAATAGAATGTATTGATATTTCTGGATTGGAAGAAGATGCAGAAGTGCATCTTAAAAATGGAGATGAAATTGAAGTTAAAGAGATAATAGATATATTGGAAAAGAGGAAAAATAGTAAGGCAGACAAAGAGTTCGAGGAGGAACTAGACAATTGCTTGTTAAGGAATGTGAAAGGCTATACGATTAGTTAAGTTAATTACAGATCAAGAGAAGTTATGTTCAATTACTACTGGGGATGTCGAAATGAGGTATTAATCGACATCCCCTTTTGGGGTGCTAGAACAAATGAAGAATTCTAAAATTTATGAATGGAATTGACTAAGAAGTTGAAAGTATAGACATTAAATGATATAATTTTCATATATAACAACAGGAGGTGCGTATTATGTTTGCTATGCAGGAAACTATCAGACCATCAGCAGATTTAAGAAATCATTATAATGAAATCTCAAAGCAGTGCCGTGAGGGAAAAGAAGCTGTTATCATAACTGTAAATGGAAGAGGCGATACGGTGTCTTTGTCCTATGAAGAGTATAAGAATATGAAATCAAGAATCGAATTGCTTGAAGTCCTTGCTGAAGCTGAAGACGATGTAAAGAATGGTCGTGTTGCGCCGATCAGTGAAACCTTTGATGATTTACGTGCTATGCTGCAGGAGGGCTGAGTTTGAAATACAATGTTGTTCGTACTGATACCGCAGATGCTGGTCTGCGAAAGATTGTATTATATATTGCACAAAATTTCGGCAATGATGTGGCATTGAAAAAGTTAGACGAAATAGAAGATCGTATACGACAGCTGGGAGAAAATCCAGATCTTGGAATTGATCCAAGATACCTGGTATTAAAGCGTCAGGGCTATAAGGTATTGATTCTTGAAAAAGACCTTGTATTTTATAAAGTTAATGAAGCCCGAAAGGAAGTTATTATATATGCTGTCGTAGACCAGAGACAGGATTATTTGAACATTATCCGAGGGCTGTGAGGCAAACGCCGAAATATAACTGACCAAGTAAGTCAATTAAGGTTCGCCTTCGGACAGAAGAATAAGCGGTGGGAGTACTAAAATGGATTTGTGCACTTGAAGCGTGGAAACTGTCTTGATTATGAGGCGAAAATATCACAAAAGTAAACATAATTTTTTGTGCAAAAGGTAGAAAAAGTAGAATTTTGTCGATTTTTAGCCGATTTTCTTCATTTTTCCTGTTTTCAGCACCTTTTGGCAGCAACGTCATTTTAAATTGACCTATAATCGCTCCAAAATTGACCTATCACATCTGAAAACCACCGAAAATGTAGTAAAAATCAGTAAGCCAAATAAGGAAAAAATCGCCTTTCAGAGCCACGAAAAAGCGTTTCAGAAAAAATTTTAAAAGTCCCGCAAAGCCAGTAAATACGCGGCTTCCGGGACTTTCATAATACGAAAAAAGCACCTCATCCGAGGTGCTCCACTTAGCAGGGCTACAAGGATTCGAACCTTGAAATGACGGAGTCAGAGTCCGTTGCCTTACCATTTGGCGATAGCCCTATGTGTCTTAGCAAGTCGTTTCTCGCTTGCGACATGTTGTATTATATATCAATGCATATATAAAAGTCAACCCCTTTTTTCAAATTTTTTTAAAAATTTATTCAATTTCTGTGAAGCCTTTATTTTTCGGGGAAAAATTAAGATTTCGCTTTTCTTTTTCCTGTGCATTTTGAGATGAATGTGTTATAATCAAGCAAAATATATGGAATCGCATAGGTCACTGGCGGGAAGCTTTTGGAGTTTTTCGACACACTCTAAGGTAGTAGTGCCAGAAACTTTTTTACTTTATAAGAAATTACTTCGCTTTGTTCCTGTGAGTCTATGGTTACCGTATAAAATTTTTATAATTAAACAGCCTGTCTGGAGCCTGTTTAAAATTATTCAGGTAATTGGTTCTCAGACTGGCCTCATTAATAAGGAGAATAAACATGAGAGCAAATAACCTGACTCTGCTCACGGATCTCTATGAACTTACCATGATGCAGGGGTATTTTAAGAACCCAACTGACCAGACTGTCGTATTCGACATGTTTTACCGTGATAACCCATGCGGAGGCGGTTTTGCTATCTGTGCAGGACTGGAGCAGGTAATTGAATATATTGAGAATCTGAGATTTACAGACGCAGATATCGAATATCTTCGCGGTCTTTCCATTTTTGAGGAGGATTTTCTGGAATATCTTCGCTCCTTCCATTTTACCGGCGATATTTATGCCATCCCGGAAGGCACTGTTATTTTCCCAAAAGAGCCAATGGTGAAAGTGGTAGCACCGATTATGGAAGCTCAGCTTGTGGAAACTGCGATTTTGAACATTATGAACCATCAGAGCCTGATTGCTACTAAGGCAGCACGTGTCTGCTATGCGGCGAAAGGTGACGGAATCATGGAGTTCGGTCTTCGCCGTGCCCAGGGACCGGATGCCGGTATTTTTGGAGCCCGTGCAGCTGTGATCGGTGGTTGTGTCGGAACATCCTGTGTGCTTACTGGTCAGATGTTTGACGTGCCAGTGCTTGGAACCCATGCACATTCCTGGATCATGAGCTTCCCGGATGAGTACACTGCATTCAAGACCTACGCAAGAATGTACCCGGATGCATGTATTCTTCTGGTAGACACTTACGACGTGCTGAAATCCGGTGTTCCCAATGCAATCCGTGTATTTGAGGAAATGCGGGAGGAAGGCATTGAGCTGAAAAAATATGGTATCCGTATCGACAGCGGTGACCTTGCTTACCTTTCCAAAGAGGCATATAAAATGTTATCGGCAGCTGGTTTTGATGATGCGACCATTTCTGCATCCAGTGACCTTGACGAATATCTGATTGAGAGCCTGAAAGCCCAGGATGCCAAGATCAATTCCTGGGGCGTTGGAACACGTCTGATTACTTCCAATGATAATCCGGCATTTGGTGGTGTATACAAGCTGGCAGCAGTGAAAAATCCTGAGACAGGTGAATTTGTTCCGAAGATCAAGCTTTCTGAGAACACCGCTAAGGTAACAAACCCTGGAAATAAGACAGTATATCGTATTTACAGCAAGTCCACAGGCAAGATTAAAGCTGATTTGATTTGTCTTGCTGACGAAAAGCTGAACCCAGATGAAACTATGGTAGTATTTGACCCGGTTGACACCTGGAAAAAAACTAAGATTCTGGGTGGTACTTACGAGGTTCGTGAGCTTCTGGTTCCGGTTATTAAGGAGGGAAAACGCGTTTATACGTCTCCTTCAGTAATGGAACTTCGCGCAATCTGCCAGAAAGAACAGAGCACTCTCTGGGACGAGTCCAGACGATTCTCCAACCCACAGAAGGTTTATGTGGATCTTTCTCCGAAGCTTTTTGAGGTGAAGAGAGAGCTGATTGAGGAGATGAGCCGTAAGGATCTGGAGTTTGAGGAAGAGTAATTTAATAAGAAAATAAATGGGGCGATGTATCAGCGGAAACGATACATTCGCCCCATTTTTTGTTGAAATTAACCAGAAAAGTGCAGAAAAAAACATAGTGTACAGAATGTAAAAATGGTAAACTGTAGGAAAGGAAATTTTTTACAGGAGGAGTGTATGAAAAAAAGAAAATCCATTGGTCTGTGGGTGGGAATCTGTCTTCTGCTTCTGGGAATACTGAGCGGTGTAAATGTTTTTGCTGCAGTGACAGAGGGAAAGGCAGGGGAAACACTTACTGGGGAGTATGCAGTGATTATTAATACAGATACATCTGATTCGAGGAGCGCAGGCACACTGATCTTTGATGACAGTGGAAGTACTGCATCCGCTTCAAGTGGAAGTGAGCTTCCCGCAGCTCAAAGTCTGGCTGGACTGAATGCAGGGAGCACCAGCTCAGTCACTGGGCTGAATGAAAAAAGCGCTATTTCGTCCATTACATCAGCAGATGAGACTGACGATGGTATATCCGTCCAGGCAGCGACTACCACTTATGCAATAGGAGAAGAAAAATATATTTACAGAAGCAATGGCAGCGGCAAGACCTATATATGCATTGGGATTGGTGAACATTGTTATATCTGGATGGACAAAAATATGAAAGCGGATTATGATGCCGTTGGAAAAACATCTCTCATAGCATCAGACATGGCGAGTATTTATGACAGACAGCCCTATCAAATCCTGAAAACACTGGCAGGAGGCGATCTTCCCTGGGAAGATGGATCCGGCAAGCTCTCTATTGTGCTGGAAACCTTAAGCGGCGCAAGTGGTCAGTTTCAGTATGATGAGGGAATTACAGTAATCCATATCAACACTCCGGTGGCAGCATCCTATGTCTCCGGTGAAATGACCAGAAGAAACGGTCTGCTGGTTCACGAGGGACAGCACGCAGTATTCTGGTTGAAAACAAAATTCAATGCCTCCGAGAAATATATGTGGATAAACGAAGGTCTTGCAGTAACGGTCATGGATTATCTGTGGGGCGGTACGGACACAAATGGCTGGATGAACGGAATTGCAGGAAGTACCGCTATTCGTAACGGCTCTTCCTTGATGTATAAGAGTTATCGCGATGATATTGCCCAGGACTATGGAATGCCATACCTGTTTGTCAGATACGTAATTGACCGTATGGCAGGAAGCTATGAGCCTATGGCTGTATTGCCGAGATTTTATACAGTAGATGCTTCCTCCCTTACCTGTGAAGCTTATCTGGAGAAGGTAACAGGAATTCCGTTTAAAACACTTCTTTCAGATTTTTATACAGCTGTGGCAGCAGGAGAAGCTTCTGGTATATACAGTTTTCCAGGCGATCGGATAGCGGCAAAAAAGGCATCTGCATTTCCGGTATTTTCCGGAGACAGTGGCTCAAAATATTCCATTCCGGCAGCTTCCGCGATCCTTGTGAAACTGAAGGATGGAAAATTTACAGTCCCATCTGATGGGGAAAGCGGAATTGTTTATCGTGTAATAGGAAGCCGGACTTCATTTGTGAAACCAGCTGGCGGAAATGGTACAAGCAGCAGTCCTTATCAGATTGATTCTCTGGATGATCTGAATTTGATCGAGGAAAATCAGGGCGCATATTATCAGCTGACCTCAGATATCCAGACACAGGGAAGAATTAATTTTACCATCTCTTATTTTGGTGGAACGCTGGACGGAAACGGACATACGATCTATGGATTGAAGAAGCCTCTGATAGCCATGAATCAGGGAAAAATTAGAAATCTGCGTGTAGTTGCAGATTTTAATGATGATATGCAGAACGTGCAGGGCGTCATCACACAGTACAATGAAGGAAATATTGAAGACTGTATGGTGACAGGAATGATTAGCGGATATATGGGCGGAAACGGAGCTGTTGTATATCCGGAATTTGGCGGAATTGCAGGTGAAAATGCACTTGCCGGAATTATTTTTGGCTGCACATCAAAGCTGAATGTTAATTTGACAATAGCTCCTATGAAAAGCTGGGTAGGTGGAATTGCAGGTCTGAACATTGGTACTATAAGCAAGTGTGTCAGCACCGGTACGATTCGTGTTACCCAGACAAACGGAAACGAATATCCGGTCTATGTGGGCGGAATTGCGGGAGAAATCCAGAAGTTTGGGGGCATGGGCGGTGTGCTCAAAGAATGCCTCCATGCAGGAAAAATCACAGTAACTGCAGCAAACAACCGTGTAGGACAGATGTGTGGAACTGCTGCTGATAATGTACTCAGCTCTTCTTACGGTTTAAGCGGACATGTGCTGAACTGTTATGGAAAGAGTGGAGAGGGGAATCTTGTCGGCGGAACTGATGCTTCCATTGGAACAGGTGGACTTCTCACAGAGGCACAGATGAAAGATTCCAAATCTTACGTGGGCTGGGAGTTTGGAACTGACTGGAAGATTTCAGAGGATGGTTTGCCAGAGCGGGTGGAGAATCCGGAGATTACTTCATTAGAGGTAAAAAACAACTGGACTTCCTGCTACGTGGGAGAAAAACCCTGGTATTGGGGCAGGCTTTTGATAAATGGTACAACTTATTCTGAGATTACAGCCGATATGATAAGCGGCTTTGACAGTTCTGCTGAAGGAACTACTCATGTTTATGTAGAATATAAGGGCAAACAGGTTGCTTATTCAATGGAAGTTGTTGCGCCAAAAACCAGTGATATCAGCAGCATTGTAATATCAGGACAGCCGAAGAAATCTTATGTGGAAGGAGATGTATTCAATCCATCCAGAGCCAGTATGTATGCAACGATTGGTGGTCGTGCAGCTTATATTTACAGTGGATTTACCTATGACAAAACAGGCCCACTGAAAACCTCGGATACTCAGGTTACTTTTGATTACTTTGGAGCAAAAATACCGTGGGCGATTACAGTTGCAGCGAATGCACCAGCGGCCTTGACTATGCTTGCAGCTCCTGAGAAACTGAATTATGTAGCAGGAGATAAACTCGATCTGACCGGAGTGAAGCTTCAGATTACATATAGCAATGGAAAAGTATCGCCGGTTATTACAAGGGCTGATCTGAATACTTATGGAATACATTTGGCGCTTGGAAGTGGAAGCGGTTCATCGGCAGTGATTGATAATGGCAGAATAACAGAGTCATCAGATAATGGAAAAGATCTTATTGCTTATGCGACTGATAAGCTGCCGGGAGAATATGGTGCCGTGATCGCTGTGCTTGGAACAATGAGCGTAACAGAACCATTGGCGATTACAGATACTGAGCTGTACGCGGTTACAGGAACTGGAAAAGAGCAGTGGATATATTCAGGCTTTGTTACAGGTGGAAGTGGTAAGTATGAAACTCAGGTTGTTTCTGAGAATTTACCAGCTGGTTTAACTGTTTTTGCGGTTCCTGGCGGAGGCTCTTATGGAAGCAAATACTTTACTTTTTCCGGAACTGTCACTGCACCAGTGGGAATTTATGAGTCACAGTATAAAATTGTGGATACAGGAACAAAGGCAGTTTTGCCAGTCACAATAAAAATTATAGTGACGGCTTCTAATGAGGCAAGATTTTATAGTTTTGTACTTAACAAGGCGTTTAATTCCCAATTAAAAGAGGATGTTGTTGGGGAAATTGATAATGAGAACCGTAAGATTACGCTGCGGTTGCCAAAAGGAACTGATGTTACCAGGCTGGCACCGAATATTGATTATGGTTCTGGTACAGGAACAGCGGTAGCAGATGAGTTTACCAGTGGAAGATCTCATGATTTTACAAATCCGGTACAGTATGTTCTGACAGCACCAGATGGTGTAACGAAGATAACATATACGGTTACAGTTGTTTTTTACGATGAAACGCAAGGTGGTTCCGGGGAAACTGAGCATACGCATACCTGGGATGCCGGAGTTATAACGAAAGAGGCTACCACTTCAAGTACAGGAATTAAGACATATACCTGTACGGTGTGCCAGAGCAAGCGCGAAGAAGAAATTCCGAAGTTGGTTGTTTTACCGACGAATACGCCGGTGCCAACGGCAACGCCGACGAACACGCCGGTACCGACGAATACGCCAGTGCCGACAAACACGCCAGTGCCGACGAATACGCCAGTACCGACGAACACGCCAGTACCAACGGCAACGCCGACGAATACGCCAGTGCCGACAAACACGCCGGTACCAACGGCAACGCCGACGAACACGCCGG
>JAERMT010000643.1_pt1 | contig 18503 bp, 22 predicted proteins | sample 9267081 | NCBI WGS metagenome assembly JAERMT01 (sample SAMN17071939, study PRJNA684904) | human gut metagenome | isolation source: diarrhea sample from child under the age of five | host: Homo sapiens | place: South Africa: Mafikeng, Mafikeng Provincial Hospital | collected 2019-09
GTATTTGGAAACGAATACGTGTTGCGTTTCTTCGCAACAAGTACACGAACTCGTATTCAATTTCTGCATACGAACAGGGTTCAAATACAGAGTATCATAACAGTACCGACTTCCACAAACTCTACATATCTAAAATCGTCACAGCTACAACCATCCAAACCTGCTACAATTAAGCCGTGGCGCGTCGCAATAACAAGCCTAGCAAATGAAAGGAGAGACGATGCAAGAAGAACGACGAATCGGACGTCGTGTATATGAGACAATGTGCCAAGTGCTCATGTACGACAAGGACAACAACCAAGTTGAGCTTGAAGTTCCGTTGCTTGGAAATATCAACGACTTGGAACGCGCAACATCTAAAGTTGCCAAACAGCTTGGCACAACCCGTGTAATGGTCAAGTCAATGGAAACGACTTCGCACTACTACAGCATGCCAATGTCCGAATTTATCAAGTACGCAGATACCGTAAACGATTAACTCTAAGGAGAACTATTATGTCTAACGAACTCGCTAACGTTGAGAACACCACTGCTATTGCCAACACCGACGCTGTAGAGCTGAATATCCCCAATGGCTACATCTGCACCGTAGACCGTACCACTCGTGAAGGTACCATCAAGATTGCAAACGCGCTTTCCGATGCCGCTTCTCTTGCCGAGATTGGAGACAAGCATTTTAAGCTTGTCGATGTTATCACCACTCCCGGTGTTCGCAATCGTACCGGTGAGGTCTGCACTAATACGTATCTGATTGACGGTGACGGTAACATCTACATGACCCAGTCCGATGGACTGAAGCGCTCCGCACAGCAGATTGTAGGCCTGTTTAACGGTGATTTCGGCGAGGATGGTATTGAGGTCGCTGTTATCGAGAAGAAGTTGAACAACGGCAATACTCTCAAGACCCTTCATTTCTACGCGTAACATTTAGCGCAAGTTTAACTAAGGCGTGGAACCTGCGAATTGGTATCACGCCTTCTTTGTTTGGAGGGTTTTTAATGCCTAGTAAGAAGGGAACAACTGCCTATATAACGCGGTTATCACGTATCAAGGGAAAGCGCACGATAGAGCGTCTAGGTAAAATCATCAGTAACCCTAAGAGTTCTTCGGGGCAGAAACTAGTGGCAAAAGCAACATCGGAACAGATAAAAAAGGCTATCAACAACACGTACCTAGGTAGAAAACCATTAACTGGTAAGCAGGTACAGGCAATAAAAATCGCTTCCGCTCAAATCGAATCATTGGTTGCAGGTTCAAAGATTGCAACTGGTAAGCACGGGGCTGCAAATCTAGCGACTCAATTTCAGCTCAATTTGGCAACTAAGCGTTACAAGGGAGCGGATGCGGCTTTACAGCAAGCGTCTAATCCGTCTGTTTATTCTCGTGAGGAAGTAAAGACGTTCTATCGCGTTACTCAGCGCATCTGGCAGAATGATGATGGTATGCCTACGGATACGGCAGTGATAAACAAGCGCATCATGAAATACTTCAGAACAGCTTCTCTTGAAACCGCTTTCAAGCGTGCAATGTCGCAACCTTCAGTTCAGCACGCTTTGGAGATCGCAGAGGGCAAGATTGACCAGAATGCACAGTTGACAGAGGAACAGCGTCAGTTCTATGAACGCGCTGAATCTACAGACACCGAGCAGGACGCACAGCGCAGCCCCGAGTATCTTGTCTACGTCGTACAATTCGACCCGAATAGGGATTGGAGGGAACAGATTAAATGAAAAGGGTGAAAAGAGTCAAGTATGCAATATGCTCGGTTTACGATACCGAGACTTGCAACGTAGGCGAGGGTAACCAGACACGTGCCTATCCGATTCTTTTCATCGACAACGATATACGGGATAAAGATTTATACGAATACGAACCTGAAACAGACGATAAAGTTTCATTCTTCAGATATGAGAACGAGTATATAGCACGTTTACAGGAATATATAGATTGGGGAAAGTTCTTCAACGTAGTCCCAATAGTATGCGCCTATAACCTGATGTTCGATATGCAACCTCTTATGGAGACGCTTAACAGCATGTATCAGATATCAGCTAACGCGCAATCTTCGACTAATGTTTATACGCTAGATTTGATAGACGAGGAAAGCGGTAAGACGGTTCTTAGATTCTGGGACACGTTCCATCTTGAAATGCGCGGTCTTAAAGCTATGGGCGACACGTGCGGACTTGCAAAGGCCACAGGAGATTGGGATTACAGCCTTATTAGAACCCCGGAGACTCCGCTAACAGAGCTGGAACTTTACTACGCTGCGAGAGATACGCAGGTAATACCGGCATATCTTAAATACCTACTTCATGCAAACGAGTGGATGACTCAGGATATGCTTGGAAATAAGGTTCTCACAAAGACGTCAATCGTGCGTCAAATGGCAAAACACGAAATTGCGCCTTTGAAGATTGACAAGAAAAACGGTAAGAAACTAACGCTTGAAAAAGCATTTATGACACTGTGTATGCAGGAATTACCGAAAACGTTTCAACAATATGCGCTTAGAAAGGGGTGTTTTATAGGTGGCTTCACCTTCACCGCAGCTGCAACCGCAAATGTTGTCGTCAGTAATGTCGCTAGTCTCGATGTCACTTCGATGCACCACACATTTATCAACGGTCGATATGTACCGCTTGGCTTCAAAGAGTGCTTGCCGGACGCGCTCGAAATCGGGTACCAAGAAATCGTAAACAAAACAATAGACGATATTCTTACCAACTACCATAAGCCTTTTGAACATGCAATGCACGTACTAATAAGGTTCAAGAATATACGCATAAGAAAAGATACATGCTTCGATAGATGGGGTATTGCCTTGGAATCATCTGCAAAGTTCAAACGATATCTACAGCCAGGATTGGATATTGGCTGCGACCCTAGAAACGTAACACAAGAGAATATCATCAGGGAATACGGTTTTTTGGACAGGTACGTTAATGCAGATTTTGCATTCGGAAAGCTGTACAGTGCAGACGAGGTTGTAATGCACCTAAATGAGATTGAGCTATGGTGCATGACACAGGTTTACGAATGGGATGCACACGAGATTATCTACGGTGAGCAGACTATCAGCTGGAAAATTCCACCAGACTACGTAACGCTGCAATCGAACATCCTCTATGAGATGAAAAACGATGCCAAGTTCATAAATAACCATTACACGCAAGGAAAGCCATACGATTATAGAATACCTTCCACTATACCAGACGGTATCGCAGAATCGTTGAAAAATGGAACATGTTCAAATCAGTTCTTTGAAGCGTGGTACGTATCAACAGTAAAGGGAGAATTCAACGGTATCTACGGAACAATGGCGCAGGATATATACAAGCCGTCATACAAATGCGAGAACGGTGAACTAATGATTGACGAGTCAACTGCTACATGCGAAGACAATTGGGAGGAGCACCAACCTACCAACTGTAAAGTGTTCTATAATTACGGTATGCGAATCGTTGCAGGCTCGCGTATGCATTTGGTAATCGCAATGGAACTTCTGTACTCGTATTTCGGAAACAGGGTGAGAATCACAGGTGGCGATACAGACTCAATGAAGGTTGCCTGCGATGCAGATGTAACGGACGATGAACTCATGAAGGCGCTGGAGCCTATCGCTATTGCATCCAAGAACGCAATAGACACCTGCATGAAACGTCTGCGCATGCAGCGCCCTGAAATGGCATCTAACTTGACTGGCATCGGTTCATTTGATATAGAGGGAGCGGGTTCCGGCGATAGGTGGCAGTACCATATGGAAGGTTGGAATAAGGCTAGAGTATCGTACGCAGACAGACACTCGCATATCACGTGCGCAGGTCTGTCACGACCAGAAGGTGTATACACGATTGAAGATTTCATAGACGAGTTAGTTGAAGGCGGAAACGACATAGAGGAGGTGTTCCAAAATGTTCTCGGTTACAATATCTACGTTTCTAACACGATTGCGCACGCTTTGGAGGGGCATAAGCCGAAGGCAACGGACGTGTACGAATCTGACGTTACCGACTACCTATCTAACGTTGCGCACGTACGATGTCACGAATCGCAAGCGCTATACCCTGTTGGCAGGATACTCGGCGAAACGAGCAAGCCTAGCAATGCGCAAACAGTTTCATATCTGAGACGCAAATATGGTAGGGAAGTGGATACGTCATTGCGGTATCTGTATAGGACTAAAGAGGGAGCGTGCATCAAGGAACGCAACGAGTATGGTATGGTGACTATTATGAGAGGTGTCGAGTATGGCGAAGATTAAGGTAACAGTTGAGAGAACGTGTGGTTCGTACAAGAAACAGGACGAGTATGTATATCCTTATTCTGAGTATAGTTCGCTTTGCGATTATATTAAGCATATATTCGTCAATGGAAACTTTGATTCAATCGTTATTGAGAGAAATGATAAATAACATGCCACGAATGAGCAGTAGCAATAAGTGCGTCCACGTTGACATTCTAGATGATGACGGTTGCGTAATCGGAGTCGCGCACGCTTATGGTCGCGCAAACAATGACAAGTTCGTGAAGTTGTTAAATGACATTAACGAGTTTGCATTTACTGATTTCGGTACGTTTTTTTTTCAACCCTGACGATTTGGATGATTTGGAGGATTAAATCATGACTGTTAAATGGTACGTAAAGAAGTCAATCTACGGTGACGAGCGCAAGATGGCTGAAGCGTGGTGCAAGTTCCGCAACAAGTGCGCAACAGACCAAGACTACGTGTACCGTCTGTACTCGGTAATGAAGCACTGCCCCAAAGAGGTGACTAAGGTTCTCGATTCTTACCTGTATATGGAAAAGGAAGTTTAAAATTGGCTGATTTCTACGATTGGGAAAAGACCCTGTCGTATGACGCCGATGTTACTATGGTAATCGGAGCGCGCGGACTGGGCAAGACCTACGGTCTGCGCGTTCGCTTTATCAGGGATTGGATTAGGGACGGTTCCAGATTCGTGGAGGTGTGCCGATTCAAGAACGAGCTATCCGGCGTATCCGATGGTTACTTCAACAGGGTTCAGACTGAGTTCCCCAACTATCTGTTCAGGACAGACGCTAAATACGCATACATTTCCGAGAAGAAGGACAAGAACGACAAGGACAAGCAGATTTGGCATATCATAGGATATTTCTGCGCACTGTCAGATGCGCAGGCATTGAAGAAGCGCACGTTCGATAGGGTAAGGAGAATCGTGCTCGACGAGGCTGTAATCGAACGCTCGGATAGATACCATAGATACCTACAGAACGAGTTCACGAAACTGGCAAACCTAGTCGATACCGTATCGCGCGAACGAGCGGACACTAAATCGCTGCGTCCGAGAGTATATCTTCTAGGTAACGCATGTGATATCGCGAACCCGTACTTCGCTGCATATAGGGTATCGACGAACCTGAAGTTCGGATATTCTTGGTATAGGAACAAGACCTTCCTGCTGCATTATGTCGAGAGCGCGGAATACGGTAGGGAGAAGCTGAGCGGAACCGTCGCGGGGCGTATGATGATCGGTACGGACGAAGCCGACGTCGCTGCCGGAAACGAGTTCTACATAGCGAGTTCCGAGTTCGTGGAGCGTAAACCGAAACGTGCTAAGTACATGTTCGGTATAACGGTCAACGGAAAGATGTTCGGCGTGTGGGTGGATATGCAGGAAGGGCTTTACCATATCACCGGAAAGGTTCCGAACAGGCAGGACAGACCCGTGTACGCATTGACTGCATCCGATTCCAGTATCAATTACGTTCAGGCAAGACGCGCGGAACCGGTCATGAAATCGTTCTCCGAGATGTGGTATCTCGGTCTGGTGCGATATGAGGACTTGCAGGTGAAGACTGATTTCGCGGAAGTCCTGACGTTGTTCGGAATCAGGTGATACAATAAATGGCAGTAGGTTGTTACCGTCAACTCGGGTGAGTAGTTGGGCGCGATGAAACACGTTGGCTCGTGCGCTCCCGCTTCGCATTTTCTCATGCGATTTCAACTTGATTGTCGGACTTGCGACCTATATAATGTTTGACCGTGGGGAACCGCCTAAGGCGGGAAACCCCACGGTCTTTTTGTTTCGAGCGATAAGGAGAACAGAGATGCCGAACCAGCAGCCGAACGGAGACCCAAAGCAGGGGACCAATCAGGAACCTAAGCAGGAACCAAATCAGGGTACTAATCAGGAGCCTAATCAGCAACCGGGCGCGGGTGCGGGAGAGTCCGGCGATAACGCCGGTGCCGCGCAGCCCGACTACGGTATGATTCTGGACATGATTAAGGACGTGCAGTCCAACCAAGCGGTTATCATGGGCAAACTGAAGACGCTTTCCGATGCGCAGTCCATACTGGTCGATTCTGGTGCCGTGATTCACGAGGGAAGCGACCCTGATAGCGGTGTGCAGACGAACTTCTCCAACGACGGCTTCATCTCGCTCGACAAGATGGACCTTTCAATCTAACTTCTAAACAAGGAGGTAATGAAGATGGCTGTAGACAACGTGACCATCCTCGACAACGTATGGCTCAACGCCACCAACGATTTCCAGCAGCGCGTGCCGCAGGCTTCCCAGCAGGGTATCGCCTCGACGATGGATTCACTGTTCAACCCCATGAATCGACAGTACTACAATCAGTTCGTGGACTCCCTTATCATGCGCATCGGTCTTACGTATGTTCACCAGCAGGTTTTCAACAACCCGTTGGGAGCTTTCAAGAAGGCTTCCATGCGATATGGCAGCACGGTTCAGGAAGTGGCCGTCAAGTGGGTAAAGGCCCACAGCTATATCGACGATGCAGAGGACGTGTTCAAGATGCACCGTCCTGATGCAGCCGTATGGTACCACTCCCAGAACCGCAGGGACATGTACCCCGTGACAGTGAACCGGCAGGAGCTTCGCTCCGCCTTCACGTCTTCCGATAACGGGTTGAACCAGTTCGTGGCATCCATTCTTCAGGCACCGCGAAACGCGGACGAGTACGACGAGTACCGAATCATGCTCCAGCTGTTTGCTTTCTACGAGCAGAATTTCGGCTTCTACAAACACCAGCTTTCCGGTGCTCCCAGTGACGAGGCAACAGGCAAGGAATTCCTGAAGGCTGTTCGCACCTACGTAGGCAAGCTCGCTTTCCCGAACACGGTTTATAACGGAGTTCGACTCCCCGAGCTGCCCGTGTTCGCCAAGCCCAAGGAGCTTGTGCTGTTCACCACCCCGGATATCAACGCATCCGTTGACGTAGATACGCTCGCGGTGCTGTTCAATCTTGAGCGCGCGGACATTCAGGTGCGCAAGGTTCTCGTTGACGAGTTCCCGATTCCCAACGCGGTAGCGCTGCTCACCACTGAGGACTTCTTCCAGTGCCGCGACACGGCTTACGAGACCGCGTCCGTGTACAACCCCAAGACCCTCGGCACCAACTACTTCCTGCACCATTGGGGTATCTACTCCGTGTCCCCGTTCGTCCCCGCAATCCTGTTCACCACCGATGCGGGAACCGACACCCAGACCGTGACCCAGAAGGTGACTTCTCTCGCGCTTACCGCTGAGAAGGACACGGCGAGTGCAGGAGACGTGGTGCAGCTGACCCCGAAGCTGGCAGGTACGCTAACCCCAGCTGACGCGAACGTGAAGGTGGCTCCCGACGCATGCACGTACACGCTGAGCGGACTCGTCGCGACCGGCGGCGCGGAACTCCAACTTCCGTCCACCACGTATGTTGACGAGTACGCGCGCCTGCATCTCGGCAAGTCTTTGAAGCCCGGCAACGTGGTGAAGGTCAAGGCTACTTCCACTTACGTCAACCCGTCCGGCGCTACCACCGAGCTTACCGCCACGGCAACCGTTACAATCCAGTAGTTGCGTATCCTAATTCGCAACGCTACAATCAAGAGGGCACCGCGCATCGTCTCATGTGCGCGGGGCCCTTTCCGCTTTTATGAAACGAGGTGCATATATGGAGTTTCCTCACATGGACGATACCGCATACCCTAATCTCGATAACGTTGACGTGTATGCGTACCGTAACGAGTTCGACTACACGCGATGGGAACCGAACACCAAACTGTATCTCACCAACGTGCTATGGAACGGTGACTTCGAGGATTGCGTGAAATTCGAGTCCGATGTAGAACGTGACCGATGGTTCGATGAACACGTAGCCGAGACTATAGCCAATGACCCGGCTTCATCAGTAGTACTTAAAACAAATGTCACAATCGTGAACGGAACCGTGAAGGTTCCGCTACCATTCGACCGTGCAGCTCAGTATAACTACCTAGTGGTTGACGTACCGATTATCACATCCGCAGGGCAACCTCTGAACTACGAGACAGAGGACGGATACAGGCGTTGGCATTTCTTCATTACCGACCTCGCCTATTCTGCGCCCTCCACCACGGTTCTGACTCTCGCGCTTGACGTGTGGACACAGTTCATCAATACCGTTGGTTTCAACTATTTCCTTCTCGAACGAGGTCATGCCCCGGTCAGCGATAGCGATACGGATGCGTACCTTTCTAACCCTATGGACAACTGCGAGTACCTGCTTGCACCGGATGTTGACTTCGGAGGTGAGACGGTTTCGCGTGGCGGCGAGTTCATCCCGTTCGGAAACGGAGATAAGTACATCTGCTTCGCTAGCACTTGCGAGCCTTCGCAGTTCGCTTCAATCGGCAGTGTGGCGAACGACACGCAGTACACGTTCTCGGAACCGACGTTCTCCGACTCGATCGCGAACCCTGATTTATCGAACCGATGGGGTAGGCAGTTCGAGGTCAGCGGATACGGTTTCGGTACAGGAAAGTCGTACGCCGACGTATCGACCCCGGTAGGAAACGGTATCTCGAATAACGGGCGTATCCCAACCGCTACAACCGTATACACCATCAAGGCAACTGAAGCGGACGAGTTCATTTCAGACGCTCTAGCCAGCTCCCCATCGTTCCTGAACACGGTTCAGGCGTGCTTCATGGTGGCAAGGGAGCTTATCACGCTAGGTACTCCGCATACGCTCGCCAACCACACCGTATACGAATGTCTGGGCAGTGATTCGGAACTCGGTTCCATCACGCTAACCAAGGATATGTTCGGTATCCCGGAGCGCTATCAGCGTTTCGCCAAACTGTATACGTTTCCGTATTCGGAACTCGAGATTACGGATAACAGCGGGAAGAGTGTAACCGTTCGCGTGGAATCTACAGGTTCCATCAAGGCGCATGGCATCGTATCGCTCGCCTACCCGTATCTCAATATGCGCATGTTCCTTACTGGAATCGGCGGTAGCGGCTCGCAGTCGTACCAGTGGCGGGATATGCGCGGTTCCCATGATTTGGAAATGGCAAACGGTGATTGGTACCGGTTCTGCTACGATATGGATATCCCGATGTATTCATTGTACATGGACGGTCGAACCAGCTGGGAACTGGGAAACTACAATCGACAGTACTCGAATGCACGCAACTCGGCTATCGTGAACTACCACAACTCGGTACGCGAAGCCAACAACGCGATGCACAACTCGCAGGATACGGCATCAACCAACCATAGCAACTCGGTCGCAACGGCCAACACCGAACAGAGCAATGCAACGAACAGCGCGAACACCTCGCAGACTAACGCGAACAACGATGCGGCCACGATGGACTCGAACCACGCGAACTCGCGCGCGTGCGCTAGCGATATCACGGCCACCAACAACGCGGCAGCCAACTCGAACACGGCATCGCACAACAGCCAGATTCAAGCGACAACGTCGTCCAACAACTCGCTGAACCACACGCACGCGGTGGCAGCCAACGCCTTCACGCTGTCCAGTACCAATGAGGAGAACGAGACTTCGGTGGCATGTGCGGGCGGCAACGCGGTGGCGCAGGGTGCCGGCGCAGTCGGCGATATCGCGGCGGCGGCAATCACCGGTGCGTCTGTCGGAGGGGTTGCGGGAGCTTTGGCCGGTGCCGCGATGGGAGCGCTGCAATCGGCAGGTTCACTTGTCGGCGCGGCGGTAACGTCTTCAAATGCGGCAATGACGGCGCAGTGCAATAGCGCCGTGGCGAGCCTTCAGACGCACTACAACTCGTCTACGCAGCAGGCATCGACATTGGCCAACCTGAACAACTCGAGTTACGCCACAAGCGAGAACTCGCAGGTGAACCAGCACAACGTAAACGCGGCATCATCTAACACGGCTAGGAGCAACAGCTGCGATGCGGCGAATACGGCGAACAGCGTGAACAACATAAGGACGAACGCGAAGAACGTGCGAGACACGCTCGTCGCAAATGCAGGCAACTCGCGCGACACGAGCGTAGCCAACGCGGACAGACTCAAGGGCAATGTCGACTCCGTATCGGATTGGAGCGACCGAGCTGCAATCGCAAATGCACAGGATATCCTGCGCAACACGCAGAACCAGTTCAAGGCCGTATCCAACGACGCGAAGAACATGGCTCCGATAAAGCTGTGTCCGAGTGGCGGCGATTCGGCACCCGATTACATGCGCACGCGCGGTATTCAGGTGAAGGTTCGCACCCAGAGCAAGGGAGCTATACGTGCGACGGGCGACGAGTTCGTGCGCTACGGATACAAACTGAACCAGATTTGGGATGTTGACTCGCTATGCCTTATGAATTACTTCACCTATTGGAAAGCATCCGATTTGTGGGTTTACGATAAGGGCGAATCGAGCGACTTCGCGCAGCAGTCAATCGGTAACATTTTTAAGAACGGCGTCACGGTGTGGAGTGACCCCGACAAGATTGGAAAGGTGAACCCGTATGACAACTGATACCTACAAGAACGTTACAGTCGATTCAGGAGAAACCGCACCTGAGGAAACACCCAAGGACAGGGATATCGCAGCGCTTATGCAACTCGATACCTATCAGGGCATGACCGACGGTGAGATTCAGAAGGTAATCGACTGGTATGTGAACAAGGCGCACAATGACGAGCAGGTCAATTCGTATCGGCGGGCCTCGCAGTCAATGGCTGAATCGCATGAGCAGGCGGTAGCCGTCATGCTCGAAACATCGGAGAGTGTGCTAAAATCAATCATAGCGAGCGCTACCAACTATCAGGGTGCTACGCAGCTTGCCGTAACAGATTTGCTTACTGAAAAAGGGGAGGTTTAGTTCATGTCGCATCGCGGTGGAAAGAAACGCAACAGGTGCAGCACCTCCCCAGTGCGCAAGGGATACGGACTGAACTACTGGGGAACGCAGGACTACAACACGCGCCTGTACAATTACTATAGGGATATCATGCTTAAAATGGCCACCAACCGTTTCAAGTGGGTGAACCTGCCGAAATCGTGCAATGCGCGTTACCTGAACTTCGTTCTCGCAACAGAGGGTGTAGCCACAATCGCCTTCCCGACTAAGATGCGCGGTATGTTCTTCAGCACCAAGGCGGTGCTGAAGGGCGTACCGAACGTATACGACGAGTATCCCGAGTGGGAATCGTTCGGTAACAACGGCTGGCGATTCGAGTGCACGCCCGCGAACGGAGTCCTAGTGTGGGACAACACGACACGTTTCCCAATCATGGAAAGTATCGACCTCTATGCAACCGAACTCGTGCATATCCGCATGACGAAAAATATGAACAGGTTCCACCAGCAGATTCCGTTCATCCTCCGAGGTCCGCAGGAGAAGAAATACGATATGGAGAATATCGCAAAGCAGGTCGCGGGCGGTGAGCTTGCAATCATCGGAACCGATGGAATGAGCGCTATCGAGACGGATGCCCTGCAGACCGGTGTACCGTACATCGGCGAAGCCCTGAGCGCCGACGAGCAATCGGTATGGAACCGAATCTACACGATGTTGGGTATCGAGAACACGCCGTTCAAATCGGAGCGCCAAACAGAGGACGAGGTGCGCGCGCAGAAATCGCCCGCGCAAATCGTGCGACTCAGTACGCTATCGTGTCTGCGCGATGCGTGCGACAAGTTGAACTCGCGTTTCGGCGAATATCTGGACGGTGAACTAGGTGTAGTATGGAATCAGGACAACATTTCCGAGAACTGGAACCTGATGCACAACGATACCGCGTTAATCAAGACATTGAACGAATAGGAGGTGCAAAAAATGGCCATTATCGAGCCTATTGATTTCGATTCCGTATATGAGTCGGAATTCCACAGTGTCAGCAACCTATGTCTAGGTGAGCTGTACAGGGACGGTTGGTTCGACCTTACTGAACAGTCATGGGATTTTCCGAAGTTCAACGACGAGCAGCACGCTCGTCTTTGCAAGAAGATTCTGAACCATTATTACATGCGTGATATCGGCATACTTCCACTAGGAGCTTGGAAACGCGAGTTTCTACGTAAACTTGACGAGATTATGCCAAAGTATATAGTGCTGTACAGAAAGCTGTCCGAATCGCCCGATTCGCTGAACTCAACTGACGAGTACTATAAGTCGAGGAACGTGTTCTCAGATTTTCCGCAGACCCGTCTTTCGGGTAATGAGGATTATGCGAGCAGCGGAACCGACCATCAGTACGAACGTATCAGGGACGGAACCGTGTTCGAGTTCGCTGAGCGAATCAAGTCGTACGATGATGTTGACCTGCTTATAGTCAACGAGCTGGAACCGCTGTTCTCGTGTCTGTTCACACTCAATATCAATGCTTGGTAGAAGGGGGATGCCAAATGCAACATGAATTTCAGATTGTCGTAGTGCCGCTCGTTCTTTGCGCAGTCGATGTTGCGAGCGGTTATATCGCGGCTATGCGCACGGGAACCGTCAACTCAACCGCCATGCGTGACGGTATGTGGAACAAGATGGGTGAGGTGTTCGCAATCGTCGTAGGCAAGGCAGTCGAAATCTGCATTTCCATCTTCGGCACCGATTTCGTGGGTGTGCAAATGAACGTACCGGTATGCACAGCTGTCTGCGCGTACCTGTCGCTCTACGAGATTACGTCAATCGTGGAGAACATCGGAAAGATGAACTCGGGTATCGGCAAGTGGCTTATCGAGCATATCGGTATCGAGCCTTACAAGGTGAATCAATCCGATAACAGCTGGTATGACGATTCGGATATCAAGTAGGTGATAACATGTACTTTAACGGAGATAGCGTACCTCTTCCGATGGCTGGCATCACCAACTTCACGCCGTCAATCCCGAAGTTCTATTGGGATGTTGATTCGCAGGAGCAGGGTATCAAGCAGCTGTGGAAAATAATCGCCAAGCTAATGGACTACTCCAACGAGATTGGCACACAGACTAATATCAACACTGCTGACGTTGCAACGCTGAAGGAACTGTTCGCCAAGTTCATCAAGAGCGGTTTCGAGGACTACTACGCAGACCTGTTGCGCGCTTGGCTGGACAACAACGTGCAGGTCGTGTACGACCGACTTGCCAAGCAGGTGTATTTCGGTCTTACTGACGATGGCTATTTCTGCGCGTACGTACCAGACGGCTGGAGCGACATTACCTTTGACACGGGAGCTGTGTACGGCACACCCGAGTACGGCAGACTCATTCTAGGTTTCGATGCAACTGGTAGCGGTATAATCCCTGCGCGTAGCGATTACAGGACTCTCGACCGCACGGTGCAGTCCGCACTCGCGGCGGCGGCTGGTTCCGGTATCAGCTATTCGGAGCGAAAATTGAGCGTGAACTCGGGTAACGGTCTGTCTATCAACCACGCAACCAATATGCTCGAGGTGCCGTTGGGTGAAAACCTGCGCTATACCTCCAGCGGTATCGACGTACCCGAAGCGGACAACATTACGCGCGGTGCGGTCAAGCTCACGCATGACGTCAACAATCTCGATGGTGAGGAAAAGGCTGTCACGAGTGACGGTGTGTTTGCGTATGCACCGAACAAAAAGACTGCGGGTGTGTCACCGTTAATTAAACTTTTTCCATCGTTCATGAGTGGTGTATATGGAACTGCCTTTTTTGTAAATAGTACTTTATATTTATATGCGTCTATCTATGTTGCAAATCAAAAGGACGATGTTCTAACTACAATTAACCTTGATTCGGTTAACGGTACTTTTAATAACGTTCCAAACACCAAGTTAGAACAGGTTCCTAGCAGTTTCATTTTCACTGTAAACGATAATGTATTTACAATGAAATTTGAAAAAGAACGTGCCACATCTTCACCACATTCTATCGCTATCGCAATTCCGCTATCATTTACAGCCGATTGAAGTGAACTAGACAGTGATGCACTGCATCAAATCACAAGCGACCTAATTTACATCGACGCTGATTTGCAGCGCATTAACAACACGTTGTATAAACCTATAGAAGATTAGGTTTTACATACTATGAAAGGAGCCTAATTATGGCTATCGAATCTATTAAGTACGAGCAGGACATGCTGAATTCGCTGAAGGAGGTCATGGGCAAGTTAGACTTGGTAATCAATTCTGTTAACAAAGCCCCGACCTCTGAAACCATTAACTCCGTTAATAATAGTATCGGAGTAATCAATACCACGCTCACGTCTATTAAGAATGATATCAACAATATCAATTCCGATATTTCTAAGATTAAGACAACGCTCTACACCCCCATCACCAAGAGCGCCTAGGAACTTGCGCTCTAAGGTAGTTGCTGTACAATCGTATGTGGGTTGTACAGCAACTTTTTTTAACTTGGCGAAAGGAATTGATATGGCAGTAACACAGTATATCGGCGCTCGCTACGTGCCCAAGTTCGCAGACCCGTACGATTGGGACGATACGCGTGAATATGAACCTCTTACAGTGGTTTACAGCAACGGAAACTCGTATACGTCCAAGCAGTACGTTCCAAAGGGTATCCCGCTCACTGACGAGAGCTATTGGGCACTCACTGGTAACTACAACGCGCAAGTCGAGCAGTACCGCAAGGAGACACAGGCGGTAAGCGCCAAGTACGACACTGTCGTAAAGATCTCCAACGATGCGCTGTCGCTAGCACAGACCAATGAAAAGGATATTGCGTCGAATGATGCAGAACTCTCTGGTACAGCCGATTCTGGACTTAAAACGTTAATAACGGAAGAAACTGAACGCGCAAAGAATGAGGAATCTTCTATAGATTCCAAGTTGACGACAGAAGTTGAACGCGCAACCAGTGCCGAAAATACGCTATCGAACACAATCACCTCCGAGATTGACCGAGCGAAGGTCGCGGAGAGCAAAAATAAGACAGCAATCCAAAACGAGGTTGACAGGGCTACCGCAGAAGAGCAGAAAAACGCTACCGCAATCGAGAACGAAACCAAGCGAGCCAAGGCGCGTGAGGACGAACTTGACGGTAAGATTTCCAAAAGCGGTTACAATATCATCACAATCGGTGATTCGTATTCCAAAGCGGAAAGTGAATTAAATACATGGCCGTATTGGTTGCACCAACTGGACAACTCGGTAAATGTTAACAATTTCGGCGTTTCGGGTGCAGGCTTCAACGTGGCCAATAAGTTGTTCTATACCCAACTTATAAATGCGCATAATAATATTAAGGACCCAGATAGCATCAATTACATCGTTATCGCAGGCGGTAGAAACGATATTATGGACGAGAGTACCGCAATATCCCGCATTGACACTATCTGTAACGACGCTCATACTTGGTTCCCGAACGCGCGCATAATCATCGTTCCTATGCTGTGGCATTGGACAAGTATCAGCCAGAACGAGCTTAATAAGATTACCGCTATCAGCCGTGGAGGTTACAAGAACGGTGCCGATGTTATCATGGGAGCTTGGATTTGGGGCAAGGCTAAGAAAGACCACTACCAGACTAACGATATTCACCCAAACAACAAGGGCGCTAAACTTATCGCAGGTTATATCCTGTCTGCTATCAAGGGTACCTATTGTCCTCGTTACGAACAGGGGAGTTACAAATGGGGTGACGCACATTTCGATTGTGTGTTGCACGATAACCTAGTTACCGTGAATATCGCAGGCGATATGCCTAGTTACGCAGATACCAATTACCCTGCGGTTTTCTCCCCGCAAAAAGCTGTAAACGCTATAGGGTTCACTAATGCGGGTACTGCATTCGGTATTTTTTTCTTTTCGCCCGAGTCCAATTCAGAAAGTTGCAAATGCAACATCTTCGGTAAATCCGGAGGGGCTGTATTGGGAAATATCGGGTGTAGCATCACCTACCCAGCATAGACTATGCTTAATTTTATCGACATAAGCAGCTACCAAGCCGACCTGAACTTGGTAGCTGTGTCGAACTCCATTCAGGGTGTTATAATTAAGGCAACACAAGATACCAATTACGTTAACCCGTATTGCGACAAACATTACGAACAGGCTAAGAGTGCCAACCTGCTGCGCGGTTTCTACCACTTCGCTGGTTCAGATAAACCAGAAGCCGAAGCGGAATACTTCTGGAACAACTGCCGCAACTATTTTCGAGACGGTATCCCAGTGCTCGATTGGGAGGGTAAGCAGTCGGTCGATTGGGTGAACCGATTCGTGCGCCACCTGAAGGATATATCGGGTATCTGGTGTTGGATTTACGCTAACCCGTGGCGGTTCAACCAAGGCGGTGTCGAGCAGAATTGCGCACGCTGGGTTGCAGAGTATCCGGCTGTATCGCATCCGACATTCGCGCAGGCCGCGAAGTTGGATTGCCCAAATGCGGACGGAAACGTAGTGGCATGGCAGTTCTGTAGCGATGGCAGATTGAACGGTTACGGTGGCAACTTGGACTGCTCACTGTATTACGGTGACAAAGAAAGTTGGTTGAAGTATGCTGGTAATAACACATTGGATAGCGGAAACGCTGGGAGCTCTGGTGGGAATACTGGCAATCCTGCTACTAAACCGGTAACTTTGACTGGTAGCGGTTACAAGGTAACAATCGAGAAAACGTAAACGATGCGTTAAAATCGAGCACTTTCGATGGGCGGTTTCCGAACTTCGGTTCGGAAACCGCCTTACTCGTATAACCTAGGGGGGTCAGTTAATTTTTTACGTTAACATTCAAGTTCAGGTTAAGAGTTAAGGTTGACGTTAACATTAAGGTTCAGGTTGAGGATTAAGGTTCCGGGTACGTTGCGCAAAATATTTTTCAAATTAGTTATTGCAATAGAATCCGTAACGGGTATAAGATACCTATAACGGTTGACACAGGTTTAACCGTTCGTCTAGTAAAGGAGATATAACGATGTTAGAATCACGTACTGCAACACTTAATAAGTTCGATAACGTTAAGATTAAGCAGTTAGGTTACTGCAATGCGTTCGTTCGTACCTGTATCAACCGCGGTTTTGTCAATCGTATCGAGTTAGTTAGTTACTGTACACCTGTTATCGCTATCGAGCTTAACATGGATGGTAATGTACACTCTATTGAATGTTCGCCTGCTGCTGTTTGTTCCGTAACAACCCGTACACACATCGGGCGTTTCCTTAAAGAATACTATCCTGCTTTAGCCTACAGTGATATTAAGGACGCATTGCAAACGGTGCCGCTGCAACAGTTCGGTAACGGTTTAAGGTGCATCGTTATACCGGGTGAACATGTTTACGGGTTATACGACGCTAGGCACCTGTTTGACGTACGTTATGAGTCTATAAAGCCGTTTCAAGCGTGGTATTAAGGTAGGTTAGGGTTATGTTGGTAAAGGAGTATCTAACCGGGTTCAAGGGCTTACAGTCAACCGTGGTAGTGTTTCGTGATGATGCACGTAAGGAGATAGCCAGAGGCCATCTAAGCGGTATCATGAGGGCTGTTGAGCTACCTAACCTTAACCGAGACTATACGCTAAAACTCCTGCTTGAACGTGAGTTGCAGGACGCAGTTTACGATGCAACGTTCCCGTATGAGTTTCTAACACTTTATGTTGGGAGGTGATAGGTTTTGGTTTATCAAATAAACTCGGTTGCATGGATAACGTTCTGTATCGGTTTAATACTGTTTGTTTTAGGAGTTCTATCGTTGATAGTAGGGCAGATACAGATAAACAAACTAAAACGTGAGCGGCATCGTCTAGATAGGTTGCTCAACCGCTATAACTCGACGTACAAAGATGATTATGATTTTTACAACGGGTTCTAAAACTGCTATACTGCTTAATGTTAGGTAAAGGCGCGACGTAAAGTAGATAAAAATGCGTGCTATTAAGAAAACTGTTAAGACTACTATCGTTGATATCTATAAACCGGATATGGATGCAATGAAATTCGAGTATCTCGATACTATCGAGTTTGTAGGCGGTTTAGGTGAGCGTCTAGCTACTAGCTGCGCTAAAAAACAGTACGGTAAAGACGTTATCGTAAAGTGTCACAACGTCGAGCACGTTTATAAGCTCGACGCTAATACGTTCCTTAAATACGCTACTGTTTGCGACAATGATACGGATACGGATACGGATAGCGATATCGAGTAGATATATCCAACATATTGCATCGTTCAAGGGCTTGCAACTGTATCCGGTTGCAAGCCCTTTACTATGCCTTAAAATAGGACGATCAACTATCAAAGTTTGTCAACGGTTATGTTACTACGGGACGAAACGACATAAAAACCCTATACG